>Ga0315273_10002282_pt1 | contig 22548 bp, 15 predicted proteins | sample YL17G02_0_MG_FD_205753 | JGI IMG/M metagenome (GOLD analysis project Ga0315273, IMG submission 205753) | Sediment microbial communities from Yellowstone Lake, YNP, Wyoming, USA - YL17G02_0 | ecosystem: Environmental > Aquatic > Freshwater > Lake > Sediment | place: USA: Wyoming | collected...
GGCGATCACAAGGAAAAGATCGAAAAGCGCTCCGAGGAAGTCCGCGAAGAGGATCTCACGAACACCATCATCAAGGTTCAGCGGACCGAGGCGAAAAAAATCTACTTCGTTCAGGGTCACGGCGAAAAGGACCCGGCCGATAGCGAGAAGAACGGTTATGCGGCTGCCAAGAAGGCCCTCGAGGACCAGGGTTTCAAGGTCGATGCCGTAAACCTGGCGAGCACGGGCAAGGTTCCCGCCGATGCGAAAGTCCTGGTTCTGGCTGGAGCGACCACCGAGCCGTTCCCGCAGGAACTGCTGTTCCTGAACGATTTTCTGAACAACGGCGGCGGGCTGCTGGTCATGGTGGATCCCGAGCCGGCGCCGTCGCTCGAAGGCTTCCTGAAGCCGTGGGGCGTCACGGTCGACAACGACATGATCCTCGACGTCAGCGGCGCGGGGCGCCTCATGGGAGCCGGTCCGTCCATCCCGCTCGTGCTCCGCTACGAGAATCACAAGATCACCGAGCGCTTCCGCTCGATGACCTTTTATCCCCTGGCCCGCTCGGTTCAGCCCTCGAAGGATAGCGTGAGCGGCGTGACCGCGGAGACGCTCTTCCGAAGCAACCCCGACAGCTGGGGCGAAACCAACCTGAAGGAGCTGCGGAATTCCAAGGCCGCCTTCGACGAGAAGACGGACATCAAAGGTCCGCTCTCCATGGCCGTCGCCCTCACCAAAGAGGTGAAGCCGGCGTCGGACAAGGGCCCCGCGACGAAGGCCCGCATGGTCGTGGTCGGCAATTCGAGTTTTCCCATCAACGCTTATTTCCCGGCGCAGGGCAACGGAAACCTCTTCCTGAATATGGTGAGCTGGCTGGCCCAGGATGAAGACCTCATCTCCATCCGGCCCAAATCGCCGCAGGATCGGAGAATCCTCCTGTCCGAAAGCCAGCAGAGCATGCTCAGGCTCGTTGCTGTCATCCTGATCCCTGGTGTAGTTCTTGTCGCCGGGATCTTCGTCTGGATTCGCCGAAGGAGATAGGATGCGTTTTCGAGGCACGATCTTACTTTTGCTTCTTTGTGCAGGTGTTGCGGGCTACCTCTATTTCTACGAAATCAAGGGCGGCGAAAAGCGCGAGAAGGCCAAGCAGGAGGAGAACCGCATCTGGAAGGTCGACAGCAATTCGATCCAGCAGATCGACCTGATCACCCCTGAAGAGCGCCTCACCGCGCTGCGCACGGGGGAGAAGACCTGGAAGCTCACGGCGCCGCGGGCTCTGGATGCCGATGCCGATGAGCTCAACCGGATTGCCGGCAGCGCCGCCGAGATAAACCGGGAAAGCGTCCTGGAACCCAACGCGACCGATCTCTCGAGGTTCGGCCTGAATCCCGCACAGGTCAGTCTCCAATTCAAAACCAAGGATGGGAAGGAATATAAAATCCGGTTTGGGAACACTAACCCCACGGGCAGTTCCACTTACGGGGCGATCGAGGGGAAGAACGAAGTGTTCATGGTCGCCAACTTCACGGCGAGCGCCTTCCGCAAGAAGCTGGAGGATCTCCGGAATCACTCCGTTCTGAGTTTCGAGCAGGCCGAGGCGCAGACCCTGGACCTGAAATCCGGGAAGGGCGACGCCCCGCTCGTCAAGGAGAGCGACAAATGGTGGATTCAGGGGAATGAGCGCTGGGCCGCAGATTCCTCGGCTGTGAGCGGCATCCTCAGCAGCCTGGCCACCGCCAGGGTTAAAGAGTTCTTCGAAGGAAATCCCGAAGATTACGCGACGCTCGGTTTCGAGAAACCCATGGTCGATGCCAAAGTCACCGTGGGCAAAAACAAGGCGATCAAACACCTGACTATCGGGCTGGAAAAATCTCAACTCCTGAAGAAAGGCGAAAAGAAGCCGAAGCCCCAGAATGCTGCGAAGGACGAAAAAAAGAGCGACTCCTCGAGTTCGACGCCCGAGCTTTACATCGCAAAGGATGAATCCCGCGCAGAGCTGTTCTTCGTGGAGAAAGACCTTGTCGACAAGCTGCTGAAGGAAACCAAAGATCTCCGCGATAAAGCGTTCGCGTCATTCCCGCGCTGGGATATCGATTCGATCGCACTCACCAACTCCTCGGGCGCCCTCAGTTTCTCAAAAGCCGAAGGCGGCGGGGACTGGGTGGTGGGAGACGGCAAGAAGAAGTGCAAGTGGGACGCGGTCAACGGAATTCTCGACGCCCTGGAGAAGCCGGTGAAGGAATTTGTAGACAAGCCCGGGGCCTTGCCGACCTATGGCCTCGACCAGCCTGCGGTCCGGGTTGTGCTCAAGCAGGGCGGCACGGTCAAGGCGGAATGCGCCTTGGGGAAGGCCGCCAAGGATGGCGTCTACGCTCAGGTGCGGGGCGAGTCGTTCGTCAAGATCGTGGACAAGGAAACACTCGACAAGCTCGACAAGCGCGAGGCGGATTTCCTCGAGCCCCCGGCTCCGGCTGCGCCCGCCCCCAAAAAATAGACCACCACGGATAAACACGAATCTGTTCTACAAATGTGAAAATCCTTCCCCGGCGGGAAAAGATTTTGTAACCGCAGATAAAAAATCGGACACGGATGATCAGATGCGACCGAGCAAGGTCGTGTAGTTTAGCAGGTGCGACGCCTGCCCTGGGAGAAGTCTAACCGCATGCTCGACCGGTATCCAATACCCGAGCCGCGCATTGCCCACGACCTGATACGACACAATGCATGCTTTTGAGTAAAGGCTCAACTGAAGAGCCGTGTGCCTTAATAGGGCAAGCACGGTTCTGTGAGGGGCCGGGCACAACTGCTGGATGGTTGAAATCCTGTGGCACCGCCGGGAAACCAGGCGGAAACGGCGAAAACAAACCTCAACCTGCACCAGTGGAAGGCTCCGGCCTACTCGACCGAACTCGCGCTGACCCATGCGGTGAAAGCAAAACCTCGTTTGATCCGTGTGCATCAGAGTTCATCTGTGGTCTGTTTTTGGGAGTTCCGGGCGGAGGCGAATCCTTGCTATTTCAGGTTATCTGGAGTACACTTCCACTCGCTAGCTTTGAAAAAGGCGGGCAGAAGCCCGCTTTTTTATTTTGAGAGGGTCTGAAGTACTCCAGATGGACTCGGACCGGCGTGAATCCCTTGAAACCAGGCTTACCTCCCTCGCGGAGCAGGTTGCCGCGTCGATGGGAATGGAAGTTGTCCTGGTGGAGATCAAGGGTGGCGGCAACCGTTCTATAGTCCGAATCTTCATCGATCAGCCTGATGGAATTTCGCTGAGCGACTGTGAGCGCTTCAGTAAGCGCTTCTCGGTCTTGCTGGATGTCGAGGATTTCGTCCCGTTCAGCTACGTCCTTGAAGCATCGTCACCGGGGCTGGATCGCCCCCTGGCGAAGGAGAAGGATTTCGATCGCTTTGCCGGGAAGGCAGCGAAGGTTCGTACGCGGCTTCCCGTGGAGGGACAGAAGAATTTCAGGGGAAGGATCCTTGGCGTGAACGGCGGGCGGCTTTCGCTCGAGACGGCGCCGGAGAAGCGGGTCGAGATCGCCCTTACGGACATTGAGAAGGCGAACCTCGTGATAGAGATTTAAGGCCGCGGGCCGCAGGGGTGTTGGCTTATGTCGAACATCATCACTCAGTCAATCGACCAGATTAGCAAGGAAAAGAACATTGATCCCCAGGTCATCATTTCCGCCTTGGAAGACGCCATGGTTGCGGCCGCTCGCAAGTTTTACAAAACCATGGAGGATTTGAACGCGCGCTTCGATCCCGAGACCGGGATGGTGGAGATCTTCGCCGTCAAGCGCGTCGTCGAAACGGTAGAGAACCCGAGTCTGGAAATCTCCATGACCGAAGCGAAATCGATCGACGACAGCCTCGAGCTGGACGACACCGTGGAGCTTCCCAAGCCGACGGACGTCATGGGACGGATCGCGGCGCAGACAGCCAAGCAGGTCATCCTTCAGAAAGTGCGCGAGGCCGAACGAAAGAACATCTTCAACGAGTATTCCCAGAAGATCGGCGAGATGGTCAACGGGGTGATCAAGCGGTTCGAAGGGCCCGACATGATCGTCGACATCGGTAAGACCGAGGCGCTCCTCCCTCTGCGCGAGCAGTCCCGCGCTGAAACCTACAAGCAGGGCGAACGCGTGCGTGCGGTCATCGTCAAGGTGCTCGAAATCGCCAAGGGGCCGCAGGTGATCCTTTCGCGGACCGACTCCCAGATAATTCTGCGCCTCTTTGAGATGGAGATCCCCGAAATCTACGATGGAACCATCGTCATCAAGAACGCGGTGCACGAGCCGGGAGACCGGGCCAAGGTGGCCGTAGCATCCACGGACCGCGATGTTGATCCGGTCGGCGCCTGTGTCGGCATGAAGGGGTCGCGCATCAACTCCATCATCCGGGAGCTGCGGGGCGAGAAGATCGACATCGTCCAGTGGTCCGACGACGCATCGGCGTATGCGGCGAATGCGCTCAATCCCGCGAAGATTTCCAAGGTGCTGATCATCGATCCCACGGAAAAGCGGATGGAGGTCATCGTCGAGGAAAAACAGCAGTCGCTCGCGATCGGCAAGAAAGGCCAGAACGTGCGGCTGGCTTCGAAACTGATCGGCTGGCAGATCGATATCAAGAGCGAGGAGCAGAAGAAGCAGGAAGTGCTCAGCGTCATGGAGTCCCTGACCTCGTCCTCGACTCCGTTGAGCGAACTGGAAGGGGTCAGCGAACGCCTGATCGAGAAGCTGCGCGAAGCGGGGATCGAAAATGTCGAGCGCATTCTGGAGCTGGGCGAAGACAAGCTGAAGGAAATCCCCGGTGTGGGCGACAAGACCGCTGCCAAGATAATGGAAGCCGCGAAGGATCTCTTCGAGGAAGTAGAGATTGAAGTTCCGGAGGGAATCGAGCTGCCAACCGCGATCCAATCTGCCGCCCCCCTCGAAGCCGAGGCCGCCGGCAAGAGTGAAGCCGAGTCCGTAGAATCGCCCCGCGCTGAAGTGACCCCGGCGGAGCAGGCGCAAGCGCCTGCGCAAGCCGCGGGTGAAAGCGCCGCGGAAGAGGTTCCTCCTGAAAAAGATACCTCCTAGCGATGCCATCCCTCTGAGATTTATCGGGTTCCGTGCCTCAGTCGGGTTGCAAAGCGGAGCGTTGTTGTTTTAAGATTTAGGGCTACCCCCGGCATCGAAAGCTGGATCGCAGCCGAGATTAAGGCGGTGTTGTACTCATGGATAAGATCACAGTCGCAGAACTGGCGACAGAATGTTCGGTTCCAAACCAGGTCGTTCTCGGGGAACTGAAGAGGCTGGGCCTGTACGTCTTCTCGCCCATCGCGACCATTGACTCCAGTTTCGCAGAAACCATCCGCAAAAAGATCCAATCCCAGCGGGATGCGGAAGAAGCCAGAAAAGTCGACGCGGAGAAAAAGGCCGAGGCCAAAAATGAAAGAGAGGCGGAAGCCGCGCGCCGGGCCGAGAAAAAGGCCTTGAAGAAACCGGCTGCGCCCGCCGGGGAACCGCCGGCAGCCGCGCCTGAAGCGCCGGCCCTGCGCAAGGCGAAGAAGGCGCCAGAGCCGGAAGAGGAAGCCAAGGCTGCGCCGAAACCGGCCCCCAAGGCGGTAAAGGCCAAGAAGGTCGAACCGCCCAAGCCGAAGGTGGAAGAAGAGCCGCATAAACCCTCGCTTGCTCCGCGCAAGGGCCGGAAGCACTACGACCATGAAAGCGCCAAGCTGGTCGACGCCACGCTCCCCGCGCCCCCGCCTCCTATAGGTTTGACCCCGAGCGAGATCGCGCAGAAATTCCTCTCCGATGCCGGAGCGCAAGTCGAAGCTCCGCCGGGGCAGTTAGTCGAGGCGCCTCCTCCCGCGGAGGCTGCGGCGGTCAAGGTCGAGGCCGGGCCTGTGCCGCCGCCCGCTCCCGAAGCGGCGAAACCGGCGGTAGCGGCCGCGCGCGTCGCCGCCGAACCCGCCGCTCACCCCGGCACGGTAGCCAAGAAGTTCGTGGTGCCCAAGGCCAAGACGAAGATCCTGATGCGCACCAGCGCGGAGAAGGTCGTCACCCCCGACATCACCGATCGCATTCTCAGGGGTCTCCGCGGGGAGAAGCCCGCCGCCGCCCGGGCCGCCGCGCCTTCAAGGTTCATCAGAAAGAAGAAGGCCGGCCAGGTCGAGGTTCTGGAGAAGGTCCCAAAGGTTCTGGAGTTCCCGCTCCCCCCGGCCTCCCCCGAGGAGTTCAAGCCTATCGCCATCACGGAAGGCGTGACCCTCAGGGAGCTGGCGGAGAAAATGGAGATCAAATCGAAGTACATCATCCAGAAGCTGATCTCCAAGGGAATTCTGGCATCCATCAACCAGGCTCTCGATCTCGAGATTGCCAAAGAAGTCTGCGCGGAGTTCGGGTTCAGGGCTGAGGTCATCAGCTTCGAACAGGAAGCGGAGGCGAAACAGGAAGTGGCAGATAATCCAGCCGATTACGTTCCGCGCCCGCCGGTGGTCACCATCATGGGCCACGTCGATCACGGCAAAACCTCGCTGCTCGATGCGATCCGCGAGACGAATGTCACCGCGACGGAGGCAGGAGGCATCACGCAGCACATCGGTGCTTATCACGTCGAGATCAAGGGACGGAGCATCGTATTTCTGGACACACCGGGCCACGAGGCGTTTACGCTGATGCGGGCCCGCGGCGCCCAGTCCACCGACATCGTCGTTCTCGTCGTGGCTGCGGATGACGGCGTCATGCCTCAGACCGTCGAAGCCATTCACCATGCCAAAGCCGCCAGCGTCCCGATGGTGGTGGCAATCAACAAAGTCGACAAGCCCGGAGTGCAGATCGACCGCGTCAAGCAGACGCTTTCCGACCAGGGCCTTCTGGCGGAAGACTGGGGCGGCGACGTGGTCATGGTTCCGGTCTCCGCCAAGCAGAAGACCAACCTCGACCTGCTGCTGGAGATGATCCTCCTGGTTGCCGACATGAGGGATCTCAAGGCCAATCCAAGAAGGCTGGCTGCCGGCGTCGTGCTCGAGGCCGAGCTGGACAAAGGGCGCGGGTGCGTCGCGACAGTTCTGGTGCAGAACGGCACCCTGCGCGTGGGCGACGCCTTAGTCGCCGGCGCGGTTCACGGCCGGGTGCGCTCGCTCATCAACGATCGCGGCGCGGTCATCGGAGCCGCCGGACCCTCGACCCCGGTCGAGATTCAGGGATTGCAGGATTTGCCCCAGGCGGGAGACACCTTCCAGGTGTTCGATGACGCCTCCAAGGCGCGGCAGGTCGCCGAGCATCGCCAGACCAGGCTGCGCGAGAAGAGCCTGCGCTCCACCGCGCGCTTCTCGCTGCAGGCCCTCTACGAACAGATGAAGGAAGGCAAGGTCAAGGAGCTTCCGCTCATCCTCAAAGGCGATATGCAGGGATCGGTCGAGGTCCTCAGCGAGGTGCTGAACAAGCTGAGCACCGAAAAGGTCAAGGTGCGCATCCTGCACAGCGGCGCGGGTGCGGTTACCGAAACCGACGTTCTGCTGGCATCCGCTTCCAACGCCATCGTGATCGGATTCAGCGTCCGTCCGGAACGCAAGGCGCAGGAATTGGCCGAGTCGGAAGGGGTCGAAATCCGGCTGTATACGGTCATCTATAACGCCGCCAACGATATCAAGAACGCGATGATCGGCATGCTGGATGCCACGACCAAGGAGAAATACCTCGGCAGGGCCGAGGTGCGCGATACCTTCCGCGTGCCCAAATACGGGTTCATCGCCGGATCCTACATCCTGGACGGCCTCATCCGGCGCAACGCCGAAGTGCGTCTGCTGCGCGACAACGTCGTGATTCACGAAGGCAAGATCATTTCCCTTCGACGCTTCAAGGATGACGTGTCGGAGGTCAAATCGGGATTCGAGTGCGGAATAGGCTTCGAGCATTTTTCCGACGTCAAGATCGGGGACATCATCGAATCCTACATCATCGAAAAGATTCAGCCGACATCTCTCTGACGGGGTTTGAGCCTGACAATTTATTTTTTCGGCGAAGGCTGACGCGCTGAAAAAAACAGAAATTATATTGTCAGGGTCAGACCCCTTGTTATTATGCCGATTGCGTACTGCACACTGGACCTTTACATCCCCTATTCACAGTCGCTCAAGGAAAAGCGTATGATCCTGCGCAAGGCGCAGGATCGCCTGCGGGCCCGGACGAATTTTTCCATCGCCGAAGTGGAACACCAGGATCTCTGGCAGAGGGCGAAGCTGGCTGCCGTCACCGTAAGCGCGGACAACGCCGTCCTGGAGCGGGTGACGCAGGAGTTTGTGCGCGAAGCGGAAAAAATCCTGCAGGAACTGCTCGTGGACTGTCAGGTTTCTTACATCGAACCATAGAGGAATATGCATACCGGCCGAAGACCACAACGGATGGCGCTCCAGATTCAGCAGGAGATCAGCCTGACGCTTTTCCGGAACGTCAAGGACCGGCGAATCGGCCTCGTGACGATTACCGGGGTCGATCTGAGCCCGGATCTCCGGCACGCCAAAGTCTTCGTTTCGACCATGGGCACGGAGCAGCAGAAGAAGGAAAGCATGGAAGCCCTCCGGCATGCGGCGGGCTGGATACGCCGCGAATTAGGCCAGCGCATCCGGATGAAGTTTTTGCCGGAGATCGTTTTCCACGCCGACACATCCCAGGAGTATGGCGAGCGCATCGACCGTCTGCTGGACAAGATACACGAGAGCTGAGAGGCGGCATGGACGGTGTTCTGGTAATCAACAAGCCCGCGGGCTGGACCTCGCATGACGTCGTGGCGAAGATCCGCAACCTCACCAGGATCAAAAAGGTAGGCCACACGGGCACGCTCGACCCCTTCGCCACCGGCGTTCTGCCCTTGACCCTCGGACGGGCGACACGCCTGTCCAATCACTTCCTTTCGTCGGATAAAGTCTATCGCGGTGTGATCCGATTCGGTTACGCGACGACGACATTCGACCTGGACGGCGCAGCCGCGGGGGAGGATACGCATCCGGATCTCGACCGATCGCGCCTGGATGAGCTGTTCGCACGGTCGGTAGGCAAAGTAACCCAGACGCTCCCGCCCTACTCCGCCAAAAAGGTCCGAGGCAAGCCCCTCTATGCATACGCCCGCAAGGGCGTCGACATGGGAGAGTCCACCAAAGAGGTCACCATCAGGTCCTTGAAACTGCTGTCCGTCGAGGGCAGCGAGGTGGGGTTCGAGCTGGCCTGTGCCGCCGGGACCTATGCCCGTGCCCTGGCTCACGATATCGGCAGGGAATACGGGTGCGGCGCGCACCTCGTGCGCCTCGAACGGATCCGCAGCGGTGAATTCCCGCTTGACGCCGCCGCCCCCCTCGCCGAGGGCGAAAACTTCCACCCCCGGGAGTTTTTCCTGAGCCGCATCATTCCCATGCGGAACCTGCTGACGGAGATTCCCGCCATCGTTTTATCGGACGGCGACAAGGAACGGGTCCTTCACGGTATGGATCTGAATCTGCTCACGAGCGCCCACGAGGCGCTCGAGTACCGATTGATCGATCAGTCCGGCGAACTGATCGCGCTGGCCCAGCGGCTTCAAACCTTCTCCTCGCCCCTGCCCCAGCCCGTCAAGTGGGTGCGCGCGCATCCCAAGCTCATCTTTGCCTGAGTGCAATACTGTTCGTTTGGCGGCCTGTCGATCGACTGATAAAAGCCCAGCCACGGATTACACGAATTACACTGAAATATCCTCCACATCCCGTGGGACTCCATACAATCCGAGGAATTCGTGGCTTTGTATTTCTGCCTCACTCCTTAATGAACAGCATTTCGCCTAAGGGACTGCGCAAAAATAACTTCACATTTTTAACGGAGCCAGCGTGTAGTTCCAGGCTGGCAAAGTCTTGTGACTGGTGAGCATAAGCTTTCCCATCTCTGAATGGGAGATCTCTTCGCCCTTGAATCCCCAGAGATTGAGAATTTCTCGCACCCGCCCACCAACCATTTCGCGAGCCTCCCGGCGATCCAGACCCTTGGTTGACAACGATATCCGATGGATTTCATCGCTGGTCCCGGACTTTGCCGTGGCCGTAGCCTCCTTTAGGTGTAAAATCGCTGCCTTAGTAGGGAACGTGATCGCATGAGCCAGGTCGTCATCGAGAATCCGATCATCAACTCGCCCTTTGAAGAGCCGACCCGCTATTTCCGATTCACCGACGAGGGCATCACCAACGAGGTGGTTGATGGCCGCCGAATCAGCTCCTATTTCGTCCCCATTGCCCGCCCCAAAAAGAAGAAAGGCGCTGCACAGCAGGCGCAATTCGACACCGAGTGGACCCAGGACCGCATCGAAGAAAACAAGCTCGTTAACGACATCCGCCGCCGTGTCGCCATGTGGCGCCAGGGAGGCTACGTCGGTGTGACGCCCACCACCGCGCGCCTGATTGCCTACTGGACCGATCCCAACCGCGAGAAGAGACTCTTCTTCTGCCAGAACGAAGCCCTCGAAACCGCCATCTACATTGCGGAGGTCGCCAAAAAATACGGCGATGCCTGGATCGAGAACCTGATTCGCGAGGCAAACGACACATCGAACCCCGGCTTGCCGCGCACAGCATTCAAAATGGCCACCGGCTCCGGCAAGACCGTCGTCATGGCTATGCTCATCGCCTGGCACACGCTCAACAAGCGAGCCAACCCGCAAGACGCACGCTTCTCCGACGCCTTCCTGATCGTCACGCCCGGTATCACCATCCGTGACCGGCTGCGCGTGCTGCTGCCGAATGATCCGGGGAACTACTACCGCCAGCGTGATATCGTTCCGGCCCAGCTGCAAGACCACCTCGGGCACGCCAAAATCATCATCACTAACTACCACGCCTTCCTTCTGCGCGAGAAAGTCGCCGCCGGCAAGATCACGAAGTCGATTCTCGCCGATGGGCAGCCAGGCCCGTTCACCGAAACACCCGACCAGATGGTGCGCCGTGTCTGTCGCGAGTTGAGCGCCAAGAAAAACATCATCGTCCTCAACGACGAAGCCCACCACTGCTATCGCCGCAAACCCGACGGCGAGGATGAAACGCTCACCGGCGATGATCGCATCGAAGCCAGGCAACGCGACGAAGAAGCTCGCGTCTGGATTTCCGGCCTCGAGGCCGTGAAGGCCAAGATCGGCGTGAAGGCCATCTACGATCTTTCGGCCACGCCGTTTTTCCTGCGCGGTTCGGGCTACCCCGAAGGCACGCTTTTTCCGTGGGTGCTCTCGGATTTTTCGCTGATTGATGCGATCGAAGCGGGCATTGTCAAAGTGCCCCGGGTGCCGGTGGCCGATGATTCAATGACAGGCGAACAGCCCACCTACCGAGACCTGTGGCTCCGCATCCGCGAGCACCTGCCTAAAAAGGGACGCAAAACCGATCAGGTAGAAGGCGAACCGAATCTCCCCGTCGAACTGCAAGGTGCGTTGCTCAGTCTATACGGCAATTACGAGAAGTATTACCGCCTGTGGGAGCAGAACGCCGAGGCCCGTGCCCGTGGCATCACGCCGCCGGTGTTCATTGTCGTCTGCAACAACACCAATGTCTCCAAGCTGGTTTTTGACTTTATCGCCGGCTGGGAAAAGCAGATCGGCGATCAGATCGTCGTCCAGGCCGGGCAACTGCCCATCTTCCGCAACGACGACGGCAATGGCCTCTGGCTGCATCGCCCGAATACCGTCCTGGTGGACAGCCAGCAGCTCGAATCCGGCGAATCCATGAGCGACGACTTCAAGAAGATCGCCGCCCGGGAAATCGACGAATTCAAGGCCGAATACCGCGCCCGCTTCCCGGGCCGCGATGCCGATAGCCTGACCGACGAAGATTTGCTGCGCGAGGTGATGAACACCGTCGGCAAGGCAGGCAAACTCGGCGAACACGTCAAGTGTGTGGTCAGTGTCTCCATGCTCACCGAGGGTTGGGATGCCAACACCGTTACACATGTTCTTGGCGTACGCGCCTTCGGGACCCAGTTGCTATGCGAGCAGGTAGTCGGCCGCGCCCTGCGTCGCATGAGTTACGCCGCCAATGAGATCGGCCATTTCGATCCCGAATACGCCGAGGTCTACGGCGTGCCGTTTTCCTTCATCCCGTGCAGCGGCGCAACCAAAGATCCCAAGCCCGGACCTCTCCCCACCCGCGTGCGCGCCCTGGAAAGCCGCAACGCCTGCGAGATCACTTTCCCCAGGCTGCTCGGCTACCGCTACGACGTGGCCGGCGAGCGGCTTGCGGCTACGTTCACCGCCGAATCACACCTGGCACTTTCCACAGCCGACATTCCGACCAAGACCGAAAACGCTCCCATCGTCGGTGAATCCAGCATCCATACACTCGACGATCTCAAGCGCCGCCGGCCCAACGAGGTTGCCTTCCTGCTGGCCAGACTCACGCTGGAGAAATATTTTCGCGATGATTACGGCAATGACAAGCCCTGGCTATTCCCGCAACTGCTCGGCATCGCAAAGCGCTGGCTCGCCGAATGCGTCACGCTCAAGGACAATACCTTCCCGCAACTGCTTCTGCTTATCGAGTTCGCCCACGACGCCGCCGACCGCATCTACAAGGCAATCGTCGCCTCGACCGACGGCACGGCTGCGCTCAAGTCCATCCTGCGCCCGTATGACACCATCGGCTCAACCCGGCTCGTCGATTTCGACACCACCCGGCCCGTCTTTGCCACCCGCGATGACAGATGTCACATCTCGCATGTTGTCGCCGATACCGATTCGTGGGAGCAGAAGATGGCCGCGGCCCTCGAAGACATGCCCGAGGTCATCCGCTACGTCAAGAACCACAACCTGGGTTTTGCAATACCCTTCACGCTGAACGGCGAAGAGAGGAACTACATCCCCGACTTCATTGCCTGCATCGACGACGGACACGGGCTGGATGACCTCTTGAACCTGATTGTCGAAGTGACCGGCGAGAAGAAGAAGGACAAAGCCGCCAAGGTCGCGACGGCGCGTACGCTGTGGGTGCCGGCGATCAACAACCATGGCGGCTTCGGAAGATGGGCATTTGTTGAAATCGATGATCCGTGGAATGCAAAGACTCAAATCCTGACGATCATTGAAAAAGCTGGGCGAGGGATATGAGCGTAATTAAGTACGATGAGATTGGCTACTGGTCCGAGATCAAACTGGAACTGGTGAGCAAATACGCCTCGGCCTACTCCACAGTTCTGGCAAAACCACAATATATCAAGTGGCATTTGTATATCGACGCTTTTGCCGGGGCCGGCGTTCACATCTCCAAACAGACAGGAGAATTTGTTCCCGGTAGCCCAATGAACGCCCTGCTTGTTAAGCCGCCTTTTCGAGAGTTCCATTTTATTGACATGAATGGTGGCCGGGCCGCTGAACTCCGCAAATTGGCAGGTGAGCGCACGGACGTTCATGTCCATGAGGGGGACTGCAACGAAATCCTTGAAGACAGAGTGTTTCCCCGTTGTCGTTACGAAGATTATAGCCGGGCGCTTTGCCTGCTCGATCCGTATGGTTTGCATCTGAACTGGTCTGTTATGGCTGCTGCTGGCCGAATGAAAAGCATAGAAATAATTCTGAACTTTCCTGTCATGGACATGAATATGAACGTCCTGTGGCGCGACCCTGACAAAGTTCAATCGGAACAGGCGCGCAGGATGGACGCGTTTTGGGGTGATGATTCATGGCGTAAGGCTGCCTACCGCACTGATCAGAACCTGTTTGGTTTTCCTGAGAAAACCGAAAACGATGTAATCGCCGAAGCCTTCCGGGTTCGTCTGCAGGATGTGGCGGGATTTCAGTATGTGCCCGCCCCGATGCCGATGAGGAATACGAAGGGTGCGGTCGTGTATTACCTTTTCTTTGCCTCTCCAAATAAGACAGGAGCCGATATCATCGAGGACATTTTCGAAAAATACAGGGATCGAAGGCGGGCATAATGGGCTTGAAGTCATCCATCGAGTGGACCGAATCGACCTGGAATCCGCTCACGGGCTGCACCAAGATCAGCCCGGGGTGCAAGCACTGCTACGCCGAGCGCATGGCACGGCGCTTGCAGGCAATGGGTCAGCCCAACTACGTCAACGGTTTCGAGTTGACCCTGCACGAGGACGCGTTGGAAATGCCTCTGCATTGGAAAAAGCCCCAGCGCATCTTCGTCAATTCCATGAGCGATCTTTTTCACGAGGATGTTCCCGATGCGTTTATCCTCAGAGCCTTTAACGTGATGCGCCAAGCTTCCTGGCACCGTTTCCAGGTCCTCACCAAACGATCCGATCGGTTAATGGACATCAGTTCGCAGTTGCCCTGGGCGGACAACATCTGGATGGGAGTCAGCATCGAGAGCCAGAAGTACACCTGTCGCATTGAGCATCTGCGCCAGGCAGGGGCCAAAATCAAGTTCCTATCTCTCGAACCATTGCTTGGCCCACTGCGTCATCTTCATCTCGAAGGCATGGACTGGGTTATCGTTGGTGGCGAATCCGGTCCAAAGGCGCGGCCGATGGATCCGGCATGGGTGATCGACATTCGCGACCAGTGCCTTGAAGCAGGCGTTACCTTTTTCTTCAAGCAATGGGGCGGCGTCCGCAAGAAAAAGGCGGGGCGGGAGCTTGAAGGACGGACATGGGATGAGATGCCACAGCAGGGGCACCTGGCGCCAGCAGCGCACGCTTATTGACCGGATAACGAATATGGCAAGATCAAAAAAACAATCCCCGACGAAAGTAGAATCCATCCGCCACAAGGACAAGCGTGCCAACATCCCCACCGAGGAACTGCGCGACTTCGTGGCCGATGAAGAACTCGCTCCCAAAACCATGCACTACCCGCGCGATCCCTCGCTCGATCCGCAACTGGTCTGGAAGGGCAAGGACGAACAGGACCGCGCAGACCTCGCCGTCCCCGTCGTGCCTGTCTACATCCAGGAAAAGATTCACCCACAGGCCATCATCAACGCGCTGCCGCGCACCGAACAGCCCGGCGACCATCAGATCAACCTCTTTGCCGACTTCAACGGCGGGCCCGCCGACTTCGACAAGAAAGTGGACTTCTATCACCACGAGCAGAACTGGTCCAACCGCCTCATCCTGGGCGATTCACTGCTGGTGATGACCTCGCTGGCCGAGAAGGAAGGGCTCAAGGGCAAGGTGCAGACGATCTACCTCGATCCGCCCTATGGCATCAAGTTCGGCTCCAACTGGCAGGTCAGCACCCGTAAGCGCGACGTGAAGGACGGCAAGGCCGAAGACGCCACCCGCCAGCCCGAACAGGTACGCGCCTTCCGCGACACCTGGAAGCTCGGCATCCACTCCTACCTGGCTTACCTGCGCGATCGGCTCATGGTGGCTCGCGATCTTCTCACCGAGACCGGCAGTGTGTTTGTGCAGATCGGCGATGAAAATGTGCATTTGGTGCGCAATGTGTTGGATGAAGTGTTTGGGAGTGAGAATTTTGTTAAACAGATTACGTTTCAGAAGACAGGTGGTGCTTCAGCCAAGCTCTTGGCAACGACGATCGACTATCTGATCTGGTATGCGAAGTCCATTCCGCAGGTGAAATTTCGGCAACTCTACAGGGAACGCGAGGTCGGTGACACGGCCCTCGACCGCTATGACCAACTTCTCCTGGATGAAGGAAGTGCGCGGCGATTAAGACCCGATGAGGTTTCGGGCCGCACGACGATTGAAGCCGGTTCGAGATACCAATTGACGAGTTTACTTTCAGATGGAGAGACTGGCAGTCCGCAGGAGTTTAGATTCCGAGGAAAATCATATCGGCCACGTGCGGGAACCCACTGGAAAACGTCCGTCGAAGGGCTGGCCCGACTTGATTCTTCACGGCGAATCGAAATCATGGGAACCGTTCTCCGATACCGGCGGTTTGCTGAGGACTTTCCGGTTGTTCCCCTCACCGATAGATGGGAATCACTGCAGCTAGGCGTCGAACTTACATATGTTGTTCAAACCGCTACGCAAGTCATTCAGCGGTGCCTCCTCATGACTACTGATCCTGGTGACCTTGTGCTCGATCCGACCTGCGGCAGCGGCACCACCGCCTACGTCGCCGAGCAGTGGGGGCGGCGCTGGATCACCTGCGACACCAGCCGCGTCGCCCTCGCGCTGGCCCGCACGCGTATGATGCCCGCCAAGTACCCCTACTACCTACTGGCCGACTCACCCGACGGCACAAAAAAGGAATCAGAACTGACCGGCAAGATGCCAGCTGATTACACAACCGAAGACGACATCCGCAAGGGCTTTGTCTACAAGCGCGTGCCGCATGTCACGCTCAAATCCATCGCCAACAACCCGGATATCAAGGAAGGCATGACTCGGCAGCAGATCGATGACGCCATCGCTCGCCATGCCGAGACGGAAATGCTGTTCGACCAGCCTTATGAGGACAACAAGCGAGTGCGGGTGTGCGGGCCGTTCTCGGTGGAGAGCCTGTCGCCGCATCGCGTGTTGCCCACCGCCGACGAGAATCAGGACGGCACGGTAACCGAGCAAGAAGCGCGCAAGCATCAGGACTTTGCCACCATGATCCTGGAGAACCTCAGGAAAGCTGGCGTGCAAAATACGCGCAAAAAAGAACGACTTACTTTCGACCGTCTCGATCCTTACGCAGGCGTGTGGTTGCATGCGGCGGGGGAATATACCGACGCCGACGGCAAGAGCCATCGCGTGGCCGTTTCTATCGGCCCGGAACACGGGACCGTCGGTCCTCAGCAAGTGAAAGAAGCAGCCAAGGAAGCGGTGCAGGGCATAGGTTACGACCTGCTCACTGTCTGCGGCTTCGCCTTTGACCCGCATGTTGCCGAAGAGGTGAAACGCTACGGCAAGCTGACCGTGCTGCCGACCAAAATGAATCCCGACCTGGCGATGGGCGATGAACTGCTCAAGAAGACCGGCGCCGGCAACCTGTTCATGGTCTTCGGCGAGCCGGATGTGGAGATCAGGAAGCAGAAGGGCGGCCAGATCGTCATCGAAATCAAAGGAGTGGATGTCTACGATCCAACCACCGGGCAGATTCGCAGCTCCTCCACTGACGACATCGCCTGCTGGTTCATCGACACCGACTACAACGGCGAGAGCTTCTTCGTGCGCCACGCCTACTTCACCGGGGCCGAAGAACCCTACGACAAGCTCAAGCGAGCGCTGCGCGCGGAGATCGACGAAGGGGCGTGGAGCAGTCTCTACAGCACGACGAGCCGCCCATTCGACAAGCCCGAGTCAGGCAAGATCGCCGTGAAGGTCATCAACCATTACGGCGACGAGGTGCTGAAGGTATTTCGAATATGAAGTTCCAGTATAGGTTGAACGCGGATGCCCACAACGACTAACAATCTGGATTCGCCGGTCGAATTGCTTCAAGCTGCTTACAAGCAGTTGACGTTCGATCAAGGCGCCTTGCTGTCCGCCACGCGCCAGCCGAAGAAAGAGTTGAAATCGTGAAGCGAATTCACAGTGCTTTTGCGTATATCGATCGGCTTGAATCCGAGACGATTCGAGCCACCAGACTCTTGGATCGGCTCGACCAGGCTACACTCGCGAAGGCATTTCGCGGGGAACTTGTAGAACCGCAGCGGACGGTGGAGACAAAGATGGTAATTTCGCAGTGACGACACCGAACCCCTTTTCGGCAGCCGACAGCGCTCTCGGATATCTCTACCAGGTCCGTGTTGCGCTCCTGTGGGCGCTTCGTCGATTGAAGATTGATGATGATTTCGTGATCTCGCTTGAAACGCTCGACGACGCTACATTTGAGACAAAAGGCGGAAAGCCCGAGGAACTGCTTCAGACCAAACATCATCGGAACCGTGAGGCGACGTTGACCGATGCGAGCGAAGACCTCTGGAAGTCTCTCCGCGTGTGGTTCGAGGGTCATACGGCAAAGGCAATTCCTTCCGGCACAGCCCTGCATCTCCTGACTACCGGAAAGGCGTCTGCCGGCTCTATCGCATCGCGTCTTCGATCCGATGAGGGCCGTGACGTGGATGGGGCTCTTAAAGCACTGGAAACTACCGCGCAGTCGTCCACGAGCAAAACCAACGCACCCGCCTACGCGGCGTTCTTGGGGACCTCGACGAAAGATCGCAAGAAACTACTCGACAGTGTCGTGATTATCGACGGCGCTCCTGCTATCACGGCGCTCGATGGTGATCTCAAGACGGAGGTGTTTTGGGCTGTCGAACGTAAGAATCACGACGCGTTCCTAGAACGGCTGGAAGGCTGGTGGTTACGCCGCTGCCTTAAACAGCTTGCGTCCGCCGCCCCGGCTGATCGGGTGCTGGCAACGGAGATCGAAGCGCAAATGTCCGATTTGCGCGAACAGTTCAAACAGGACTCACTACCAATAGATGATGATCTGCTGACGTTCGATCTCGACGAGGCAACCGAGATTGCCCATGCTGGCTCCACCTTTGTTCGCCAGCTTGAGATCATCGCCGCGGGTAAACGGCGGATTGCCGCCGCCGTACGGGATTACTACCGGGCATTCGAGCAGCGCTCCAGGTGGCTTCGAAACGATCTGTTGTTAATCGGAGATCTCACCCAATATGAACGCAGGTTAGTCGAGGAATGGGAACTTGTTTTTGAAGGGGTGAAAGATGAGCTTGGCGATACGGCGGCCGAAGCAGCGCTGCAAAAGGCCGCGCGGGATGTCTTGCAGTGGGCGGAGCGCGTATCACTGCCAATTCGCCCCGGTGTAACAGAACCTTTTGTCACTCGCGGGTCACTGCATATGCTGGCCGATGAAGTACGCCTCGGCTGGCACCCACAGTTTCGTGATCGACTAGCGGCCCTCCTCCAGGCAAAGGAGGGTCCCCCATGAGTCAATGGACCAGCCGACCAGCTGAGGAGCGCGCGCTTCTTAACCCCAGCTTCTGTAGTTGCCTGCTCTGGCAAGCTTCTGTCGGCTATGAAGGCGCTACCCATACGCCGCTGCCATTCGATATTTCCTTTCTCGTGCTGCCGACGGTGCTTCATCGCGAAACGCGAGAGTCGCTTCCGAAGGTGGTAAGGACATCCCTTGCAGTGTGGATTGATGACAACCCGCTTGCGCGATCGCGTATCGCAGATCGAGCACGGACACTTGTACCTTTTACGAAGGAAGCGATGATGTACGGAGGACTCCACGGCCTCTTCGAGTTGCAGAGTGGTGCGATAGCGGCCAATCTGGAATGGCAGAAACGCATTGCCGCCGATTTGAAAGATTCGACCGATGAAGTGCGGTCCTGCGCGAAGTGCGCGGAGTTCGTCGGAAAATGGCTGGCCAGCTCTGGGAGTTCCAGCACCGTGATGGCGATTTTGGGAGTTCGCCCATGAGCATGCAAATTCTGAATATCGTGCTTTACAGTCACGATGGGCGCCGCAGGGTTGTTAAACTCAAACCTGGCGTCGTGAACGTGATCACGGGTGCCTCGAAATCAGGCAAATCAGCCTTGATCGATATAGTGGACTACTGTTTTGGAAGTGGCGCGTGTCGAGTGCCCGAGGGTCCGATTAGGCGCAAGGTCTCTTGGTTCGCGCTTCACTTGCAGCTAGCAGCGGGTCAAGCTTTTGTGGCACGACGGTGTCCCGATGGTCACGCGGCTTCAAGCGAAGACTGCTTTGTTGAGGTTGGCGAAGTTGTTGAAATCCCCGATCGAAGCGTGCTTCGACAGACCACAAATACGAAGGGGCTCGGCGCTCTCCTTTCTGGATGGTCCGATATAGGGGATAACCTTCACGAGCCGCTATCGGGCCAGACGAGGCCTTCGCTGACGGCGAACGTCCGGCATGCCCTCGCCCTATGCTTCCAACCCCAAGACGAGATCATTAGGCGGCAGCAGTTGTTCCACGGTGCTGGCGACAGTTTCTTTGCGCAGGCTCTAAAGGACACCCTGCCGTATTTTCTAGGCGCTGTTGACGACGACTATGTTCGAAAGCGAGAGCAGTTGCGGCGGGTTAGAGAACAGCTCCGGTCATGTGAGCGGAAACTCGCTGAGATCGCGGGGGTCCGGGGTGATGGCGCGAGCAAAGCCGACACCCTGCTGGCACAAGCGAGAGACGCCGGGTTGTCGAGCGTAACATCGGATTCCTGGGAGGCGACGGTCGCTGCCCTTCGAACGGTAGCATCAACGCCGTTAGCGAACGTCGAGGCCACGGCCTCGGATGGCGCTGAGTTCTCCCGGCTTGCAAGCGAGCGCGCTCAGCTACTGAGTGAGCAGCGCCGTGTACGTAACGAAATAGAAGCAGTCCGCGCGTTCGAGAACGATGGAAGAGGATTCTCCCGAGAGGCTACCGAACAGCAGGCACGCCTGAAGACGATCGGAATTTTCGAAAACTCCATCCCAGGGCAGGCCTGTCCCTTGTGCTCTCAAGCACTCGATTCCACCGCGCAGGTGCCGACCGTGGCCGAGGTCAAAGGAACATTAGCTTCGCTATCGTTTCGCCTCGATACAGTTGTCCGCGCGGAACCCCAAATCGAGAAGGCGGTGGCGGAGCTGGAGGGCAAACTTCAAGCGATCCAAGAAAGACTGACGAGGAACCGCACGGAGATGGAGGCAGTCCGGACCGCTGACGAGCGGTTGGCGCAGACCCACGACGACGCCACGAAAAAAGTACATATTCTAGGTCGCCTCAGCTTGTACCTTGAGAGCTTACCGGACTTACCAGACACACGGGCGTTGGAGCAAGAGACAGCGGACCTCCGTGCAGAAGCCAGTGCTCTTGAAATCGGGCTAAGTGATGAGCGCATACGCGAGAGACTTGAATCTGTCACGTCGATCTTAAGTCAGCGCATGACAAAGTGGGCGCGCGATTTGGGTCTCGAACACTCAAAATTTCCGCTTCGACTCGACTTAAAGAACTTAACAATCGTGGCGGACACGGCTGATGGACCTGTCCCCATGGCCCACATGGGAAGCGGAGAGAACTGGGTTGGGTATCACTTGATAGCCCATCTTGCACTGCATCAGTGGTTCGTGGAACGAGCACGCCCTGTGCCGTGTTTTCTCTTCCTCGACCAACCGTCACAGGTTTACTTTCCTGCTGAAAAGGATGTCGATGGCTCAATGTCCCTCGTTTCAGAAGATGATCGCCTTGCGGTGTCGAGAATGTTCCGACTCGTCTTCGATGCGGTGAAGGAGGTCGCACCTGGCTTGCAGGTTGTTATCACCGAGCACGCCGACATTAACGATGACTGGTACCGAGCGGCTGTCGTGGAACGCTGGCGTGGAGGTTTGAAACTGGTTCCAGAAGATTGGCCGACAAAGTAGTAGCGCGTGTCGCGATCTCGGATTCCCAGAGGATTTCCTTTCGGATCGTAAAATCGCGGCGCTGTTCGCGAATGAAATCTCGTTCAATGAGCCGGCTGTCGGCCATTTGCTCACAGATCAAAGCAGGTATCAGCTTCTGATACCTGCCGAAGAGACCCGAACGTGCGATGGGAGTCGTTCATTGTATCGAACACACCATCGCACACGATGAAGATGTTCTGGGGTATGGATAAGCGGGCAATGGCCGCCAGGCACATCCTATTTCAGGAAGAGGACAAAGACAGCTATGTGAAAACGATGTTGGACAGCGTCACAGCACCGGTCTCCCCTGTGGCATCGTGAGTCTTGTGGCCATGCAGCCCACAAGGAAGCCGCGTCGCAAACAATAGTGTCAACTGTCGACGAAGCTCTCTTCTTGTGTCCCGCTTGCTATTGAAATAGAGTAACCCCCATGCCATTCAGTTTTCTTCACGCCGCCGACCTGCATCTTGGCAGCCCCTTCACAGGGTTGACAATAAAAGACGAAGCCGTGGCAAAACGCTTTGCGGCGGCGAGCCGCAACGCGTTCTCATCTCTCGTCACAAACGCCATCAGCGCCAAAGTTGCCTTCGTCGTGATCGCCGGCGATCTCTACGACGGGGAATGGAAGGATGCCTCGATCGGCCTGTTTTTCAATCGCGAGGTAGCGCGGCTCGAACGATCCGGCATTCCGCTGTACCTCCTGAAAGGCAACCATGATGCTGAGAGCGTGGTGACCAAAGGCATCTCACTGCCAGATAGCGTCCACCAATTTCCGACAACCAAAGCAAAAACCTTTCAAATAGAAGATATCAAGGTCGCGCTACACGGTCGCAGCTTCCTGGAAAGGGCCGTCACGGAAAATTACGCACTTGCGTATCCAGCCCCCCTGGCTGGCTATTTCAACATCGGCGTCCTTCACACCTCTTGCGACGGCAGGCCCGGCCACGCCAATTATGCGCCGTGTACCGTCCAGGACCTCGCCAGCCGTAATTACCAATATTGGGCGCTCGGCCATGTCCACGAATATGAAGAGCTTTCGCACGACCCTTGGATCGTCTTTCCGGGGAATCTGCAGGGGCGCAACGTGCGCGAACGCGGTCCGAAAGGAGCGGTGATTGTAGATGTAAGCGATGGGCACGTGACCGATGTGCGGCGCGTGATTGTCGATTGCGCGCGCTGGGCTCAGGTATCGGTCGACCTTGATGGAGTAGATCAAGAAACGGATATGCTCAGAAACATCACCGACGCTATCCGCCCAGTGGCTCAAGATGCGGAGGGTCGGCTTATAGCACTTCGTGTGCGCCTTGAAG
>Ga0315273_10002284_pt1 | contig 22541 bp, 18 predicted proteins | sample YL17G02_0_MG_FD_205753 | JGI IMG/M metagenome (GOLD analysis project Ga0315273, IMG submission 205753) | Sediment microbial communities from Yellowstone Lake, YNP, Wyoming, USA - YL17G02_0 | ecosystem: Environmental > Aquatic > Freshwater > Lake > Sediment | place: USA: Wyoming | collected...
TCTTCGCGTAGGGAAGGGCGTCGCTGAGTTTCTTGAGAAGCGCCCTATCGGTGATGACGACGAACTCCCACGGCCGCTTGTCGACCGCCGTCGGCGCCGCCATGCCCGCCTTCACGATGAGTTCCAGCTTCTCCTTCGGTATCGGGTCGGCCCTGTAACGCCGCACCGATTTGCGGTTGAAGATGGTCTTGAGCGTTTCGTTCATCGGTTCACCTGCGAACATAGGGGTGGAGACACGCAGCGTCATAGGTGCGTGACGTGGCAGACGCCACGGCAGGAGTCCGGACGTGTCAACGCGGCCGCTCCGGTCGCCGAACGCCTCCACTTCGAACACCTCGGCGTACGGCGCGCCCACGCCGCACGCGGCGGCCGTGTCCCGGTCCATCCCCAGGATGCGCTCGTCGAACCCGTGGCCGCGGGTGCGGAGGTTCCGCTGGTGCTGCGACGCGTGGGCCCGGAGCAGCGCCGCCTTCCACGCCGCGTCGTCATCGCCGTAGGGCGTCACGATGTCGTAGCGCATCGCGATCGTCTTGGGGTCGCGATTCAGGAAGGCGACGAGCGGAGAACCGGCCCCGGGTGCGGCATGCCCCGAGTGGGCTTCCCGGGCCGCGTCCCTGAGCATCGCATACACGCGCTGGTGGCCGACGTTGGTGTCGTGGCCATGCGGAAGGAACACGACAGTCGGTACGACTTCCTCAAGAACCTGACGAATGGAGTCCACATTCGCGGCGTCGGCGATGGGGTGCCCCGCCTCGCCCTCCGCGAGCCGCAGGAACCTCAGACGATGTTCCGGCAGCCCGAACAGGCGGCAACTCTCGCGCTGCTCCCGCTCGCGCAGGGCCGTTTTGGCCTCGGCCGTCGGCGGCGAGCAGAAGGCGTCCTCCACGCCGCTCGCACCGGTCGTCGCGACGGCGAGGTGGATCTCACAGCCCTTCCCCTGCAGCACGCGCATCGTAACACCGATGGCGTCGAAGTCGTCGGGATGCGGAGCGAGGACGAGCGCCCGCGCGCCATCGGGCAGGCGGACCGCATCCAGTCGCGCCGGCTGGGGCGCGCGGGTCACGGGGCGGCGCGCATCGAATCCTTCTTCCCTGTCACCCTTCGACGATCCCGAGCGGCGGCCGCGTGCGCCATCCACCCCGTGTGAAGTCCGGCACGTCCATCGCACGGCTCTTGCTCGCCACCGAGCGCTGGCTCAGCTCCACGACCGCGCTCCACGCCGCCGCGTCGTAGACGTCCCAATCGGTGGGCAGGCCGTTCCGCAGGCAGCCGATGAGCCGCCAGTCCTCGAGGAAGTCCATCCCGCCGTGTCCGCCGCTCGCCTGCCGCACCCGTTCCGAGCGCCACAGCGGGTGCTCGTGATCCCGGAACCACGTGTCCAGCGGCTCCCAGCGGTGGGCCTGCGCGCTGCGCCCCTCGACGTAGATGCGGTCCGGCCACCCCTGCATCAGCCCCCGCGTGCCCTGGATCATGTTGATGCGGCTGTACGGGCGCGGCGTGTTCGTGTCGTGAACGAGGTAGATGGTCTGGCCGGCCACGGTCTTGATGAGGGTGAGGTTCACGTCGCCGAGCACGTAACGCTCGCTGCGCCGCGGGTCGCCCGCGGTTAGGTGCTCCTGCTGCCAGAGCTGCAGACCGCGGGACGGGGTACTCATCGACACGAGGTAGTCGAAGCGGTTCCCGCGGTTGATGTTCATGCACTGCGCGATGGGCCCGAGGCCGTGCGTCGGATAGAGGTTTCCGTTGCGCCGAGTGGCGTGAGCGCGCCGCCAGAGCCCCTCGCCCTCCGTCGAGAACTTGATGTCGCGCAGGTCGTGCTGGTAGCTGCACTCGCCGTGCAGCAGTTCGCCGAAGACTCCCTGGCGCACGAGATTGAGCATCAGCATCTCGCGCCGGTCGTAGCAGCAGTTCTCCAGCATCACACAGTGCTTGCGGTAGCGCTCCGCCGCCTCGACGAGCTGCCAGCACTCGTCGAGAGTCACGGCCGCGGGCACCTCGGTGGCCGCGTGCTTGCCGGTGCGCAGCGCCGCGAGGCAGACGGGAACGTGCCATTCCCACGGGGTCGCGGTGAGCACGAGGTCGAGCTCCTGCTCCGCACACATCCGCTCGAAGTCGCGCGGGCCGCGGTCGTAGCCCACCGGCTCCGGCTGGCCCTTCTCGACCACCTTCTGTTTGGCGCGCGCCACCTTCTCGGGGACGATGTCGCAGACCGCCTTCACCTCGACGCCCTCGAGCTGCAGGTAATTGTCGAGGTGCACCGATCCCATCCCACCGATACCGACGAACCCCATCCGCACGCGCTCGAGCGGCGGAGCCGTGAAGAGCGGTGTCGGCTGCTGCGGGGCCTGCGCCTTGCCGAAGGCGGGGACGAGGGCGGCGCCCAGCCCGGCCGCGGCGCCCGCGTTGACGAAGTCGCGGCGGGAGAGGCCGCCGGCGTCGGTGACGGAACGGTCACTGTGCTTCACGCGGACCTCCGGGAATCCAGGCAGCGATATACGACGTCGCGCAGCGCCTGTTCGCGCGGGTCGCTCCAGACGTGAAAGCCCATCTTGTTCATCGCGTAGGCGAAGCCAAGCCCCGAGTCGGGATCGGCGAATGCGAACGATCCGCCCGCACCCATGGTGCCGAACGCCGCATCGTTCGTGCCGAAGCGGAATGCCGGCGTCGGTTTGAGGAAACCGAATGCGTACACCGTGGGGACTCGGAGCACCTCGTCGTGCGGGCCGCGCGACGGCGCGGGGGCCGGCGTGCGAAGCTCGCTCAGCGTGGCGGGAGTGATTCCCAGGTCCCGTCCGCCCGTCGCGACCGCGCCGTACACCCGGGCGATGTCGCGGACGACGCCGAATCCATTGACCGACGGGATCTCCACGCCGCGGAAGGCCGGCGCGGCCAAGTCGCTCGGCCGGGCCACCCGCGGGTTCCCGAACGCGCGGGCCGTCAGTGACCCCGGCCGCAGGTACGCCAGCACCATCCGCCACGAATCGCGGTCGAGGTGGAAGAGCAGCGACAGCGGACGGAACGACTCGATCGTCGCGAGCCGTGAGGCGGGGACGCCGGCCGGCAGTCCGATGTGGAACTGGAGGCCCAGGGGCCGGGCGATCTCATCGGCGAAGAACCGCCCGAGACTGCGGTGCTGCGGGTCCACGCGCCGCAGCAGCTCGCTCTCGAAGAAACCCAGCGTCAACGCGTGGTAGCCGTGGCGCGTGCCTGGTTCCCACGCCGGCCGCTGCCGCGCGAGGATGACTGCGAGCGCGTCCAAGTCGCCGAGCGTCGCCGGCGTCAGCGGTTCGTCGATCGCGCAGAGGCCGGCCTGATGGGCCAGCAGTTGCCGGACGGTCACGCGCTCCTTGCCCGCCTGCGCGAACTCCGGCCAGTACGCCGCCACCCGTTCGTCGAGGTCGAAAAGCCCGCGCGAGTGGGCCACCGCCATCGCCAGCGCCGAGAGGCCCTTGGTGGTGGAGAAGACGAGGACGACGGTGTCCTCCTCCCAAGGCGCTCCACTCGCGCGATCTCGCAGGCCGCCCCAGAGGTCCACCACCTTCTCGCCGTGCCGGTAGACGGCGCACGCCGCACCGACCTCGCCCCGCTCGGCGAAGTTCCGCGCGAACTCTTCGCGGACGGGCTCGAAGCCGGGGGCGACGGTGCCGCACACCGACACCGGACGGCCGCGGCGCGCCTGCGCGCCTACTCCTTCAACCCGACGCGCAGCGGCTGCCACCCGGAGTCCGGGTCGTTCCCGAACGTCTCGATACGCCCCCGGATGTTCCACTCGTGGCGCGAATGCACGCCGGTGTACGACGGCTGGACCGTGGGCGGGACCTGGACCGTCCCTTCCCAGGTCTTCGTCTCGTTCGGCGCGAGCGTGAACGGCCCGCCGATCGAGACGGACGTCTCGAACGACGTCTTCGACGTGCTGATGTCCTTCTCCGTCGCCGCCTCGGCGCTGGTGAGATTCACCCACTCCTGGCCGTGCAGATCGATGAACGCGCCCTTCGACTGCACCTCGGCCCCGGTGGACACCGCGGTGATGTGGACCTGGACGGTGTCGCCGGGGAACACGACCGGCGGCTGGTACTCGAGCGTGACCCGGGCGGCGCCACCGGTGACGGCCTGCGCCGCGGACTTCAGCTTGTCCATGAAACCCATCGTGTCTCCTCCTGTTCGGCCGCTGTTCCGGCGGGTGCCGGCCTTCGGCGGCGATGCGGCAGATATGCACTCCCGGCAGTGGGCGCGTCAAACTCACTTCGGGCCGTCCCCCCGGCCAGCTACCTCCCACACCTCGCCCGCGCGGCCGTCACGCGGTCCGCGAGCGGGCCGCTCTGGAGGAACGGTTCCAGTCCGTCGCCCGTGAAGGCGAGGCCAGCGACGGGACGCGCCAGGGCGTCCAGGATGCGCCTGGCGTCGGCGCACACCCCCCGCGCCGCCAGCGCTTCCGCGCGACGCACCCGTACCTCCAGCCACACCTGCCGCGGATTGGTGCCGCCCTCCCTGCGGGGGAAGAACCGGCCACGGAACTGGCGCTCGGCATCGTCGAACCGGCCCGCCCCGGCCAGCAACCGCACGTACCTGTAGACCAGCGACGCCGGCATCGAGTCCGCCACGGGGAAGCGCTCCAGCGCCCGTGCGCGCTCCGCCGCGCCGGCGCCCGAGAGGACCAGGGCGGTGTCGAGCCCGACGTACACGCCGACGTTGAGGGAGTCGAAGCGCACGCCGTCCTCGAACGCGGCACGGGCTTCGGCGGCCGGCCGCCCCGCCGCGAGGAGCGCGTAGCCGATGTTGCGGTGGAGGGTCGGGATGCGCGGGTCGAGCTCCGCCGCGCGCCGCCAGTGTGCGAGCGCGCTGTCGAGGGCGCCGCCGCTGGCGAAGAGCATCCCGAGCAAGTGGTGCGCCGTACCGTCGTCAGGGTTGGAGACCAGCGCCCGCTGGAGGACCGGAAAGGTCTCCGGCCGCTGCGGGAAGACGTAGCGCGTCGGCATCCGCGAGGCCGCGGCGAAGTCCGTGGCCCCGCTCTCGCCGAGCCGCTCGCGGGCGAAGCCGCGGTAGTAGGCGATGAGCGGATACCGCTCCGGACGCGGCATCCCCACCTCCGCCACGACGCCGTCCACCGGGAAGTCAGTGGTGAGGAGGTCGAGCATTTCGCGGTCGAGCCCGAAGCGGAGGTACTCGACGGCGATCCCGAGGATGCGTTCGGGGTCGGCGGCAAGGTGCCGCAGCAGCGCGCTGTCGGGGGCCCACGCGCGGTGCGCCTCCCAGCGGAGAAACGGCGTCAGCGGATCGGTGGCGCGGGCGGTCGTGAGCGCCCCGCGCGCCTCGGCGAGGCGGCCCTGCGCCCGCAGCAACATGGCCGCGGCTCCGGCGAGTCGCGCCGCGCCGGGGGCGTCCTGCAGCGCTCGGCGCAAACGCGCGAACGCGCCGGAAAAGTCTCCGCCCCGCGCGTCGAGCGCCGCGAGGCGGTACGCCGCCGCCGGCCGCCAGGCGCCGAACTGCTGCGCCCGCTCGAGCAGCAGGCGCGCCGAGGCGGTGTCGCCGCGGGCCCAGCGCGTGAGCGCGAGGTAGTAGGCGGACTCGTAGTCGGTGCTCACCCGCGCCAGCGCATCCGTCAGGAGCGAGTCGGCGAGGGGGAACCAGGCGAGCGCCTGGGCGAGACGCCCTGCGCCGCGTTCGAGGGGGAGGCTCCCGGGGAACCGCGCCAGCCCGGCGCGGTGCGCGGCCAGCCCGCCGAGCATCGCGCCGTTCCGTTCCGTCTCGTCCGCCAGCTCCAGCCACTCCCCCTCGGTGCGCTGCTCCGGCGGCGCCACGCGGCGCTCCGGCACGGCGCCCGTGCGGATCAAGCGGTCGGGCGTGTAGTCGAAGACGCCTTCGGTGTGGGTGAGGAGGATGGCGCCGTTCCGGTCGCGCAGCGTGAAGGTGAGCGGCCCCGCGGCGGAGGTCAGCCGCGCGTGGGCCCGGTAGGTGGTGCGCGGCGTGAGTGAAACGCGCTCGTCGAGCACGGCGCCGCCGGCGCCGCGCAGTTCGACGCTGGCGCCGGGCAGTACACGCGTCACGTTGAGCGCCACATTCACGGTGGCCGAGTCGCCGGACACCTCGCGCCACAGGTTCACAGCGGCGTCCGGCGTGGCACGCACGAGGCCGCCGAGCTGGCGGATGGGCAGCCAGTACGCGCTGAAGCGGATGCGCTCCTGGGGCTGGAGGTAGCCGTAGGTCTCCTGGTCGCGGAACAGCCCCGCCTGGATCTCGACGTAGGCGCTGCTGTCGTCCGAGAGGGCGCGGCGCCAGTCGAGCCCATCGGCGTCGCTGCTCCACGACCAGATCTTCTTCGCCGGCAGGTCGGCGGGCGAGGAGTAGTGCACCACGCCGGCGTCCGCCGAGGGGTGGTAGACGGCCATCCACGGCTCGCGGCTGCCGTGCGCGAAGCGCGACACCGGGCCGAAGCGGTGATTGCCGACCACGCTGTTGTCGGTGCCGCGGCGGTCCACCGGCCATGTGTCCACGTCGCGGAAGCCGTGCGACGCGGTGTATCGCATCGGGTAGATGATGCGCGAGTCGTCGGTGACTCTCACACCGGCGTTGGTCCACCAGTAGAAGCGGCGCCGCACGTCACCGCGGTTGTACAGCGTTGCGTGCTGCTCAAGCACCGCCCGCCCGGGCCGCAGGGTGAGCTGCACGATCCACTGCATCCCGTAGACGCGGTCAATGTTGCCGACCCACACCGATCCGCTGCCGTCGAGGTCGGTCGCGAACGCGACGTCCACGGGCGAGGTGGTCATCCAGTTGTGCGAGACGGGGAAATTGAACTCCACGCCGAACGCCGCCCACGCGCCGCGGTAGGCGATGCTCGCCAGCTTGATCGCCGTGTTGGCGTAGAACATCTCGGCGCCGTTCAGCTTGTCGATGCAGCCGTAGAGGTGCCCGCCGAGTTCCGGCAGCACGGTGCAGCGGAGGTAATCGTTCTCGAGCCGGATGGCGCGCCAGGCACGCGGTTCGCGCCGGTCCGTGAGCCGGTCGCGGATAGTGTACGGGTAGTTGGGCCGCCCGTCTGAGAAGATGTCGAAGGGCGGATTGGGATCGGGGGCGCCCTCCACGTACGAGGGCAGTGTCAGGGTGCTGTCCCAGACGCGGGTGGGCTGGGGCGTGGCCCGTGGTGAGGGCTGCGGCGTCTGGGCGGAAAGCGAGCCCGCAAACGCTAGTGTGAAGCTGACGAACCGAACCATGGTCGGAACCGCCATTCAGTTAGCCGCTCGGCAGAGACAACGGAACGTCGCGCCCTACGCGACCGCCCACGCCTCGGACAGCACTTCCGCCTGCTCCAGCACCGTCTGCGTCGCCTTCTCCTGCTTGTCGGGCGGATAACCGTACTTGCGCAGGATGCGCTTCACAAAGACGCGGAGCTGCGCCCGGACGTTATCGCGGATCGTCCAGTCGATGGTGACGTTCTTGCGCACCGTGGCGACGAGTTCCCGGGCGATCATCTTCAGGGTGTCATCGCCCAGCACCTTCACCGCGCTGTCGTTGGTCTCCAGCGCGTCGTAGAAGGCCAGCTCGTCGTCCGACAATCCGAGCTGCTCACCCCGGGCGCCGGCCGCGCGCATCTCCTTGGCGAGCGCGATGAGTTCCTCGATGACCTGCGCCGTCTCAATCGCGCGGTTCTGGTACTTCCGCACCGACTGCTCCAGCAGGTCCGCGAACGAACGCGCCTGGACAACGTTCCGCTTGCCCCGCGCCTTGATCTCTCCCTTGAGCAGCTTCTGCAGCAATTCGACGGCGAGGTTGCGCTGCGGCATCCCGCGCACCTCTGCCAGGAACGTGTCCGACAGAATGGAGCTGTCTGGCTTCTTGAGACCGGCGGCCGCGAAGATGTCCACGACCTCGTCCGAGACGACGGCTCGCGAGATGATCTGCCGGATGGCGAGGTCCAGCTCTTCATCCGTCCTGCGCTCGCCGGTGGTGCCCTTGGCCAGGACCGCGCGCACCGCCTGGAAGAACCCCACATCGTCCCGGATGCGCATCGCCTCCGCGTGCGGCACCGCGAGCGCGAAGGCCTGGGAAAGTTCGGTGACGGTCCGCAGCAGGCGCGCCTTGCCGTCTTCCTGAGCGAGGATGTGCTCCTGGGCGGCGGGCAGCAACGACACCCACGCCGTCGCTCCGGTGCCCCACGCCGACCGATCGAACCCGTGGAACAAGCCCTGGCAGACTTCGTACTTCTCCAGCATCAACGCCACCGCTTCGGCCTGATCGACGGCCGTCTTCCCGGTACCGCCCGCTTCGGTGTACGTCGCCAAGGCCTGCTTCAACTCATCGGCCAGGCCGAGGTAGTCCACCACTAGTCCGCCGGGCTTGTCCTTGAACACGCGATTGACCCGGGCGATAGCCTGCATCAGTCCGTGCCCGCGCATCGGCTTGTCCACGTACATCGTGTGCAGGCTCGGCGCGTCGAAACCGGTGAGCCACATATCCCGCACGATCACGATCCGGAACGGGTCGGCTGCGTCCCGGAAACGTGCGGCCAGTGCCTCGCGCCGCGGCTTGTTGCGGATGTGCGGCTGCCAGTCGAGCGGGTCCGACGCCGAGCCGGTCATCACCACCTTGAGCGCGCCGTGGTCGTCATCCTCGCCGTGCCACGCCGGGCGCAATGCCACCAGCTCGCGATACAGTTCGACAGCGATGCGGCGGCTCATCACCACGACCATCGCCTTGCCGTCCATCGCAGTGAGCCGGTTCTCGAAGTGCTCCACCAAGTCGCGGGCGACGAGCTTGATCCGGTTGTCCGATCCAACCACCGCTTCGAGTTGCGCCCAGCGGCTCTTGAGCTTCTCCTTGCGCTGGACTTCCTCGCCCTCGGTGGCCTCCTCGAACTCGGGATCGATCTTCGGACGTTCGGACTCCTTCAGCTCCAGCTTCGCGAGCCGGCTCTCGTAGTAGATGGGCACCGTGGCGCCATCGACGACGGCACGCTGGATGTCGTAGACGCTGATGTAGTCGCCGAACACGGCGCGCGTGTTGGCGTCGGTCCTCTCGATCGGCGTCCCGGTGAAGCCGACGAACGACGCATGCGGCAAGGCGTCGCGCATATGCCGCGCGAAGCCGTCGATGAAGTCGTACTGGCTGCGGTGCGCTTCGTCGGCGATAACGACGATGTTGCGCCGGTCGGAGAGCACCGGGTGCCGGTCGCTCTTCTCTTCGGGGAAGAACTTCTGGATGGTGGTGAAAACCACGCCGCCGGAGGCGACGGCGAGCTTGGCGCGCAGGTCGGCGCGGTCGGCCGCCTGCACGGGCGCCTGGCGCAGCAGGTCGCGGCAGCGCGCGAAAATGCCGAAGAGCTGATCGTCGAGGTCATTGCGGTCGGTGAGCACCACGACCGTGGGGTTGGCCATCGTCGGGTGCAGGATCACGCGCCCGGCGTAAAAGGCCATCGTGAGGCTCTTCCCCGAGCCCTGCGTGTGCCAGACCACGCCGACGCGTCGGTCGCCGGGGTCACCGCCCGGGCGCGGCCCCGCCTCGTAGCGGCCCGGGAGCGGCTCCGAAACTCGGCCCACCGCGACCGCCTCCGCTGCGCGCAGTGTCTCTTCCACCGCCACGTTCACGGCGTGGAACTGGTGGTAGCCGGCCATCTTCTTCGTGAGCGCGCCACCGCCCCCATCGGCGCCCGCGTCCTCGAACACGATGAAGTAGCGCAGCAGGTCGAGGAAGCGGCGCGGCTCGAAGACGCCCTCCAGCACCACCTGCAACTCGGGGAGCTTCGCGGAGGCGTCCTCGCGGCCGGCGATCGTGCGCCAGGGCTTGAACCACTCCCTGCCCGCGCCGAGCGCGCCGATGCGTGCCTGCACGCCATCGGAAGCCACCAGGGCCGCGTTGGTGGCGAAGAGCGCCGGGATCTGCGCCTGGTAGGTCTGGAGTTGCTGGAAGGCGGTCGCGACCGTGGCGTTCTCGTCGGCGGGGTTCTTCAGTTCGATCACGGCGAGCGGCAACCCGTTGACGAACAGCACCACGTCCGGGCGGCGCGTGTGCTGCCCTTCGGAGACAGTGAACTGGTTGACGGCGAGCCAGTCGTTCTCGGCGGGGGTGTCGAAATCGATGACCCGGGCCGGCTTCCCGGCCACCGAGCCATCCGAGCGCCGGTACTCCACCGGCACGCCGTCCACCAGCATTCGGTGCAGAGCACGGTTGCGTTCGATCAGTGACGGCGCGTCGCTGCGCGTCAGCTTCCGGTAGGCGTCCTCGCGCGCTTCGGCCGGCAGCCCCGGATTGAGGCGGGCGAGGGCCTGCCGGAGCCGTCCCTCCAGCACCACGTCACGGTAGTTCGGGTCACTGCGCTCGGCGGCGGGTTCGCCCGCCGCGATGTCCGGGCCGTACAGCACCGCGTAGCCCAGGCCCTTGAGCCAGGCGAGGGCGGCGTCTTCGACAATGGATTCGGTGAAGGGGTTCACGCCTCGGGGTCCGCTGCGACCGCCGGAATCCCGCCATTTCGGCGAGATACTTGGCGTGATTCCCGTTCGGCGGCCAAGCTCCGCCCAGTATTGCGCCACCGTGGCCCGATTTCCGGCGCTATTCTCCGCCAAAGCGCACGCCCGGTCACGATCTCTTCAGCTCATAGCGCGTGGATCGCGCCGACCCATGCTTGCGCACCAAATCAAGCTTGACGAACCGCTTGAGATGATTCTGCGCAGTGCGCGCCGGAATGACCATCGCCTCGGCGTACGCTGCCGAAGTCACCGACTGCTGACGTGATAGCCATTCCCATCCCGCCAATTCGGCCGTGCTCAGGCTCTCCCTCGCCGCATCCGGAAGAACCATGGTCGCCGCCCTCAGCGTCCGATAGATAGTCAACACCAAGTAGTCACCATCCATCGCGAATCCGGGGAGCGGCAAGCGAAGTTCCTCAGCCCTCCGTTTGAGACTTTGCCGCAAACCGAATCCCTGCTCCTCGGCCAAGCCCATCCGGGCGAAGACATAATGCAGTTGCGGATTGCGGCTCTTCATCGGCGCCGAGAATGCGTTCAACTGGCCGAGCGTGATCGGCGGGATCGGCCCACCGGGGCTCTTCACCTTGACCGTGTGCGCGTCGACGACGAGTTGGCATTTCTGGCCGGTGAGGTCGTAATCGCGATGGACCAGTGCGTTCACCACAGCTTCGCGGATCATCTCGAAGGGCAGGTCTACCTGTTCCTTCCGTTCCATCCGGCTCCGATCGATGGTGCTCGGAAGGACAGTCTGCAGCCACCCCTCCAGGAGTTCTGGAATCAGCACCAACGCCTCTCCGAACTCCCGCCGTGCAGACTGGCCATCGGGCAAGTCCGCTCGCGCCAGTAGCCCCGCCTGCGGGACAGCATCCCGCGGCCGACTCCCAAAGAGCAGCAGCCCGAAGCCACTTGGCCGCACGGCGCCAGCCTCAGCGACCAGCAACCCCTGTTGCTGCATCAACCGATTGAACTCGGGCGACCCCACGGCAGGCTGGATGCCCGCCTTCGCGCGATACCGTTCGAGGGCCTCCGGTGAGAGATCGGTGAGTGCAGTCGCCTCCACCGCGTCCTCGTACTTCGAAAGCTTGATCGGTTCGTCTGCCGGTTGGGGGGGCTGCCGACGCGCCCACTCGAAGAAGCCCCTGTTCGCCGCCAGGATCGCCTCCTGTAAGTCGCGATCGAACATGTGGACCGTGACGCCGCGGCGTCGCAGATGCTCGATGCCCTTGCCGGCCACCGCCGGGTTGTCGTCTTCGATCCCGACATACACCTCTTTGATCCGTGCGCTCACGATGTGCCGGGCGCAACCACGCTTGGGACAAGTGCGGTTCAAGCATGGCTCGAGCGTGGTGAAGAGGACGCAGCCGTCCAGTCGCTCCCCGATGCACTTCCGTTCCAGCAGGATGAACTCGGCGTGGTTGCCGTCGCGCAGTTCGCCTCGCGCGGCCGTCTCGACCGACCCGTCCGGACGAAGGATCACTGCCCCCACCGAAGGACTGGGCGATCCGTCCGGCCGATGCTCGGGCACCGAGCGACGCATCACCTCGATGGCCAATTCCATCATCCGGCGCGGATCGAAGGCCGACGGCGACTTCTTCGGCATCATGCCATCCTCCCGATGAGCTGCTCCGCGGCCCCAGCCCATCCCTCCAGCCCCCCGTCGCGGTAGTTCGGGTCACTGCGCTCGGCGGCGGGCTCGCCGGCGGCGATGTCGGGGCCATACAGCACCGCGTAGCCCAAGCCCTTGAGCCAGGCGAGGGCGGCGTCTTCGACGACGGACTCGGTGAATCCACTACCCATAGGTGCGTCGCCCGAACGCAAGTCGGTGACCCGTAGGCAAGCCTAGGTTCGATATCGGGCAACGGTTGCCGGAACTGTTGCCGGATTCGCCGCTATCCACAAATCCGTGCCTCACGCCCGCACCAGCCCCGGCTTCAGCCCAAGCCGTTCCTGGAACTCCGGCGGGATGTCGCTCCAGTGCTCGACGAGTAGGTCCACCAGCTGGCGGCCATTGACGAGGCCGATGCGAGGAAATCCCTGCTGCAGGGCCACGTCCGCGGCCGTAGCCTGGAAGTCGGAGGTCGTGATGAAGGCGCCCTGCCCGTTCGACGGGATCGACGCCCGCAGCTGCTTGACCACGTTGGCGGCGACCTTCGAGCCGAGCTGGTAGCGCTTGGCCTGCACGAAGACCTTCACCTTGGCCAGGTTCGATACGTTCAGTTCGCCGGTGGCATCCACGCCGCCATCTCCGGTCTTGCCGGTAACTTCGGAACCCTCGAACCCGAGCGCGGTCAGCAGGTGGCCGACGAGGATTTCGAACTCCTTGGCGTCGAGCTGTAGGACCTGTTCGAGGACCGCGAGGTACGGGTCGTAGGTGGTGTGCTTCGGCGCGCCGGTGGCGCCCTTGCTGCCGATGGCGGCCAGGAATTCCTCGCGCTGGGAGACGGCGAAGACTGTGAGCGAGGAACGAATCGTGTTCTGAAACGGCACCGAGAGCCCACTGCGCCTCAGGGTCTCCGGAGCCCAGTCCACACGCCGCCGATGCCGGTACGGGCAGCCGTCGTCGGCCGTGGCGAAGACGTAGGACGGATCCGGCGCGACTCGACCATAGTGCAGCAGCTCGGTGTCCGCCGCCGGAGTGATCACGTAGTCGCCCGCCTGTATCTCCAACAGGAACCGGGCAATCTGGCCCACGTAGTTGCCGATGACGATCGGGCTCTGTTGCTCGGGGAACGCCCCCCGAACCACCGAATAGAGCTCATCTCGGTTGCGGATACCGCTGACGTCGCGCGCAATCTCGCGCCAGCCGATCCCCGCGTAGCCGCCCCGCAGAAAGTGGTCCGTGTACTGGCCGCCGTTGGCTCGAATGCACCACACGTTCGTCATGCCTTCAGGCCCCCGCCCCATATCCGTAGCGACCCTCAACATAGGCCAGCCAGTCCGTCCATTCCTCAGCGTCATCGTGCGCCCGCACCCAGGACACCCAATCTTGATGGGTCCAAACGGCAAACCGAGCACGACCTTCAAACACTGCCCCCCAACCAGTAGCGATGTCGTCAACCCCCGTTTGGCGCAAACAGTGGATCAGATCTTCGTTGCGTACATCGTAGGCGACACACGAGGCCACAAGATCGTACCGCCCGCTCACGGCAATGGCCTCAGCCAAGGCCTGCTGTCGGAACAACTGGTACCCTGCTGTGGCTGCCGGGCACCGCGTGAGCGCACGCTTCCCGTGTTCGCTCAGTCGAACATGTTCCCAGTATCGACGGTTCGGTCTTCCGTCCCGCGCCCACTGCATCTGCCAGCACTTACCGCGAGGATTGTCGCGAACTTCGGGCCAGTTCAGGCAACGACTCGTGTCGGGGTTATTCACGCCGGCCTTCCGGCCCGAGCAAGGATAGAACGAGTGCTCAGTGAGTTTGTTCTCGGTGAGGATGAGCCCCCGGCCGGCCTCGGTGCGAACAACGAATGCCACGTCGGGCGATGTCTGATTCGCCCCTCGCTTGCCGCCTTCCGGCTCGCCCAGAACTGACTGCGGGTCCAACGGCGAATCCTCGGCATACTCCAATTCCACCCGCTCGACGGATCGGATCTCCGGCGACACGCGGGCCCTGAGAAACCCGGCCAGAAGCCCGAGGCCAGAGGCCTGTCTAAACGGGAAGTACAAATTGGCGCAGAGTATCCACGAGCTCTTGAGGTTGTGCGCGCCCCTGTGCTTCTCGACCTTCGCTCCCTCCTGCCCGATGTAAGCAGGAAGAGACGCACGGATGCCAGGCCACAGACCCTCCTCCCACAGCTCGGCCGGGAGGATCCACGGTCGCATCACCCCGTTCTGTTCACCCTGCCTTTGGTCCGAGATGTGCGTGAGGCGCCACGCTGCCTGTCTCTCGCCGATGTCGCTATTGAAGGCACTCATTTGTCTTTCGGCTCATCTTCCCGTATCCCCTTAAGCGTACGTCGCAAGCTAACGAGATACGCCTCGATGAACGGGGCTCTTGCATCACAGCAATCGTTGCTGCCCCGACGAGTATGGTCACGCCGCCAGCTCCTCCCTGAGGTTCTCGCGTTGGCTCCACGGCACGGCGCGCACATCGTAGCTCCTTAGCGCATCGAGAACATTCGGGGAAACAGTCTGCTCGGAGTCATTCAGCAGCGCATAGGCTCTCGAGTCTGCTGACCGCACTTCCTTCGTATCGACCCAGGAAAGCACTACCGCCTGCGCGGTGTCGCGGTTCGGGCGGTTCATCGTCTGGATGATGCGCTCCGGTTGCCGTCTGGACTTGGGGATGACAAAGTCAAAGAGGTGGTCGTAGCCGGTCTTGCCGGTGAACTTGACCTTCGGCGTGTACCGAATGTCGTGCACGTCGAGCCAGGCCACGACATCCTCGTAGAACAGGCTCGCGACCATCGGGACGGCCAAAAAGAACATGTCGTTCACGGCCAGCATCGCCTGAACCAGATTGTGCTTTCGCAGCGGGAAATTGTCAGGCGACGAATGCACTTCCAGCGCATTGTTCCGTAGCTGAACGCCGAAGCCGTTCAGGGTCATTCTCAGCAGCTCTTGGCGCTTCTGGCTCTGCAGCTTGCAGCCGTTCTGCTCCAGGTCGTTGAGGGTGTAGCCGTCGTCGGTAAGCACATAGCCGCCGTTGGCCTTCCTCGCGTAGATCTGGATGTAGTCGTTGTGCCGGTCGAGATACGGTGTCGTGATCTCGATCCACTGATCGATCTGACGCAGGGCGGTCTTGTCCTTCAGCCAAGCGTGATAGGTGTCCAGCAGGCGCTGAATGTCTTGGATCATGTGAACAGCCCCCGTTCGATGTGCGGTGGCTGCGTGATATTGCAGAACCGCATGAACTCCTCGAGCGTCGCCCAGACGTCCGTGGTCGCAGTGAAACGGTCAGCGGGAACAGGAATTGCCCACTTGTCGCCGTAGTCTTCGCGGTACACGTGAAGATGCGGAGCGGGAATCTCTTGGTCGTCCGGATTGCGATGGGGAGCACCGCCGAGGTCGAGGCGGACGAGCACAACGACCTGGCGCCCCCGGTTCTGCATCTTGACCTTGAGCAGGTCAATCCGGCCTCGGCTGAGGTCGAGCAGAAACTGCTCGCGTTTGTCGGGAGATTGGATCGGCAAGACCAGCGACTGGCCGCCCATGGGGAAGTCGCTTCGATCCTCATTGACGCGATGTTTCTCCATGGCGATCAGCGCGTATGCCTCAGCCTGTGTCAGATTGAGATCTGCCATGCCTCTCTCAGCTTTCGATGTTCAAACGGCTTGCGGCCTGTAAGCGCTCTGCGCAGTCCCTCACCAGAGCCGGCACGATGAGCCCGTTCTCAGGGCGCTCGGCTCTGGCATCGCCGGGCGCGATCTCGAGGCCGTGTGTGACCCGCCAGCCGGGCCTTTCGAACCAAGCGAGGATGGCCAATTCGACCACGGATTCGGTGAACTGGCCCGTTGTCACAGATTCCCCAGTCCCATCTCTGCCAGGAACCGAGACGGCTGCTTCCGATATCCCGAGTACCTCTCGGCGTACGTGAGTGTCAGCGTTTCCTCTGCTCTCGTAATCGCCACGAAACAGTTTCGACGCTCTTCCCGCATATCGTCGCTGGTGTCGCCCTTCTTCCTCGCGTAGTAACCAGGAAGCTCATCCTCAACCATCCCGATGAGAAACACGTGCCCGAACTCCGTGCCCTTCGAGGCAGCTATAGTCAGGCATCGAACAGCATCCTTCGCCGGTGGTTTCTCTTTTGCGCGAAGATCAAGTTCCTGGAGGAAGTTGTGCAGGCTCAAATCGCCGAGCGTGTAGTGTCCGGCAATCTCGGACTTCAACGCTTCCCAAATCTCATTCTCGTCGTCGAACTCGCCAAATGCAGAAGCCGTTGCATCTGCCGGGCGACTTCTGACCCCCGCAAGCCATTCGTGGGCGACCATGATGAACGCCCAGTAGTCCAGCCGATCCAGCAAAGATGCGGCCGTATCGGCAAGCATCGTTTGGGTGGCAGGTTCTACGCCTTCACGCGATCTCGCCATGTCACACCAGGCCCGAAGGAAGCCCGCCTGATCCACGGCCGCTCTCGTCACTACGTCCTCGACCTCTATGCTGACACCCTCCAATTCAAAGAACGCTCTCGTCATTCGCCTGAGTTGTTCGCGATCTTGCGGCGCGTTGGCGAGCCGAAGGGCTGCGTGAAGCCAGCGATAGGGAGCTGACTGAAACTCGTTCTTCCGGATGGCGAGGCAGGCCGAGACCGACTTGCTTTCTAGCATCGCGACCGCGCCTTCAAGCAGCTTCTTCCGTCTCGCCAAGATGACGCATCGGGAACGCTCGTCTGCGGCGAGCTTACCCAATCGCTCCGCGAGCCAGACCAGTTCATTTTCGAAGTCAGCAAACCGCTTGACAGTGACACGGGTCTTCCCGTCTCCCAACTTGTGGGCGGTCAGCGGCTTCTTTCCAGCGGTTCGATCTGAGTTGTGACGGATCAAGTTGTTCGCAAGCTCGATCACTTCTGGCGGGCAACGATAGTTCTCGGGAAGCTGGATCACCTGCATTCCAAAGCGCTTGCGAAGGTCCTGTACGCGCGCTGGGCTGGCCCCGTTCCACTGGTAGATTAGCTGGTCGTCGTCGGCCACGACAAAGAGGTTCGGATCAGTATCGGAAACCAATTGGATCAACAGACGGTACTGCGCCGAGTTGGTGTCCTGACACTCATCGACGCAGACATAGGAGTAGACACGCCGAATCTGTTTGGCGATCGCGGGCTTCTTCTCCAGGAGGTCAACCGCGATAGCCAGCAGCGATCCAAAGTCCATCAGGTTCGATTTGACGAGGCGTGCTCGATACTCGGCGTAGATCGCAGCCACCTCCTGCGCATGAGGCTGCACGCCCAACCACTTCAGTGCCTCTCCGGGCAGAACGCATTCGTCCTGCATTCGGTTCATCGCTGGAAGCAACTGTGCCGCCTTTGGCTCGAAGTCCTCATCCTCTCGTGGGGCCGCCTTGATGGCGTCCGTGAGGACCGCCTCCCGATCTGCTTGTTCGGACAGAATACCGAAGTCGGGCTTTAGTCCGACGTGGCTTCCGTGCTGCCGGAGAATCTCTGCTGCGAACGAATGGAACGTCGTCAGCGTCGCGCGATCGCGTCCCTTGGAGAGCAGCGTGTCAATGCGCTTTCGCATCTCTGACGCCGCCTTGTTCGTGAACGTAACCCCCAGTACGCGGAAGCGGGCGTCAGGCGATTCTTCGATCAAACGCGCAACGCGATAGGTCAGGACTCGCGTCTTTCCGGAGCCTGGTCCCGCGACAACAAGAAGAGGTCCATCCTGCCACTTTACGGCGTCGCGCTGGCTATCGTTCAAGGTGGAGAGGTCGATGGTCATATAGAACTCCTCGCCAGCCGCACCACCGTGTCTACTACGGTCTTCAACGGATTCGGTACGCCTGGCGATCCATCTTGCCGGACTGCGGCAACAAGCGGAGAGACCATCCCAGGCTTCCCGCAAAATGACTTCTGTGCTGCCTTGATTGTCTGCTTGGTGTAGTCGGGAGTGCCCTTCGCTGAGCTAATCAGGTGTTTGTGTCGTGGCGCGACCGCACTCTCGAAGACCGACGAGTATCCAGACTGCCACATCAGGTGCTCAATATCCGGTTCTGCCAGCACCGTGACGTGGTCCGCCCCTGGCCGGCCGTGAAGGTGATTGTTCGCACTCCTTCCAAAATCGGCTCGATCGCCGTCTGTAAAGACGTGCCAGTGAATGCCTAAATCATCCGCGACCTTGATGAGGGGGTCGAGGCCGCAGTGCACGAAGTCGACGCAGGAAACGCCTTCCAGATCGAACTCGCATCCCAGCGTGCGCGCAAGTTCTGGTAAAAGCGAGAAGTCGGTTTCTCCCTCCACAAGCAACCAGCATCGGGCGAAGAGCAGGTGTCCCCGCTTAGCGCGGACATGGAATGCGATCCTCTCGGCCTCTCGCGTGTCGAGCGTCTTCTCCTTGACTCGAAACACCTCAACCGTCCCCTTACGTCGCGCCAGTCGTCGGATTGCTGTGAGCGGCACGGCGGCAAGCAAGTCGCCGGAGTGGGTCGCAATGATCTTCTGACCAGCGAGTTTGTCGAGAGTTGACCACAGAGCACGAATCGCCGAAGGGTGAAGGTGAGATTCGGGCTCCTCAAGCGCGAGGATCGGCTCAGAATGCTCGTCGTAGGCATCGGCGAGGCGCGACTGGAGAAATGCCTCGAAGAGAAACAAGACGGCTAGGCTCTGTGTGCCCGCACCGTGCTGTGCGATAGGTAAACGGGCACCCGTGCGAGCTCCGAGCTTTACCTGTGTGCGGGCCAACATATCGAAGATGCGGGCTGGCACAGCCTCGACGCTCACGAGATCCGCGTTGGCGAGCGGCACGAACTTGCCAGTCTGAGCGATGCGGTCCTTGATGACTTCGAACGGCTTGTGGCTGTCGAGCACGGACTGATTGATTTGCTCGATCTGTTCCTCGATCTCTTGCTGCTTCTCCTCACTAATCTGCGGATTCTTCGTGAACGGCCCCCAGAGCGCCGACTTGGATTGGAAGTGCTGCGATGCGTCTCGAACGGCGGTCAACAGGAATACCGGCGCGAGTTGCTGTAGTTCGGTGACCAGCTTCGCCTGCTTGGCGGTCGGCAATGGGCTACCCGCCTTGTCGAGAAAGCTCCACTCGACCGCGAAGTCTCGCGTTGCCTTGTCGTACTTGGCGGTCACGCGGAAACTGAGCTGCTGGCGGTCGTCATCCAGGATCTGGATTGCGGTCGAGAACGCCTGAGCGATCTCGTCCGGCCATTCGTCCTTCTGACTTTCTTCGAAGGTAAGCGTGAGAACGATAGGCGGTGCATCAGCGGGCTCTGCGTCTTCGGTTGCGAGGTGAAAGTCATACTCGGAGAATGGCGTGGCATGACGGCTCAGCCCGCGATTCATGCACGTGTGCAGCGCCTCCAGGACGCTGGTCTTTCCCGAGTTGTTCTCGCCGATCAACACCGTAGTGCGATCGAGCTCAAGGGTGAGCTTGGCGATGCCCCGAAAGTTCTCTATTTCAAAGGTCTTGAGAATCATGTCCGTTGGTCCTTCTCATGCCTGGGAGCTCTCGCGGCCACATGAGCATTGGAAGGGTATTCGCAGCTCGCCGGAGATGAGCTTTGACAGCAGCGCGTCGCGCAGGGCGTCGAGGGTACGGGATTTCTTCATGATCCCGTCTCCTTATGAGTCTCGAAAAGGAAGGTCGCCAACGTGGCCGCTGCCCCGACCGCCAACTTCGCATGGCGAGGAGAGAGGCCTGACGTCTTCCCATGCCTTCCGTGTCCCGTCCCGTACAGGCCTCGAAGTTCTGCCAGGCCGTTGCCGATTGTTCCAAGGTTGCTTAGGAGCCGTTTGATCACATCCCTCCCACGTGCCGAGTCCGGTACTCCGTCAGGCACGAGTCTCAGTTCCTTCAGCGTCTCCTTGGTCAGCGTTGGCATGTCCGGCGTGCCGGTGACAGGCCTTCCGCGCTCCGCGAGAATCGTCTTGCAGCAGGTCTCGATCAATTCCTTGGCGGTGCCAATCGCCAGACAAGGATCGGACTCGGCGGCCGATTCCATGCGGCGAATCTGATCCGCCATGTGCTTCGCGTCGAAAACCGCAGCGGTTCTCTTGAGGTCGTCCAGCAACGGGAAGCCGACCTCCGCCACAATGCGGCCGTCGGTCCACTGAAAGCCGTCTTTCCGGAGGAAGTGAATCAACTTCTTGATCTCCTCCTTTCGCATCCCTGGCGAGAGGCCCGAGGAAGCCGGCTCCTCCGCCGACTTCTCTGCCCGGTAAAGAACGCCCTCGAAGACCTGAATTACCTTCCTGACTTGGCTCCAATCAGCCCAATCGACGGTGTGGTAGTACTGCTCAACTAGCGTTCGTCGCTGGCCACCAACTGGTGGTTGAAAGGTCAAGTCGCAGTCGATTCCCGCGGCATCAAACTCATCCGATATCTCACGAAGAACCCAGCCAACCATGTTCTCGCGAAAGATCTGCCGCGTCTTGATGCTGATGAGATCTCCGCTCACGCCACAGCCCCCACGACTTTGGAAGCGTCCTCCAAACGCAGTTCCCCTGAGATGAGCTTCGGTAGTAGCGTGTCGCGCAGGGCAGCAAGGGTGCGGGATTCGATGCGTGTGCTGATGATTCTCTCGACGAGCGGCGACAAGGCTCCACTCGCCTCCTGCAAAGTGTCCGGGCCGGGAACCACGACTTTCGCGTCACTCACGTGGTGCCGCTGGATGTGGCCCATGGTCGTCGCCTTCCCAGCAGCGATCTGCCGGAAGTCCGCAAGGTGCCTGTGAATCCAGAGGTAGAACAGCCACTTCGGGAACTGGGCTGAGGTCACCTTGAAGAGATGCTGGTTGAGTGCGCCACTTCCTCCCGTCCAAAGCACACACTCAAGGGACCCGGACCACGAGAACAGTACATCGCCGTCCTGGACGACGTAGCCCGGATCCAGAGCCGCGCTTGCTGCGTCAGCGCCACCGGTGTTGCCAGCTCGCAGCTGCGCGATCTTGATCACGGGCAGTGAGCGGCCGTCCTTCGGTGGGTACTTCTGGAGGGCAAGCCCGTTGAGAAAGTGCGCGATCCTGTCGAGTCCACGTACCTCCCACCCCTTCGGAATCTCCCCCAGCTCCGAGTCCTCGAAGGCATCCGGAAACAGGTCGGCGAGGGGTTTGGGCAGGCCGGGGTCGCGGCCTTCAGCCTTGGCGCGAACGGGGTCGAAATCCACGGCTCTTCAGGAAATCGAGTGGGTGAATTGGGAGCATTTTAGAGCGCCGGGAGCATGCATGTCAGGATCTTGAGCCGCAGGTATTCCTCGTCGCGCAGGCCGTAGGCACGGCGTTGGATGACGCGGATCTTGTTGTTCAGACCCTCGACGAATCCAAGTGAGACCTTGTTCTCGGGCTGGCAGTACGCGGCGATCCCTTCCCAATGCCGATCGATCATCTGCGCAAACTTCTCGTAGGGTTTCAGGCGCTGCCACTTCAGGCTCACGCGCCAGTTCTCGAAGAAGCGCCGCGCCCAGCCCTCGCGCTCGTAGCTCCAGAGCTGACCGAAGGACTCCTTGAGCAAGTAGGCCGTGTTCAACCGCTTGTTCGCCGCCAGCAGCGCCTTGAGCGTCTGCCGGCCCGCCAGCGTCAAGTTCTCGCGGCGCGAGAGCAGCGTGTACTTCTGGCCCTTGATGTAGCGGCGATCCTTGCCGCTGAGCCGCGCGTACTCGCTCTTGCGGACCGTGTCGAGCGCGTTTCCCAGGTGACGCATGATGTGGAACTTGTCGAACAGGATCGCCGCCTGCGGCGCCCGGGCCACCGTCGCGTTGCGAAACGGCTTCCACATATCCATCACTGCCAAGCGAATACCCCGGCTCTTCTTCTCTCCCAGCCAGTCGTAGCACTGCGCCATGCTCGCCTCCGAGCGATCCTGCCCCCCGAACCAGATCGGGCGCCCGCGCAGCAGATCGCTGACCACGATGCGATAGGTGTGGCCCTTGCGAATCGAGATCTCGTCGATGCCGATGGCCTTGGGCCCCGGGGTGCCCGCCTGGGCCAGCTGCGCGAGCATGTACTGCTTCTCCAGCGTCTTGACCGTATCCCAGTCGAGGTGCAACTCCTCGGCGATGTCCTTGATCGTCGCCTGCCGGCAGCGTCGGCCCACGTAATAGGCAAAGCGCTTCGTATAGAACGGGTTGTCCGCGAGGAACTCCAACTGCTCGCGCTTCACGCGCCCGCACCGGCGGCACTGCACGCGCCGGACCTCGACCTCCAGGTAGATGCGCAGGTCGCCGCAGGAGAGATCGCGGACCCGCCGCACGCGCCGGTCGTACCAGCCCGAGTGCACCCGGCCGCAGCAGCCGCAGATCGTTTTTTTGGGCGCCGCACAAGGGTGATGACACGCGCCTTTGGATCACCGAACACGCCGCGCACCGTGCCTTGCGGACGACAACCGGGGAACGCGTACGCGTCGCGCAGCCGCCGCAGTCGCTTCGCTGAATGTGCCATCCTGACAAGATGCCACTTTCAAGCACCCTGCGAAACGCCCGAAA
>Ga0315273_10002286_pt1 | contig 22540 bp, 22 predicted proteins | sample YL17G02_0_MG_FD_205753 | JGI IMG/M metagenome (GOLD analysis project Ga0315273, IMG submission 205753) | Sediment microbial communities from Yellowstone Lake, YNP, Wyoming, USA - YL17G02_0 | ecosystem: Environmental > Aquatic > Freshwater > Lake > Sediment | place: USA: Wyoming | collected...
GCCCGGGCCGTGGTCGCGCCCGGCGCCCGGGCGGCCGTACCGGCCATCCCCGGCCTCGCGGAAGCCGGCTACCTGACGAACGAGACGCTCTTCACGCTCACCGAGCGGCCCGCCCGGCTCGCGGTGATCGGCGCCGGGCCCATCGGCTGCGAGCTGGCGCAGGCCTTCGCCCTCCTCGGCTCGCACGTGGTCCTGCTCGAGAACGGCCGCGGCGTCCTCCCCCGCGAGGACCCGGAAGCCGCGGCGCTCGTCGTCCGGGCGCTCGAGCGGGACGGGGTCGAGCTCCGCTGCGCCACGGAAGTGAAGGAAGTGCGCCGCGGTCCCGGCGGAGAGAAGCGGCTCGTCGTGGATTGCCGGGGCGCCGCGAGCGAGGTGGTCGCCGATGCCATCCTGGTCGCAACGGGGCGCGCGCCGAACGTCGACGGGCTGGGCCTCGAGGCCGCCGGGGTTTCCTACGGCCGGTCCGGTGTCGAGGTGGACGATCAGCTCCGCACGTCCAACCCGCGGATCTTCGCGGCCGGCGACGTCTCGTCGCGCTACAAGTTCACCCACACCGCGGACGCCCTGGCCCGCATCGTGATCAAGAACGCCCTCTTCTTCGGCCGGGCCCAGGCGAGCGCGCTCGTCGTGCCCTGGTGCACCTACACGACGCCCGAGGTCGCGCACGTCGGGCTGACCGAGGCCGAGGCTCGCGACCGCGGGCTCGCTTTCGAGACCCTGCGCCTGGAGCTGGGCGAGGTAGACCGTGCGCGCCTCGACGGCGCCGAGGGCCTTCTCAAGATCCTCGTCCGGAAGGGCACCGACCGGATCCTGGGCGCCACGCTCGTGGCACCCGACGCCGGCGACATGATCTCGGAGATCACGCTCGCGATCACGTCCGGGGCGGGCCTGCGCACCCTCGCCGAGACCATCCACCCCTACCCCACCCCGGCCGAGATCCTGAAGCGAGCGGGGGACGCCTGGAACCGGGGGCGCCTCACCCCGAGAGTCAAGCGGCTCTTCGAGACGCTCCTCGCCTGGCGGCGTTGAATGGGGAGACGACTCACGCCCTCAGCCGTCGGACCTCGAGCGCTTTTCGTGGGCCAGGTCCTCCAGGAATCGCACGACGAGCGCCGTCCAGCCGGTCTGGTGCGAGGCGCCCAGCCCGCGACCCGTGTCGCCGTGGAAGTACTCGTGGAAGAGGACGAGGTCCCGCCAGTGCGGATCGCGCGCGAAGCGGGGCTCGTCCCCGTGGCAGGGGCGCCGGCCCTCACCGTCGGGCAGGAAGAGCCCGGCGAGACGACCCGAAAGGTCGAGCGCCACCTCCCCCAGGGTGGCCAGACGGCCTGAGCCCGTCGGGCACTCCACGCGCAGCGTGTCGCCATGGAAGTGGTGGTAGCGCTCCAGGGCCTCGACGAGCAGGTAGTTGACCGGCATCCACACGGGGCCCCGCCAGTTCGAGTTGCCGCCGAAGAGCCCGGTGTCCGACTCACCGGGCACGTCCTCCACCCGGTGCTCCTCGCCTCCGACCCGGAAGGAGTAGGGGTGGTCTCGGTGCGCCCGGGAGAGGGCCCGGATGCCGTGGGGCGAGAGGAACTCGCTCTCGTCCAGCAAGCGCCGCAGGACCCGCAGCAGCCGCTCCTTCGAGGGGATCGTGAGCAGGTGCTCCCCGCGGGCCCCCTTCGCCGTCTCGAGGCAGCAGCCGAGGTTCCTCCGGTTCGCGAGGAACCAACGGAGGCGTTTCGCAAACCCGGGGAGGCGGTCGATCGTCTCCTGCTCGATGATCTCCGCCGCGGTCAGCGGGAGCAGGCCGACCATCGAGCGCACGCGCAGGGGGATGAGCCGCCCGTCCACGTGGAGTTGGTCGTAGTAGAAGCCGTCATCGTCGTCCCACAGGCCCGTGCCCCCGAGCGTGTTCATGGCGTCGGTGATCGCGATGTAGTGCTCGAGGAACTTGCTGGCGAGGTCCTCGTAGGACGGGTCCTCGAGCGCGAGCTCGAGGGCCATCGAGAGCATGGTCGAGCAGTAGAACGCCATCCAGGCGGTGCCGTCGGCCTGCTCGAGGTGCCCGCCCGTCGGCAGGGGCCGGCTGCGGTCGAAGACACCGATGTTGTCGAGGCCGAGGAACCCTCCGGAGAAGAGATTGTGGCCGTCCTCGTCCTTGCGGTTCACCCACCAGGTGAAGTTGAGCAGGAGCTTCTGGAAGGTGCGGGCGAGAAAGAGGCGGTCCCGCTCCCCCTTCGGCCCCGTCATCTTGTAGACCCGCCAGCACGCCCACGCGTGCACGGGCGGGTTCACGTCCCCGAGCGCGAACTCGTAGGCGGGAAGCTGCCCGTTCGGGTGCATGTACCACTCGCGCAGGAACAGCACGAGCTGCTCCTTCGCGAAGTGCGGGTCCACGCGGGCGAACGGGATCATGTGGAAGGCGAGGTCCCACGCCGCGTACCACGGGTACTCCCACTTGTCCGGCATCGAGACGACGTCGCGGTTGTAGAGGTGCCGCCAGTCGTGGTTGCGGCCCTCGAGCCGGGCCGGCGGAGGGGCGGGCTGCGCGGGGTCGCCCTCGAGCCAGTCCTCGACCACGTAGTTATAGAACTGCTTCGACCAGAGGAGGCCGGCGTAGGCCTGCCGCGCCACGCCCCGCGCCTCCGCGGTCGCACCCGTCGGAATCCGCTCGCGGTAGAACTCGTCCGCCTCCCTCTTCCTCAGCTCGAGGACATCGTCGAACCCGGCCCCGGAGGGCTCTCCCTTCGGCTCGCCCTCCGCCGTGAGCCGCAACGTGACGACCGCCTCGGCTCCGGCCCCGATCTCCAGCCGGTAGAGGGCGGCCGCCTTCGTTCCCGACGCCGCGGAGTTGACTGCCCCCGCGCGGCCGCGGACCACGTGGTCGTGGAAGGCGTCTTTCACGTGGGGCGAAGGGTTCGGGGACCCGAAGAGCCGCTCGACGTTCGTCTCGTTCTCGGTGAAGAGGATCTGCGGGGCAGGTTGCCCGGGCCCGGGCCGCAAACGAGACGGAAGCGCCCGAGCGTCTCGTGCTCGGCGAGGAGCGTCGCGTCCCCGACGTGCGAGATGCGGGGCTTCGGCCCGTAGCCCTCGCTGGTGCGTCCCCAGGACCACGTGTTGCGGAACCACAGCGTCGGGAGGACGTGAAGCGCGGCGGGCTCGGGGCCACGGTTGGCCACCGTCAACCGCACGAGGATGTCGTCGGGCGAAGCTTTCGCGTACTCCACGAAGACGTCGAAGTACCGTTCCCCGTCGAAAACGCCCGTGTCGAGCAGTTCGACCTCGGACTCTCTCCTGCTTCGCCGCCGGCTCTCCTCGACGAGCCGAGCGTAGGGGAACTCTGCCTGGGGGTACTTGTAGAGCGCCTTCAGGTACGAGTGGGTGGGTGTCGCGTCGAGGTAGAAGTACTGCTCCTTCACGTCCTCGCCGTGGTTCCCCTGGGGCCCGGTGAGGCCGAAGAGGCGCTCCTTCAGGATCGGGTCTCGGCCGTTCCAGAGCGCGAGGGCGAAGCAGAGTCGGCACTCGCGGTCGGTGATGCCGAGGAGGCCGTCCTCGCCCCAACGGTAGGCTCGGGACGGCGCCTCCTCGTGGGGGAAACTCGACCAGGAGTCCCCCGCGGCCGAGTAGTCCTCTCGCACGGTCCCCCACTGGCGCTCGGAGAGGTAGGGACCCCAGCGCTTCCAGTTCCGGACGCGCCGGGCATCCTCGTCCAGCCTCTCATCCTCGGCTCGTGACACCCTTCGATTCCCTTCCGCTCCCACGCATTGGGCACCTAACAGCACCGTCACCCGCGGATACCAGCGCGACGGCCGGTGGGGCCTGCTCAGGGCGCGGCTGGCTTCTTCGGGCGCAGGGCCTCCGGCGAGCGCTCCTGGTCGAGCGGCACGAGCTGCAGCGTCCAGCGAACCGGCAACGAGGCCGGCGGGTAGCAGACGCGGTCGCTGCAGACCTGGTAGTCGAGGCGCCCGGTGATCGCGAGCGTCGTGTCGCCCGTCCGCAGCCGCTCCGCCACTTGGCGCCCGCCCGCGAGCGTCACGTCCTGAAGTACGCGGAAGCGCCCCTCGAAGACCGGAACCGTCTCCTGGAGGGGGGCGTAGACGTAGTCGCGCGGCACGGGGTAGACCGGCTCGTGGACGGTCACGAGGGGCTGGGCGTCGAGGTGCAGAGCCAGCGGCCGGTACCCCTGAACGCCCGGGGCGTAGGCGTGCTTCGTCTCGCCCATCCAGAGCTCGAGCACGAGGCTCACGCGGTTGCCGGCGGCCGCCGTCGCGTTGGACTGCGACAGGCGCAGAAGGAAGTGGTCGGTGCGGACCTCGCTCGAGACGTCCGCCGGGGTCTCGCCTTCCAGGACGAGGAAGCTCGCCGCGGTGCGGCGCTCGGCGTAGCTCTTCTCGAAGAACCTCGTGCGCACGACGCCCCCGGAGTCCGTCACCAGGGTCCCCGGGAACGGCACGCCGTGGGCCGGGTCGCCTTCGGGGAAGTCCGGGCTGAGGACTCCGAAGCGGCGGATGACCACCGAGCCGGGATCCGAGAGGAGCGGGTACCGGATCTTGCGCCGGCGGGCGAACTCCTCGAGCAGCGGAACGGAGTCGTAGCTCAGCGCGGCGACGCCCAGGCCCCGCTTCCTCAGCGCGTCCAGCTCCTCGTCCAGCTCCACGAGCTGGATCTTGCAGTACGGTCACCAGTCGGCGGAGCGGACGAACACGAGCATCAGGCCGTTCGGCCCCTTGAGGTCGTCGAACGTCCGGAGGCGTCCGGACTGGTCCCGGGCCTCGAACCGGGGGATCGTCGCGCCGATCGCGGGCCCGACGTCGAGCGGGGACGGCGGCGCCTGGGCCGCAGCGACACCGAGGGCGAGCCCGAGCACGACTGGGGTCAGGGGCACCGGTTTTCCTCCGTCATTCCTCGAGCTCGACCCCGAGGCCGAGCGCCATGCGGTTCACGAAGTTGAAGTAGGCCACGACCGACGCCGCGTCGTGGATCGCGGCGTCGCTCAGCCCCTGCTCGCGCAGCGGCCGCAGGTCGGGCTCGCTCACGGCCGCGGGCGTCTTCGTCAGCTTCAGGGCGTAGTCCACGAGCGCGCGCGTCCTCCCGTCGAGAGGCGCCGACGCGGGGTCGCTCGCGATCGCCTCGACCATCCCCGCCTCGACGCCGGTGGCACGGAGAGCCTCCCCGTGATGCTGCGTTCAATAGTGGCACGCGTTGGCCGCCGACACCGCGACCGCGATCGTCTCCCGCTCGCGGCGGCTCAGCTCCGAGCGGCCGAACATGACCTGACGGTAGAGGCCAAGATGGCCGGTCATCGTCGCCGGCGAGAGGCTGTGGACCTTGAGAATGTTGGCCACCCTGCCCCTGGCCGAGGAGACGCGGTCGTACGCCTCCCGCAGCTCGCCGTCGGCGTCCGGCTCGTCGATCACGCGAATCCAGGCCATCTCCCCCGCCTCCCGGCCCCATCATGCCCGCTCAGCGGCGGGCGTCAACCACCCGGCCCTGCCGCCGGCGCGACGCGCGCGAGCGCCGCCCGAGCCGTACGCGTCGCGAAGACAGTGACCGCGGCGGTCGCGGCGAGGCCGACGAGGTTGAGAGCCAGGCGGAGCGGCCCGGCGCCGGCTCCGGCGACGGCCTCCGCGCCGATGCGGCCCAGCGAGCCGATCCAGACGTAGAGCAACGTCCCCGGCATCATCGCGATCCAGGACGCGAGCACGTACGGGCCGAAGCGGACCCGGGTCGCACCGTAGGCGAAATTCAGCGCGTTGAAGGGGAACAGCGGCGAGAGCCGCGTGAGGGCCACCATCTTCCAGCCGTTGGCGCCCACGGCCTCGTCGACCGCGGCGAACCTCGGACTTCGCCGGGCCCAGGCATCGACCTGGGGGCGAAGCCCGTAGCGGGCGACCAGGAAGGCGAGCGAGGCGCCCGTCACCGCCCCGGCGGACGCCGCGGCGAAGCCGAGGGCGGTCCCGAACAGGAGCCCCGCCCCCATCGTCAGGAGCGACCCCGGGACGAAGACCACGACGCCGACCGCGTAGACGGCCGCATAGATCAGCGGGCCGAGCGGGCCGAGGGCGTCGAGCCGGCCCTGCAGGCCGTGGAGCCACGACTCGACCGGCAGCAGCCGGGCGGCGAGGACGAGCGCGACGACGACCTCCAGGGCCACGACGACGCGGGCGGCGACGGACAGTCTCTTCACAGCTGAAGTTTGAGGCATCGCCCGCGGCCCTGCTATGAAGGACTTCACAGTGTGTGAAGTCCCTCACAGCAGCCGCTGTGCTCCCGTGCGAGGATGGCCTCGTGCCCGCCACCGATTCTCTGGCCGGGCCGAGGCGGAGGTCGGAACGTGGCGAGAGCACTCTAGCCCGATGGACGAGGGCCGCATCTCCGTCGTCATCCCCGCCCTGAACGAGGAAGCCTGCCTCGCGCGGGCCATCCGGTCCGTGTCGGCGGATGCCGAGGTGATCGTCGTCGACGGCGGTTCGCGCGACGGCACGCGCGAGGTCGCGGCGCGCCTGGGCGCCGCCGTCCTGTCGCGCCCGCCGTCGCGGGGCGGCCAGATGGGCGCGGGGGCCACCGGGGCCTGCGGGGACTGGCTCCTCTTCCTCCACGCCGACACGTGGCTGGAGCCGGGGTGGGCCCAGGCCGTCCGGGATGTGGGACCGGAGTCCGCGGGAGGGGCCTTCCGCCTCGCGATCGACGCCCCCGGGCGCCCGTACCGGCTCGTCGAGACCGCGGTGGACCTGCGCAGCCGCTTCCTGGGCCTCCCCTACGGCGACCAGGCCCTCTTCATCCGGAAGACGGTCTACGAGCGCCTCGGCGGCATGGCGCCCATCCCGCTCATGGAGGACGTCAACCTCGTGAGGAGGCTGAAGAAGGCGGGGCGGCTCGCCTTCCTCCCCCAGCGGGCCTTCACCAGCCCTCGCCGCTGGGAGCAGCACGGCGTCCTGGGGACGAGCGTCCGGAACTGGGGGCTGCTGGCGCTCTACGCGGCCGGCGTGCCGCCGGCGCGCCTGGCCCGGATGTACGGCCCGCCAGCGGCCTGAGACCCGCCCCAGGCGCGAGCGGCGCCCGGCCCGATTCCCGAGACGTGTTAGGGACCTAACAGCCCCGGCCGGACGCCTCGCTGGATAATCCAACCATGGCCTTGCCCCTGCTCGTCGTCGTCCTGTCGCTGGCCTTTGCCAACGGGGCGAACGACAACTTCAAGGGAGTCGCAACCCTGCACGGGTCCGATACCCTCGCCTACCGGCCAGCCCTGGCGTGGGCCACGATCTCGACCCTCGCGGGGTCCCTCGCGGCGGCCTGGCTGTCCGGCGGCCTCGTGAGCCGCTTCACGGGGAAGGGCCTCGTCGCCGACGCGGCCGTGACGAGCCCCGCGTTCCTGCTCGCCGTCGCCGCGGGCGCAGCAGCCACCGTCCTCGTTGCGACGCGCCTGGGCTTCCCCATCTCCACGACTCACGCGCTGACGGGCGCGCTCGTCGGCGCCGGTATGGTCGTCGCCGGGCCGAGCCACGTCGCCTACGGCACACTGGGCCGGGCCTTCGCTCTCCCGCTGCTGGCGAGCCCGCTGCTGGCCACCGTGCTCACCGCGGGTCTCTACGCCGCCCTGCGCCAGGCCCGCCTCGCGCTCGGCGTGACGCACGAGGACTGCATCTGCGTCGGCCAGCGCGCCCCGCTTGCCGCGCTGACGGCCGACGGACGGGTCCTGCCGGTCGGCGGCGGCGGGCCGGGGGTGAGCATCGACCGTCCCGAGCGGTGCGAGCGCCGCTACGCCGGGGCCGTGCTCGGGATCCGCACCCAGTCCGCCCTGAACGGGCTGCACCTCCTGACCGCGGGGGCCGTCGGCTTCGCGCGCGGGCTCAACGACACGCCCAAGATCGTGGCCCTCCTCGTCGGCGCGGGAGCGCTCGGCGTGCACGACGGGATCGGCCTCGTGGCCGTGGCCATGGCCGCGGGCGGGATCCTCGCCGCCCGGCGGGTCGCCGACACCATGGCCCACGGGATCTCCGGCATGAACCACGGCCAGGGCCTCACCGCGAGCCTGGTGACGGCCGGGCTGGTGATGGCGGCGTCGCCTCTCGGCCTGCCCGTGTCCACGACCCACGTCTCGTGCGGCGCGCTTTTCGGTATCGGCGCCGTCAACGGCGAGGCCCGCTGGCGGATGATCGGTCAGGTCCTCGTCGCCTGGGTCACTACGCTGCCCGTGGCCATCCTCTTCGCCGCGTTCTTCGCCCTTCTCGCGTCCACCGTTCGATAGGAGAGTCGCATGGAGCTTCAGACCGCCGCCGAGCGCACCCCCTGGCACGCCCCCGGGCACGTCACCCTGGAGCGCGACGGCCTCGTGGTCCTGCTGGATCCCGAGGGGCCCAACTGGATCGCCACCGACTCGCGGGGCGCGCGGATCCTGTCGTGGCTCGACGGCCAGTCGTCCCTGGAGGAGGTGACGGCCCGGTACTCGCGCGAGATCGGGGTCGAGCTCCCGAAAGCCTGGCTGCACGTCAACCGCTTCGTGCGCGAAGCCGAACGGCGAGGCTTCGCGTCCCCCGAGCCGCTGCCCCCGGCCCCCTATGCCGGCCGCGCCCGCTTCCTCACCCCGCGGCTGCGCGAGCTCTGGCTCCACACCAACAACTCCTGCAACCTGGCCTGCGACCACTGCCTTGTCTCGTCGGGCCCCGACGGGGACCGGGGCCTCGCCACCGACGCCCTCTTCGCCCTGGTCGACGAGGGCGCGTCACTCGGCGTCCGGCGCTTCTTCTTCACCGGCGGCGAGCCCTTCTACCGCAAGGACGCCTTCGACCTCGTCGAGCGGGTGACCCGCCTGCACGAGCGGGACCTGACCGTCCTCACCAACGGCATCCTGTTCCAGGGTGGGGTCCTCGAACGCCTGCGGGCGCAGGACCCCTCGCGCCTCACCCTCCAGGTCAGCCTCGACGGCGCCACCGCGGCCACGAACGACCCGGTCCGCGGCCAGGGGTCCTTCGAGCGCATCCTCGCCGGGATCCGCAACCTCGTCGAGGCGGGCTTCGCGCCGACGATCTCCACCGTGATCACCCGGCAGAACGCGGGGCAGATGAAGGAGATGGTCCGGCTGGTGAAGGAGCTCGGCGCCCGCAACTGGCACCTCCTGTGGATCCACAAGAAGGGGCGATGGGCGGACCTCAACGGCTCCTTCGTCCCTCCCACGGCGCTCCACGCGCGCCTGCGCGAGGCCGGTGAGGAAGCGGAGCGGCTGGGCGTGACCATCGACAACCTCGAGTCCTTCCGCCAGCGCGTGAACGGCGCCCCCGGCACCCGCATCGATCTCGGCGGCGCCGGGGTCGAGAGTCTCTGCGTCTACTCCGACGGGCGCGTCTACCCGAGCGCGGCGACGGTCCAGTACGCCCCGCTCGAGCTCGGGCGCTGGCGGGCCGGCAACCTGGGCGATCTGCTCCTGGGCGCCGACGCGGCCAGGCGCATGCAGGCGCTCACCGTGGCCGAGAAGCCGGTGTGCAGCACGTGCCGGTTCAAGTTCATCTGCGGCGGCGGCGACGTCGAGCACTCGTTCTCCTTCGGCCTCGGGAAGACCCCCGCCAACGGCAACGGCTCCTTCGACTTCCTCGACCCCTACTGCGACCTCTACCAGGGCGTCATCACGGACCGGATCTTCGCCCTGGCCGCGGAGGGCCGCCGCCGGCAGCGCACCGACACCGGGTTCGGCGCGCCCGTCGTGTACCACGCGATGGGCGAGGGGAACCTCGCCTGCGCCCCCGGCGGCGACCTCGACACGTACGCGCCGGTCCGCACCTCCCATTCCAACTGCGTCCTCTCGCAGGACATCGAGAAGCCGCGGTCGCTCGTCCAGGACTTCTACGCCCGCGCCGCGGAGACTCCCCAGGAGGCCCTCTGCTGCCCGGTGAGCTACGACGCCGCCGACACCGCCCACATCCCCCGGGAGGTGATCGACCGCTTCTACGGCTGCGGCGGGCCGATGAGTGTCGCCGGGGTGAAGCCGGGCGAGACTGTCCTCGACCTCGGCTCGGGCGCCGGGATCGACGTGTTCATCGCCGCGAAGAAGGTGGGGCCGACCGGGCGGGCGATCGGCGTCGACATGACCGACCCCATGCTGGGGGTGGCCGGGCAGAGCCGGGCGAAGGTGGCGGAGAAGCTCGGCTACGACGTCGTCGACTTCCGCAAGGGGTTCCTCGAGGAGGTCCCGGCCGAAGACCGCTCGGTCGACCTCGTCACCTCCAACTGCGTCGTCAACCTCTCCGCCGACAAGCCGCGCGTCTTCGCCGAGATGTGGCGCATCCTGAAGGACCACGGGCGCATCGTCGTCTCCGACATCGTGGCCGACCGGGCCGTGCCGCCCGACCTCAAGGTGAACGTGCACCTGTGGGGCGAGTGCATCAGCGGAGCGCTCTCGGAGGACGAGTTCGTCGCCGGGCTCGAAAAGGCGGGCTTCTACGGCCTGGCCATGCTGAAGAAGTCGTTCTGGAAGGAGGTCGAGGGCTACAACTTCTACTCGGTCACGGTCCGCGGCTTCAAGTTCCAGAAGAAGGCCGGCTGCGTCTACCTCGGGCACCGGGCGGTGTACCTCGGCCCCTACGCCTCCGTCATGGACGAGGAGGGACACCTCTTCCCGAGGGGCCAGGCGCTCGAGGTCTGCACGGACACGCTCGCGAAGCTGTCCCACGAGCCCTACGCGGGCGCGTTCGTCCTCCTCGAGCCGGGGGTCGACGCACCGGAAGCGTGCTCGGTCGCCTGCGGGCCGGGGTGCTGCTGAAGAGACCCCGGACTCGGAGGTCGTCGACGGGAACCCATCCCCTCACGCCATCGCGCCGGCCTCCGGCTTCTTCAGGGACGGGTCGAGCGGGTGCTCCGCCTCCAGCTCCTCGCGGCGCACGCGGCCGTGGATCCACGCCCAGTTCCAGGGGAAGCGCCCGGCGCCGAGGTGGACGTTGTACGCGTGCCAGATCACGACGGCCAGGAACGCGAGGACGGCTTCGTGGGCGTGGGCCTCCTTGAAGACGTCGAAGGCGGAGGCCGGGATGCGCGGAGAGACCGTCCGCACGAGGCCGTGGAACCACAGGGCGAGGCCGGTCCCGATCATGATGGCGCAGCCCCAGAACACCGCCCAGTAGTCGAACTTCTCGAAGTAGGTAAACCGGCCGAAAGACGGACGCCGGTCGGAGCGCCCGAGGAAGAACCGCAGGTTCTGCCCGACGTGCGCGAAGTCGTCCTTCGTGGGCAGCATCAGCCGGAAGTCCCGGCGTCCCTCCTCGTGGAGGAGCGAGTACGCGAGGTGGTACCCGGCCGCCGCGATCAGGAGCGCTGCGCCCGCCCGATGCACGACCCGCCAGAAGTCCGGCCCGCCCAGGGCGCCGCTGAGCGCGGCCGCCCAGGCCGCGCCGGGATAGCGCAGCCCGAAGAGGAACACCGCCGAGACGAAGAGGGTGACCACGGAGACGAGCAGCAGCAGGTGTTGGGCGCGGAAGTGGTTGTTGAACCGCTCGATCCACTCGGCCGCCGGACGCCTCGCCACCTTCCCGCGGGAGCGGAGACGGGCGATCAGGTCGAGCAGGACGTGGCCGAGGAGGAGAGACATCACCACGACCGTCAGCCATCGGAAGAACGCGGCGACCGCGCCCGCGACCCCCGAGTACCGGGGCGGGGAGCCGTCGTAGCCGAGCACCGCCGACTGGGTGATCCAGACGGGCTTGCCGCCTGAGTCGAACGGCCGCTCGAGCACCGGCCCGAAGAAGAAGGCGCCGTCCCTCGAATGGCAGTCTTTGCACCCGCCCGAGCCGAGCGCGGCCCGCGCCGGCGCGACGTCGTGGGAGAACTTGTAGACCGACGCGTAGGCCGTGGCCTCGTGCCGCTCGCGCGGCAGCTCCCTCGACTCGGTGGACGAGGAGTAGGCCCGGCTGTCCGACACCCAGACGAGGCGGCGCTTCTCGAGCGGGAAGCCCGTGGCCACGAGGTGGGCCCTCGTCGCGGCGAGCAGCGCGTCGATCTCCTCGGGGCGGTTCACCTCGATGACGCCATCCCTGTTGTCGTCGGTAATCGACGCCAGCTCGGGGTACTTGTTCTTCGGGTCGGCCCGGTGCTGGGTCCACATCTGGAAGAAGTCCTTCATGAAGAGCTGGTTCAGCCCCGGCCGGCCCTCCTCCTCGAACCCGATCCACGCGCTGTGGACCCGGTTCGCGGGGTAGATCTTGCCCTTGTAACGGACGAGCGTCGGGCGGGTGACGTTCGTCGGCTCGTCCTTGACGGTGAACAGCTCGAGCTCGCCGTAGTGGTTCCAGAACGCCATGTCCTGGTCGTAGAAGGTCCAGATGCGCTTCGGCGGCGGCGCGATGCGGGGCGCGGGGTTGTAGACGTCGCTCGCCTGGACGAGCGCGCTCTTCACGGCGCGTGCGGGGATGTGGCAGGTCTGGCAGGCGATCTTGTCCAGGTGGAGCGGCGGCAGCCAGGCGTGGGTGGTGCGCGGCGCGTTGCGCCAGCCGTCGAGGTGGCAGCTCTCGCAGGAGCGGACGGTGTCGTCGAGGTCGTTCCGGACCCAGCCGGACGGGTCGTCGCCCTTGCCGAACTGGTGCGCCTCGCGGTCGCGGATGCGGGGGTCGGCGGCGCGGCTCCCGGCCGCGTGGCAGTCGACGCAGCGCAGGCCGGCCACCACGTGGACGTCGGTGCGCGCGGCGTAGGTGGCGCCACGCTTCTTCCAGCCGGGCTTGGCGTGGCACCCCAGGCAGGTCTCGTTGCGGGGCTCGGGGGCCATGTGGACGATCACGTTCCCGGCCGGGTCGAACTTGCTCGCGTCGTAAGCGACCGTCGGTCGCTCGTTCGCCCCCACCTTCCCCGTGACGGCCCCGAAGCCAGCGCCCGCCGTCGCCGCCCACCGGAAATTGAGGCTCGCGAGCTCGGCGTTGCGCTTCTTGAGGTCGTACTCGGGCATGTGGCAGAGGAGGCAATCGGCCTCGATCACCCCGGTCTCGGACCACCGCGCCTTGTAGTAGTCGCCGTCGAGGCCGTTGTCTCCGCCGGCGACGAAGCCCGACGCCGGATCGCGCATCCACGCGTCGTAGCGCTTCCCGTCACGGTCGAACTCGAGGGGGCCGCCGCCCGGGTGACAGTTGCCGCAGGTCGCCGTGACGAAGTCGAACGAGGTCATGTCGATCGTGCGGGCGCTCGCGTTCTCCTTGGGCGCGAGCTGGCGGTAGAGCGGCCCGGGCGAGCACCAGTTGCCCCCGTAGTTGCCGGGCGACGTCACCCAGGCGTACCGCTCGGCCATGGCGGGAGGGACCTTCTCTCCCTTGCCCTGGGTGAAGTGGAAGCCTTCGGTGATCTTCGCGTAGTCGTGGCATCCGGTCGTGCCGCAGGTCTGTCGCGGCGAGTAGGGGACGGTGGCGTTCACTCCCTTGACGGGGTCGATCGGGTTGCCGGCCTCGTCGCGCAAGGGGAACGGCGGGCAGACGCCCATGGCGCGAGCCGCCGGCCGGTGCGGTGCGAGCGCTTCTCCCGCGGCCGGGCCCGCGATGCCCGCAGCGGGGATGCCCCAGGCCGCGGCGCCGAGCAGCGCGAGAAGCAGCGGACCGGCGAAGTGGCGCGAGCGTGTCGTCGTCGTCATGGTCGTTCCTCTCACCAGGAATAGGTGGACTGCACGAAGGACCAGTGGGCCGGGGCCGCGGGCCCGGTGCTCTTCACGAAAGCGCCGGGGGAGAAGCGGCCGTGGCCGGCCATCAGCTCAAGCTGGCGCCACAGGGTCCAGGTCAGGCGGAGGTCCAGCTCTCCGCCGAGCGTCGTTCCGGAGCGACCCGTCGGGTCCCGGCGGTACGGCTTGAGGCTCGTCGTGTACCAGGCGTCTGTCGGCTGATCGAGGGCGAAGCGGTGGTAATCGACGTTCACGGCGACCGCCCGGTGTGGCCGGAAGCTCAGGTTGACCTCGGCGTTCCTCAGGTTCGCCCAGAAGAAGAGGTTCAGGTAGCCGTAGAAGAAGATGTCGCGCCCGCCGTAGACACCGTCGAACGTCCCGTGGACCCCGTCGGCGGCGTCGGAGTCGCCCGAGCCCCAGGTGTACTGCCCGCCGAGCCGGGGTTGCCAGCGCCCGGGGAACCGGATGGCCAGCTTCCCGTTCGCCCCGTACGCCCGCAGGGTGTCTCGACCGTAATGCCCCGACTGCGCGGCGAACGTCGCGGCGGCTTCGAGAACGCGGAGCGCCTGCCCTTCCGCCTGGAACCCGATCGTGTGCGAACGGAGGTCGCCGGTGCCCGATTCCCCGGCGGCCGTCCCGCTCGTGTCGGACTTGAGGACGTAGAAGAGGTCGAGGCGAAACGGCAGGTTCTTGACCTGGGAGTAGCTCACGAGCGTCAGAAAGTCGTCGACCGAGCGGTCGGGCCAGACGTCGGACTTGTACTGCAGGTACTTCCCCACCCAGAGATCGGTCCAGAACCACTGCGTGTCGACCTTCACCATGGCCGCGTCCCACGCGAAGCGACCCGTGTTCCCCCAGTTTCCCGGGCCGAAGACCCGCTGGTCCCCGTAGGAGATCTGCTGTCGTCCGACGCGCAACCCGAGGGGGCTGCCGCCGATGCGGAGCCATTCGGCGTGGAGCTGCCGGATGTCGAGCGTGTCCTCGATCGGGCTGCTGGCCGGGAAATCCTCGTCGGTGAATCGCGTCAGGAAGGCGCGTGCGTCCTGGAGCTGGAGGACGAGCCGCGGGCCTCGTCGGAGCCGCGCGGACAGGTCCAAGCGGACCCTCGACAAGAGGAGTTCGTCGCCGCCGCCCGGCTCGTAGCGCTTGATCGTGAGACCGTCGGCGTTCTCGTAGCGGAACCGCACCTGCCCGCCGAAGTCGAGGGTCAGCGGCCCGGCCCGCACGTTCTTCACGTGCGACCAGAGCTCATCCTGTCGATTGGGCGCCTCGGGCGGCGGCCCCCCCTCGCCGCGAACCGGCATCGGCAAGAGTGCGAACACCACCGCGAGGAGCCGGATGTCGAGCCGTGGGCCCATCGATCCTTTACACGATCCCCCGGAGGTGGAGCGCGATCTGGGCGGCGAAGAACCACATGACGAACGCAAACGCGATCTTCACGAACGACGGGCTCGCCTTCACGGTGACGTGAGAGCCGATGGCGGAGCCAACGGTCGCGGCGATCGCAGTGATGCCGACGAGAGGCAGGTCGACGTGACCGACGGTGAAGTGGCCGGCGGAGCCGACGAGGGAGCTCACGGCGACGATGAGGGAGTTCGCTCCCGCCGCCTTCTGCGCCGGGTATCTCATGTAGAGGACGAGGAAAGGGAAGATGACGAGCCCCCCGCCGACCCCGATCAGGCTGGAAAGGACGCCCACCGCGAAGGAGAAGGCGACGACGAGCGCGGCCAGCCCGAAGGAGAGCCGCCTGACGGGCTCGGCGGCCTCCCCCTTGCCCGAGAGGATCATCAGGGCGCCCACGGCGAAGAGGAAGGCCGAGAAGATGCCGAGGAGAAGGTCGCGGGGAGCCCGAGCGCTGAGGATCGCGCCGACCACGGAGCCCGCGATCGTCCCGGGAAGGAGGATCGAGGAGAACCTGTAGTCGACGAGCTTGTTTCGCGCGAAGACGATCGTGGCGACGAGGGCGGTCACGAGGTTCAGGAACAGCGCCGTGGAGATCGCCTCGCCGACCTCCCGCCCGAGCATCACCAGCACGGGGGTGTAGAGAGAGCCGCCGCCCTTCCCGAACATGGAAAACACGACGGAGATCCCCAGGACGACGACGAACGCCACGAGGTGAGTCGTGCTCATCTCGGCCTCTCGCGAGGGGTCACGATGGCTCGATCTCCGCCCATCGGCCCAGGAGGGCCGGATCTTCGCAGCCCACGACCTCCGGCTCGAGGGTCGCGTGGTCGATGTCCCACTCCTCGTGCAGGAACGCCTTGATCCGCCCCAGGAACGCCTCGATCGCGCGGCCGTCCATCTCCTGCCCAAGCCTGAGATGAGCCGTGAGCAGGCGCTGCTTCGGGCCGATTTCCCAAACGTGCACGTGGTGCAGGCGCGCGGGGGCGAAGGCCCGGCCCACCCGATCGGCCAGGTCGGCGATGTCCACGTCCCGGGGCGCGCCCTCGAGGATGGTCGAGAGCGTCTCCCAGGCGAGGGAGAGCGCGCTGCGCAGGACCACGAGGCCCACGAAGAGCGCCGCGGCGGGGTCCAGATAGGGTCCCGCCGGGGTGTGGGCGAGGAGCGCGGCGGCCACGACCGCGAGCGCGGCGAGGGCGTCCTGCGCCATGTGCAGGAACGCGCTGCGGACGTTCACGTCGTCCCGGTCGTGGCGCCGCAGCAGCAGGACCGACCCGACGTTGGCGCCCAGCGCCACCAGCGCGACCGCCAGCATGATCCCCTGGGCGACGGGCTCGGGATGCAGCAGGCGAAGGACCGCCTCGCGGGCGATGAGGGCGGTCACGCCGATGAGCGTGACGGCGTTCACCAGGGCGGCCACGACCTCCGCGCGCTTGAAGCCGTAGCTGTGGCGGACCGTGGGAGGGCGGCGGCTGAGCCGCCGGGCCCAGAGCGCCACCACGACGGCCACGACGTCGCTCAGGTTGTGCGCCGCGTCCGAGAGAAGCGCCAGGCTCCCCGAGAGCAGGCCGCCCACGACCTCGGCGAGGGTGATGACCACGTTGAGGGCGGCGGCGGCCCACAGCCTCCGGTCCAGTCCTCCGTTGGCGACGCCGACCGGGTCGTGGCGGTGGCTCATGCGCGGGTCCTCAGCGGAGATAGCCCGAGCAGGGGATGCAAACGGGCTTGCCGTCCTGCACGCGGACGTAGCGCTCGAAGACGTACTCGCCGCACCTGGCGCAGAGGGTCTTGTTGAACGAGCCCTTGACCGGCTGGTAGACGAAGTCGGGACGCGGCGCCGCGGAATAGATCGCGTCGTCGGCCAGGCCCAGGGACCAGTCGACGACCTCCTGGGTGACGGCGGCGGGAATGCCCGACGGCTCGACTCCCCGCTTGCGCTGGGCGAAGAACTCGAACTTGCCGAGCTCGTCGAGGAAGCTGGCCCGCAGCGCGTACCGGACGGCGGTCTTGCCGGGGTGCCAGAACGTGGCCGCGAGCTTGCCCCAGCCGGTCTTCTCGATCAGCGTCTTGCCGAAGGTCGCGCCGGTGGCGGCCTGGATGCCGTCCATCAGGCAGGTCTGGGGATGCCCCTCCCCCAGCTCGCAGACGACGTGCAGGGTGTGGTCCGGGTCCCGGCCGACCCCGAGCGCCTCGAGCGCCAGAAGGCCCATCCGGTAGCCGAGGGGCATGAACGGGCACCGGTGCCCGTGGAAGGTGAAGGCCCATTCGGGGGGAACGTAGCGCTTGGTGTCGGTGGACATCTCGGCGTCCTTTCTTTGCCGGGGCGACTCGTCCGCGGCCTCCCGGCGGTGCTGTCGGCGGCAGTCTTGCTGCCTTTCGTCTCGCCTTGGACCCTAGCGCGGCGCGGTCCCGTCCGCGTTGACCACGGTCAACGGCCGGACGAATCCGCGACGAGCGGGCGCCGCTTCCCAGGCCGACTTGACAAGCGAACCCCGTAGGGACTACATTTCGCATTATGACGAAATGGATGATGCGCGGTTCCGGCGTGGGCGGAGCGTCAGGAATCGGCAGACGGAGGCTCGAACGATGAGCGAAGCGACCTCGGTCCTGATCGGCGGGACCCCCGCGGAAGCCTCCCCGCCAGGGATCTCCAGCCGCCGAGCCTTGCAGGTGGCGCTCGTCCTGGCCGCCTGGTGGCTCGTCTACACCCACCTGGCCTCGGCGGCGTCCTGGCTGACCTTCGGCCTCCTCGGGCTCGCCCCCGGGTCCGCGCTCGGCACCTCGGTCGAGTTCTTCGTCTACGAGGCCCCGAAGGTGCTGATGCTCCTGGTCCTCGTCGTCTTCGGGGTCGGGATCGTGCGGACGTTCTTCACGCCCGAGTGGACGCGGCGGGTCCTCGCCGGCCGGCGGGAGAGCGTCGGCAACGTGCTCGCGGGGCTGCTGGGCATCGTGACGCCCTTCTGCTCGTGCTCGGCGGTGCCCCTGTTCATCGGCTTCGTGACCACCGGCGTCCCGCTGGGCGTCACCTTCTCCTTCCTGATCGCGGCGCCGATGGTGAACGAGGTCGCCCTCGCTCTCCTCTTCGGCCTCTTCGGGTGGAAGGTGGCCGCTCTCTACCTCGCGACGGGCCTCTCGATCGCCATCGTCGCGGGCCTCGTGATCGGGCGGCTGCGGCTCGAGGGTTGGGTCGAGCCGTGGGTCTATCGCCTCCAGGGCAGTGCTGCCGATGGGCCGGAGGAGCGGCTCGGCTGGGACGACCGGCTGCGGCGCGGCCGCGAGGCGGTCGGGGAGATCGTCGGGAACGTCTGGCCCTACGTGCTCGTGGGGATCGCGGTCGGAGCCGGCATCCACGGCTACGTGCCGCAGGATTTCATGGCGTCGTTCATGGGTCGCGGGGCCTGGTGGTCGGTGCCCCTGGCCGTGCTCATCGGCATCCCGCTCTACTCGAACGCGGCCGGCGTCATCCCCATCGTCCAGGCGCTGCTCGGCAAGGGCGCGGCGCTCGGCACCGTGCTCGCGTTCATGATGTCCGTGATCGCGCTCTCGTTCCCCGAGATGGTCATCCTCCGCAAGGTCCTCTCCGTGCGGCTCATCGCCGTGTTCGTCGCCGTGGTGGGCGCGGGCATCCTCGCGGTGGGCTATCTCTTCAACCTGTTGCTGTAGCGGGGAGGACGCACGCATGTCACGTGCCGCTCGAACCGTGCTGGCGCTCGCCGCGATCGCGGCACTCGTCGCGAGCAGCGAGTGGTCCAGGCGTCGGCGTGACGCTCCGGCCGGCCCCGTCGCGGGAGGCTCGGGCCTGCCTCGCGTCGTGGACCTCGGGGCGACCACCTGCATCCCCTGCCGCAAGATGGCGCCGATCCTCGCCGACCTGAAGCGCGAGTACGCGGGACGGGCGGACGTCGTGTTCATCGACGTCTGGGAGAACCCCGAGGCCGGCGACTCCTATCGCATCCGCGGCATCCCCACGCAGGTCTTCTTCGACGCCCGGGGCCAGGAGGTCTGGCGGCACGAGGGCTTCCTGGACCGGCCGGAGATCGTGGCGCGCCTGCGCGCGATGGGAGTCGAGTGATGGTGGAGGCCTGGAGCGAGGCCCTCGCGGCCACCATCGCCGCGAGTGCCTGGTGGGCGCCGCTCGCGGCACTGATCGGGGGCCTCCTCACCGCGGCGAACCCCTGCGTGCTGGCCAGCGTCCCGCTGCTGATGGGCTACGTGGGCGGCCGCCCCGGGGAGCGCACGGTCGGCCGGTCGTTCGCGCTGGCCCTGACGTTCACCGCGGGCCTCACCGCGGCGTTCCTGATCCTCTTCCTCGCGACCTGGGCCGCCGGTTCCTGGCTGCGGGCCTCGTGGTGGACGCCCGTGGCCGCGACCATCTGCCTGCTGGTCGGCCTGCACCTGCTCGGCGTGCTGCACGTGCCCCTGCCCTCGTTGGGATCCCGGCAGCCGGGGGCGCGCGGCTTCGTCGGCGCCCTGGCCCTCGGCTTTCTCTTCGGACTGATCTCGATGCCGTGCGCCGGGCCCGTCCTGCTGGCCCTGCTCGCGCTCGTTCCGGTCCGGGGCCCGGTCTTCGGCGGGATCCTGCTCGCCGCCTACAGCCTCGGCCACTGCGCCCTGATCCTGGCCGGCGGAACGTCGGTGGGGCTCGTCGAGCGCGTCCTCGCCTCGCGGGGCCTGGGTCGGGCGAGGATGGCCGTGCAGCGCGCCGCGGGCGGGCTGATCGTCGCGGTCGGCCTCTACCTCCTCTTCGCCTGAGCCGGGCCCGACGCGCTACTTCCGGGTCTCCTCGAGCCAGGCGAGCGCGTCTGCGGCCGTGTCGTTCACCGTGGCCATCTTCATCAGCCGCGAGACGAGGATCGCCTCCGCGATCTCGGCCTCGGTCACGCCGGCCTGCTTCGCCAGTCGAGTCCACATCAGCGTGCAGGTGCTCGACTGGAGCGCGGCGGCGACCCCGATCCCGACCAGGAGCTTGTATTTCGCGGGCACGGCCTGGAGCTCCGGGTTCTCCATGATGGCCTTCCGCTGCTCCATGTACGTCTTCGCGCCCTCCGGCGAGATGGCACGCAGCCGGTCCATGGGTGTCATCGCGGATTGTTCGCTCATCTTCGATCTCCTTTGTCAGGCGCCCTTGAGCTTCGCGTGCAGCCGGGGCAGCACATCCAGATAGGCCTGCCGGATCTGCGGTTCGGCCTCGGCGAGGGGCTTCACCGGCACCAGGTCCAGGACCTGCTCGGCGGTCAGTCCCGCGTCGAAGAACGTCCGGACCGCGCCGTCGAGCATGGCGCGTAGCGCGCGATCGGCCTCGGCGGGCGCGAGGCCGAAGGATGCGGCGCTCTCGCGCAGCGCCTGCCACTGGAACCAGAAGTAGGTGGGCCCCATGGCGGCGAGGATCGCGTAGGCCTCCAGCGTCCCCTCCGGCACGACCGGGTGCGCCCCGAGGCCGTCGAGAAGCGCCTCGATCTCGGCCCGGGCGTCCGGCGAGAGGCCGTCGGCGAAGGCCACCGGGTTGAATCCGGCGCGGACGATCGAGGGGGCGTTCGGCAGGACCCTCGCGAGGCGCGTGAAACCACCCAGCCTCTCCGAGAGGCGGGCGAGCGTCAGGACGGGCGCGAGGGAGACGACGACCGCGTCCTTTCCCACGCGAGGGGCGACCTCGGGGAGGACGGCCCTGAGGGCGGGCGGGTGGAGCGCCAGGAAGACGCGCTCGCAGGCCGCGGCCTCGCCGTTCACGACCGTCGTCGTGATCACCGGGAATCGTGCCTTCAGCTTCGCCAGGACCTCGGCGTTGGTGTCGCTGACGGTCACCCGGTCGAGCGCGAGGCCGCCCCCTCCGAGGGCCTGAAGGAAGATGGCGGTGATGCGCCCGCCACCGACGAAGCCGACCGTGTGGGACTGCATGGCGGTTCTTCCTTTCCCAGTCGGATTCCCATTCAGTCTGCCGCCGAGCTCAGCTTCTCGAACGCGGCCGCGACCTTCTTCATGGCCTCTTCGGTCGGCATGTTGCGAAGGTCCAGGGCGACCACCTGCTTGTCGAAGTCCGCCCCGACGGCAGCGAGCGCGTCCTTGTACATCTTGCGCTGCATCTTGGGGTCGCAGCCGCCGACCACGTAGGTCATGCCCGGCTTGGCCAGGTCCTGCCAGAAACGGTCCCCGTCGTCCACGCACAGCTGCGGGTGGACGATCGCGTATTCGACTTCCAGCTCGTTGCGAACGTAGTTGAGCAGGCTCCACACGTTGAGCTGCGTGAAACCGGGGCAATCCCCACGGCACATGCACTGTACGAACCGAGGCAGGTTCTTCGCATTCTCAGCCATGGATGGCTCCTTGATCGGTTGGATCACGCGGCAGGGGGGTACTGCTGGCGCAGTTCCTTGAAGGTCCGCTTGATCGCCTTACGGTCCGGGAACGAGATGGCGCCCAGCGGACACTGGAACCGGCAACTCTCGCAGTACACCTCGCAGTGATAGGGGTTGGCGACGACGACCTTCTCCGAATCCGTGAAGGCGTACGTTTGGTGCTTGCACGCCTCCACGCACAGGCCGCAGTTGCTGCAGAGGTCGTCGTCGATGCTCGGGAACCAGGGAATCAGCTTGCGCGGAATCCCCAGGAAGTCCTTGAGGTCTTCGGCATCCGCCATCGCCTTGGTCCTTTCTGCGCTCGCGTCACCCCGCCACCGGGAGCTCAGGCTGACGCCGGCTCCGTCCGACGAGGCGCGCCAGATGAGATCGCGTCGGACGGATCCCTGACGAGACGATCGAGCCATCGACGAGGATGAGAGGCAAGCAGCGGTCCCCGTCTCGCGCCAGAGAATCCCTCACGGCCTCGAAGCGCGCGGCTTCCTCGGGTTGCTCCTGGGGGTCGATCCGCTCCACGAGGATTCCGATCGCTTCGAGCCAGTCGAGGTTCTGGTCGAAAGCCTCGAAGGCTCGATCGAAGACCACGCCGCACACACCGATCACCGGCGGCGGCGAGTGTCGGAAGACGGTAACGGTCGTCACGGCACCTCCTCCCGCCCCGCGACGAGGCTGTGGAAGGCACTCTTTGCCCGGGAACGGGGCACGGCGCGCTCCGCAAGGCGCCCCAGCGCCGCGGCGAGAGGCTCGAGTCGCTCCCCCGGGAATCCGAGGACCGTCTCGGAGGGAGCGAGGTCGGTGGCTTCGCGGCAGCCGTAGCACCCCGGCGAGTAGTTCAGCCGCTTCTCGAGGTGAGGGATGACCGTGGCATCGACGCAGGTCGCCTGCAGGACGGCGGTATCGGACCTGCGCCGCGCTCCCCGGGCCACGTTGAGATCGGCGAGCAGCAGCCACATCAGGGACTCCGCGGGCCCCTCCACGACGACGACGTCGGGAAGCCGCGGCGCCAGTCTCAGCGGCGAGAGGGCGAGAAGCTGCAGGCTGCCTTCGGGCAGCTTCGACATCCCCTCGAACATCGCCCGGCCGGAGTCTTCCTCGGTCACGATCCCGAACCCGACGAGGCCCTTGCCGTTGGCCAGTTGCGCGGGGAGGGGCCGAAACCCGAAGGCCGCGGCCGCCGCGGGGCAAG
>Ga0315273_10002287_pt1 | contig 22539 bp, 23 predicted proteins | sample YL17G02_0_MG_FD_205753 | JGI IMG/M metagenome (GOLD analysis project Ga0315273, IMG submission 205753) | Sediment microbial communities from Yellowstone Lake, YNP, Wyoming, USA - YL17G02_0 | ecosystem: Environmental > Aquatic > Freshwater > Lake > Sediment | place: USA: Wyoming | collected...
TTGACACTGATTAAAATCGCCCATTCCATTGTTTTTTACATATACAAAGACTATTATGATTACTATAGCCGCTACAACAAAAAATAATATTTTATTAGTATAGTCTATATTCATTTTTCTTATAATTATTATAAGAAAAATGAATATAGACTATTTAAAATACGATGAACCAAAAATATAAATATTTGACATTATTGTTACAGATTTAAATTTCCACGAAATCTGTTACCTTCTACCAAACCAGGTCCCATACACAAGCCGCTGAGAGATACTTGTTCTTCAAGTTGTTCTAATGACATTAAAGAAGGATGTAAATTCAAGTTTATATCATAATTAGTTTCGAGACTTTTATAATATTCAAAACTTAAGGGTGGTTGTTGAGAATCGTTAGCCCCGAGAATCATCACATCGGGATCGTATTCATAACACTGCGTACCATCATTTTGATAATACTTTATGTATATGATTACAGCTATTACTATAGCAGTAGCGACTGCGAGAAATAATATTTTATCGTCTGACAAATCCATCTTTTTCTTGTGATGGTACAAGAAAAAGTATGTATGCTTTTTTCAATAAAAATGACAAATAAAAATATATTGTAAAAAAATAACTGCAACATGAAAACTATAAAATTACCGATGAAGAAGTTTGGTTTTATGAAGGCCATCTTTCAAATTTTTATAAATGTAAAATTCTTGTAATAGATAGAGAGAAATACCATAAAAATTAATATAATTTTTATTGGTAATAAAAGATTAATTTTACGATTGGCTTATTTTTATTTTCCCGCGGGAAAATAAAAATTAAATATCAGACATTAGAATTACATGTTAAGTTTATTACACTCTTGACTACTGAAGGTATACCTCCTTCTTCTATTTCATCTCTATCGTGTTCAAGAAAATCTGTAGGAACTACAAACTCAGATTTACAAGTATTTGGGAAAATACCTACCTCTTTAAACACGATTGTTACAAGTTCGCTACAAAAAAGCCAATCTTTTGACCCTAAAGTTTCGTTTATCTCTTCATTGATATATTCCCACCTGAAGCATTTAAACATCGCCCCTAATAAATTAAGAGGTTGGAAATCATATTTTACGCCTTGATATCTATTAAAAATCTCAGGAAACCCTGCAACTATAGTAAGATAATTGTTTTCTACGTACTCTCGAGTTTTTTCGTCTAATTGGGCGATAGAAATATATGATTCTTTGGGCTTTTTACCATTAGAAAGTGCATTTTTAACATTATATTTATTATATTTGTCGACTACTTCATCAAGGTTGCGTAGCTGCACACCCTTAAAATATTTTTCGTTGATATCTGTTACACCTATACCTGAAATATCATTTAGGGTAGATTCCCATATATAAAATTCGCTTGGAACAACATTTTTAATACCGTGTAATAGATCTGACGTCAACACGAGTCCTACGTGAGAAAATTCTAAAGTATCCAAATTAATGTTTTTATTCTCGGAAGTCGCCCATTCTCCAAAGCGTATAATATCCGCTGAAAATCCTTCTCCTCGGAAAAAAATCAAATCAAATGCTTTCAAGTCATTTCTAACTTTTTCGTAAGAAACACATAAATTTTCCATAAGTGTTGTATTATTAAATCAATCTTAAAACTATCTCTTGTAAAAATGAAAACTAAAACAAATTAATAAATAATTTGTGCGAATTATTATGGAAACTGTAAATGACAATTTGCTTAGAGCTCCTGTCAAAAGAAAAGTTTTGAATGGTTTTCGTGCTCCTCGGGGTATAATAACAGAAATGAATATTTTATTTAATGAAAGAATGGATAAAGCGTACGAAGATTACTTATCAGTTTCAGAAACTAATCAACCAAAAACCAAACTTTAAAAAATGTAAAGATGAATAAAAATATGTGCGAATTCATATCATTTGTGATTAGGAAAATAATTCGTTTCTAATTCATCCCCTTAAAATACTAAAGGTTTGATTTCAGGCTCAACTGTCTGAAATCAAAAATATTTTATCATAATTACGGCATCCATCCTCCTACTACCGCACCTCCGCAGTCAACACCTTTCATTTTTATACACCCTTCCATACAATCAGAATGGTTCGAAAAAGCGCAATATCTTTCTTCGCACCAAGACTTAATATCATTCATACAGTATTCACTTTCCACGTGTTCAGAATTCCAATGTGGTCCACCTGAAGATCCACCGTGTCTTTGATATTCTTCGGATGTCAAATCATCAACCCCGTTTTTCATTCTACTCTTCGCAATATCTGCGCATTTATCAGTGCACAACCATTGAAATTGACCCGGACTTGTATCCCCTGTTTTATCTCGTACACAATCATGCGTACATTTTGCATAAAATTTGTTTTGAGGGGCTAACATTCCTAAAGTTATGCTATATTTTTCAAGAGTTTTGTCGTTGTCGTGTAACAAATATACGAAAATAGTCAATACTATAATGGATATAATTGTGTATATATAAATTTTATCCATGTCAATCTTCTTATTAAAGTTGTAAGATATTATTTTAGGCTTTGTGTCTAAAATAATATATATATATAAAATGTTTTTGGTTAATGTCATTATAAATTTTTGGTAATATATATAATATATATATATAATTGATTTTAGTAAATGAACGACGAGGATGAAATAAATGTTTTAAAAAATATTTTTGCAGAATTTGACGGTGATTCCGGTTATCTAACGTGTAATCAATTTGTGAGTTTCATCACAGCTCTTTCGGCGTATGAAAAAGAACTTAAAATTTTCGAAAATTACACTATAAATTCAGTTTACAAGTACCTAGATAAAGACGGAGACGACAAACTTTCTTTTAGTGAAATTTACAAATGGTGGACGATGCCGAAAAAATATGAACTGTTTTCGGAAAAATCTGCACCATTGATAAATAAAGCGAATAAACTATATTCCTCTTACTCAAAAAAGTCTACGATGACTTACGATGAATTTGAACAACTATTGGAATTTTTAAAAGTAGATCATAATGAATCCACTTTCGATCAAATAGATAAAAACGAAGATGGCCTTATGAGCTTTGACGAATTCTTCGATTGGTTGGGATGGGTATAACAACTGTTACGGAGAAATAATGAAAAATCTAGAAAAACCTATTTAAAGAAATCCATTCTAGATATATATTATTTTTTTGAAGATTTGAATCTATTGAGTATGTTTTATCTCTTCAATAAGAGATAAATAATCGGTTTAGTCTGTTTATAAGTATATTTGAGGATCGTAAACAACATATTCACCATTTGACGATGTCATGTAAACTCTATTTACTTTATCAAGTAACTCAAAAATTGTAACAGCAAATTTATCTTTGCTGTCAAAAAAAAGCTTTACAGATTTATCATAATTATTATATTTTACTACTAATTCGCATTGATATATATCTTTGTTTTGCGTTTTTATAATGACAACTGTATCTGTTTTGGGATTAAATTTGTAAGATAAATACGCTAAAGTATGGGTTGGTAAAGATAATTCCCCTTTGGGATGATCTTCGTCGACTTTAAAAACGATAATGTTACAATCGTAATATTTTGATAACAAATTGATATACAGACCCGGGTCAATATAACTATCTTTTTTAAGGATGTTTTCCCGTATTTCGGAATAACTGTACCCATACATTTCTTGTCTACACACAACCAACCAATCGTCTTCTTTTTCTGATAATATTTTGAGAATATTTTTTACCTGATCCTTTTTATTTTCCAATCCCATCGAAGAATATTCATGATTGAAGGCTTTTTCCATACAATGAACAAAACTAGAAGGGGATTCCACAACTCCATAACGAAGGATAGGCAAAAATGACTTATTTCTATATTCGACTGCCTTATAGCCAGCTAGTATAGCTACTAATTGTATGTAATAAGGCAATTCTGCGTATCTTCCTCTAGAAACTGATTTGTTCGAACTTAAAGGTCTTTCAAATGTATCATCATCTTTTTCATCAATCACCTCAGATTTTTTAGTCATCTTGGTTCCCTTTTTTGTAAACTGATTCACTATAAAACAACATGGTAAAGACGGGTATTTATAGTAATTGCTAGCTTTCTCTTTCTGATTAATTAATCCTGGCCAAATGTGCTTCTTTTCATCATCATCATCCTCTCTAGGATAACATGCGTACCAATCATCCGATCCATCTGGCCAGTTGAGTAACCCGTGTTTTTCCAACTCTTTACCCAGCTCTTTAGGTTCAGCGCTAACTAGTTTGGCTTTAACTTTTTCCAAGTCTTTTTTACCAACTAAGTAAGGCTGTCTCCTTTTTGGTTGACATTTACTCGAATATCCACCCATTTTAAAAGCTTCTGGGTCATGCAGTTCCAACAACTTTAACCTTTTACCAGTTTTTACATCAATATGTTTTTCTACGATAGTGCGTCCATATTTTTTGAAATTTACCTTTTTGTAGAGACCCGTATACGATTCAATAACTGAAACAATCCTTTCGTTGTATAATCCAAATAAATGCTTAAATATCATCATAAATTGGTGTATTTGATTCTCATCTTTTGCCCTTGATATACGAACGTCTACGCGCGACATATTATCAGTTATAAAATCGGTCATAGTGACGGTTATAACATCTTTTAGAATAGCAAGCGTATTATAGTAAAAAACGAACCTCTTTTTGTCCAAAATAGATTTTTTATGTTCGTCGGCGACCAAAAAATATGAAAAAGTTGGGTTATTTATCATAAGATCTGCAAAAACTGCTCTATTAAACGTGTGATTAATTATACTAAATTTTCCTCGAGTCTCATAGCGCGATTTTTCAACTATTTCGAATTTAGGCCCCCCTTTACCAATAGACGCTTTTGAAGACAAATCTTTTTTCATTTCTTCGATTATGGAATCAAAGTAAGTTGTTGTGCCACGGGAATCGACTTTAATGACATGATTTTCGGACCATGAACCTACTCTATACATATCTTCATTTAAATTTGTAAATTCTGGCGTATCTAATACGTAAAAATATATAATAGACTCTAAATTTGATAGATGTTGCACATCCAACCATTCTGGTAAAGGTTTTAAGTTTTTATAAACTTTGTAAATAAAATTTTCGCCGTCGGATAAAACTATGAAAGGTAAAATTTGCGAAGCTTTTAATTTATCGAAAATTTCATACAACGTCGCTTCTTTATCAAACTCTAATATTATTCTTTCGGTAGTTCCTTCGATGTTAAATTCTTCCAATTCTGCAGGTCGGGATCTTAATAAATTATTATACACATTCGATTCTTTCTTTACCCTAGTTTGAATTTTCGAATAATCAGATAATACATCTTTATAATATTTGCTAATGGATATGTAAACGATTCTAGCATTTGAAAATGATTTTTCATTTATTGTGTTAAAATTATACTTTTGATACGTTCTGACAAAATCGTCTATAGAAATTTCTGGTGTATAATATTTATTCTCTATAAACCATATATAGTAGATAGTCGCAATGTTAACGTGAGGAAAATTTTTGCGAGTGTCTGAGAGATCGTTTATATTTGGTAAATCCCTGATATCTTCTACTTCATAATTTGTATCGTTTACAAAAATGTCTACTTTTTGTTTAAATCTCAAAAACTGAGGTATTGTAGGTAATACTCTATTTTCAGCGCCAATGGTCACTGAATACCTTTCAAGAACAGATACCTCAGTATCAAAAGTGTAAATTAATACATTTTTTTTGTTGATAAAAATATGATCCGACGAACTATGTTTTTTAGACATCATTAATTAATATTCATTTACAGATTTTTTTTAGATCTAAGATGGGTTTTTGCAACCAAACCGATTTGATATATTAAAGTTTATTTTTTATATTTTTGATGTTTGATTAAAAATAATTTGTACTCCAATAATAAAGAACAATTGGATGGATAAAATTTTACCACGCAAGTATAATAATCCAGTTACAATAGGTCTTATAGTGGCTTTAGTTGTAGCGGCTGGTGTCATTATATATTATATGACAAGAGGAGATTCTGTTCCGAAAGCAGAACAATTTCATCAGATTCAACAACGAGAAATTGCTCAGCCTGTAAAAAGTGAGCATGTAGAAACAAAAGTGTTTAATAAACCAGCATTGTTGTTAATATGGGCAGATTGGTGTGGTCACTCTGTGAACATGAAACCCGAATGGGATAAAGTTGCTTCCATACTTAATGAAGGAGGAGTGATGGAAGCTATTGATTTCGAAAGTAAGAAAAATGCTAGCGATATTGAAAATGTTAAGCCTAGTATTCCAGATTTTTCAGGTTTCCCTCATATCAGATTTTATCCTGAAGGTTACGGTGTTAATAACAGGTCAGTCTCATATAAAGGACCAAGAACTGAAGAAGATCTTTTGAAATTTGCTTACACTACCAAATAAAAAAAGTGATAGCATTTTTTACTTTCAACTGAAAGTAAAAAAACATAGATTTTGAGACTTATGAATTTATTACGAGAAATATATAAATAATTAACAACCAGGGACATTACTACAAGAAACTTCTTTACATGGAGAAGTAGATAAATCCATAAATGTACCTCCTCCTGTTCCGCTGGGTATTATCATGCCCACAATTTTACCATTGTCCTTGTCACCGGGAGGGGTCAAGCTACTGAGCGGGGAAACATATCTATGCACATTTATATAGTTATCGGACCCTATAGGGTATGCAATAGAATTTATATTAAGCCGAGCCGAATTAGATTTACAAGAATCTTTTCCTATATACTGAACACCAGAACAGTTTCCACCTTGACAAGGTAAATTAGTACTGCCAGCCGAAATTGGTGTTTTGGTCCAAGGGCTTGACAAACCATACCCTCCAGTTTTACTATTTACGTATTTATATTTGTACCACACATTTGCTCCCCAAGGTTGGCCTAAGGTCGGTGAAGATGTGAATCTAGAAAGAAATAAAGGTTCGATGGGAGTTTGTAAAGTTTTATCCAATGTTAACTCTTGAATATAAGAACAATCTGAGCTCCATTTTATATCAGGACTTGACGCTTTGAGATAGTCGCAATTTCCTGGTAAAGGTTTATCCAATTTATAAATATAAAAGATTAACCATGCTATAAAAGCCGCTATTATACCAAGTATCACCAATAAAATAATGGTTTTAGTTTCCATTTACTTATTATTTTTCATTTAGTTATAGCATAAAAAATAACTTTACTCAAACTATATATTCACCTTTCTAAAAAAACTCTTGCTTTTTTTCTTAATTAAGAATAAAGAATTCTATAATTTAACACAATATAATATGTCTGATTTTCGGGATAAAGTAAAACAACTGGAACAAGAACTTGCTAAAGCTCAGACTTCTATTGCTACTAGTTCTTGTATATCAGGAACTATCATACTCGCTGTAGCTGCTCCTATCGTGAGTTTTCTCGCTTTATACCTCATTAAACCATGGTTTGTTGATGAAGATGGAGGTAAATCAGAGAGATCGTTAAAGAAAGTCATCATGTGGACTGTTGTTTTGACATTAATAACATGGGGATGTATATATGGTTACAGTGTATATACTGGCGGTCCAAAAGATTTGTCTGTGTAGACAAGGCCTATTTACTTAAATTATTTAAGATAGCGTAATAATTTTTCATATGTTTGTATATGAAAAAATAAATAAATCTGCTCTCATAGTAGATATTTTTTGAAGCTATTGCAAGAAATAGAACCCCAAACCCATTTTTTATCCAGATTCTTCTCGATAATTTCTATTGTGATGTTAGGGTTTCCAGAAATATGTCCCCAACTCCATGGTTTTTCAGGATACTTCTCGATAAATTCTATAGTGATGTTAGGATTACAAGAAATCAAATTCCAATCCCACACTTTATCAGGATACTTCTCAATAATTTCAATTGTGGTGTTAGGGTTTGAAGAAATACTACACCAATTCCATGGTTTTTCAGGATACTTCTCGATAATTTCCATTGTGATGTTAGGATTTTGAGAAATAAAATTCCAATCCCATTGTTTTTCAGGATATCTAGTAATTAAAGTCCAAAGTTGATTGCAATACTTGAGGTAATTATGTTTGTGACAATTGTAAAAACTTTTACAAGTTTCAAGAATAGACTTGAAGGTTTTTCCGTCAACTATAAACTTGATAATTAAATCGAAAATTTCATCAGGGAAAGAACGAAAATAATTTATATTCTTTTGTCCATATTGAGTTTTAGATTCCATAATTATAAGTTATCAAAAGTCGATAAAATGAAATTATTAATGGTTTAATAATTTCATTTTTTTAGAAACCGTGTTTTTACATTTATTAAAAACACAATCATATATTTTTTCCTATGGAAACATTCCATAGGAAAAAAGATTTGTACTATTTATACATCTTCACAAAAATTAAAAGATGCTTTTTGAAAAATACTATCAAGGTGGTTCACTAGTTCTTTGTAACAAACCCTGTAAACAAAAATATTTTTCATCATATTGTCTTCTTTTGTTACATAAGTAGTAAAACTAGCTCTTGGTACATTTTTTTCGATAACTTCTGTTTTTTCACAACATATATCATAAATATAAGTCCTTGATTTAGGAGTACCTTGATCCTCTCTACTGAAAATTTTACACACAGTGTCTTTTTTAATAAGACCACAATCTTTTAGCAAAATAACATTAGCACCGACTCTAATTTTTGGACCGACATAAGTAGGTTTTCTCCATTTTCGTCGAGTGAGACCGTTTTCTTTATATTTTGTATCTATTACTTTCATAGATTTCCATTTGTGACAAAAACCCAATAAACCGGGGTACAAAGACTCGGATATATCATTAGAGCTATCACCGTTTTTAATTTGGTCCATTATATATGTAATACGAGCGTCATCGTTTTTGTACGTGTACTCTGTAAAATTAAGGTCTTTTGCTGTATTATTTTTTTCTCGATTCTTATAACCTTTTTTTGTCAATACTCTCCATCCAACTAGTTCCTTTTTATTCGGGATTGGACGAGGTTTAATATAACTTATTAAATTGGCAACACGATACCTTTGCAAATTTGTAAACATATCAATATACTTTCTCAGTTGCGCCTCGGAATCGATGTAAGGAATAATAGGTTTCGGAAACCTTACATTTAATAGTTCTGTTACAGGCTTGGATAGTTGTTTTTCAATATAATGTAAATAATCAGGTTTTAGCGTTTCAGTGCCCTTATTTTCTTTATAATATGTATAATCTTCTGCTTTTTCTCCTTGATGAACCGCTTCGTCGTTGCATAAATATAAAAACTCCAATCTTGTATTAGGTGGTATAATTTCACCTCTACGAGTCATTTTTAATGCCAAAAGTACTTGAGGAATATTTGAAAATACTAATCTAGAATCCAAAGGACCCATCGGGTCGTCTACAGGATCACCGTTTTTGTCTACGAAAATTTTTTGTGTTTGCCTTTCTCCAGTGACTTCTATCGATTTTGCGTAATCAATAAGAGATTTAATACCCATGTAAATAATAAGATGTATATCAGGTATTTGTTTAGTGAATAACATATTTATGAAATCGCATAACGCATTTATGCAATCATTCTCGTTTTTATTTTTGTCTTTTAATGCTCTATAAGAATCCTTCAAATACTTACAATTGTCTCTCCTAGTTAATACATTACCTTTCAACGTTTCACCTGTAAATTCTCCTTTTCTATTAACTTTTTCAGCCATGTACCTCTTTTTCGTCAGTAACAAAAACCATCTATACATATTTTCGAATTCGAGATCTATCGGACTAGATTCGTATTCAAGTACGTGACATTTTTCTTCGTAAGTCAAAGATAAAAAGTAAATATCTGTAGATTTGACTTTTTCTATAGGTTTTTTATCTATCCCTACCGTATAGTTATATTCGACACCGGTTATATAACATTTTAAATGATGAGTAGTTTTGGATGATGCTTCTTCTGCTGCATCAAAACATTCTGAAATTGTTAATCCTTCAAAATGAATCATGCAAGAATCAGTGTTATGTACAATCATCCTACCAATCCCTGCAGAGAAGTGATGGTTTTCAGTTTCTAAATCGTAAACATAATCGACGTATGGTGGCAGCTCCATAATCTTTTTGATTTTATCGGGATTTAATCTTTGTTTTTTACCAGACCTTGTTAATGTCATTCTGTAAATGTTGGGTTTATCAGCTCTCATATTAATACTTACGGGGTATCCTAAAGAATTTGCCAACAAGTACAAACCTGCAGAACCTATTTTACCTTTATTATCAAATCTTAGATATCCTTTTTCATCTTTATCACCGTCAGCTGCGTAATATCCACGAAAAAAACTCTGTCTCGAGTATACATCGTATTCAAAAACTTCATCGGGAACTTTTTTGAACTTTTCCTTGTCATAAAAAAGGCTTCTCCACTCTTTTACAATAGATTTAACATCTCCTTGGGCGACTAATTTGTATACATGTGACGATTTCATAGTGTCCAGTATTTTAAATACGTTTGTACCTTCGTAGTAACTGTCCAAACATTCCTTGGCCTTTCTCAAAAAATCTAAATTAGTGTTGTTTATTACCCATGGGTGTTTTTTACCGCTGGGGCAATCGTAATAACCACAAGAACCATCTCCATAAAATAATCCCATAGCATATGCTATAGGGTTATTTATATTTCCCCCGACTAAAGGAAGATCGCTGTGTAGTAATTTATCACCAACTTTGACATTTTTAGGCTGAACTTTCTCCGCTTTTTCATCCAACAAACTGTGGTCTTCTGTAACATCTACTAATCCTGTATGTGTCAGTACCCTAAACATTTTTTTAGAAGTTTTATGTCTAATAATTTTGTTTATTCTAGTGAAACCTTTCTCTGTCCACACTTCCAATCCTTCTATCGGTGCAATAAATTCTTTTTCTCCTTCTATAAAATACTCGCCGGAGGTTGGTAAATTATCGATAGTCCTGTAAAATATTTTACCGTCTAACATGCACAAAATAGGAGTATCTGAAGACACGCTGTCCCCATAAACCAGCTTTGCATGAAGGTAAGTTTTTCGAATAAAATCTATAGCCATCGTAATTAATTTTCTACCCATCGCTGTGACACTTGCTGCACCAGCCATCAACGGGATATATCCAGTTTGAGCTCCTAATATGCCATATATGCTGTTATGCACTATCATATCTCCAACTCCAGCGGCAAAATGATGAGTTGAAGTTTCAATATCGTAAACATACTCTTTTTCATCTCTTTCTTTGGTTTCATACTTATTCACTCCAAAATATTTATTTTGACATTTACATACACCAATAGAATTATCATATTTTTTATGGGCCAGTTGTAAGCTTAAATCATAACTTTTTCCACACCCGTCGCATTTAATTACTACTTTTTTATTTTTTGTGCTATACTCGACTATTCTTCCTCTGTTAGAACATATCACTTGCACAGAGTCGATCGAATCTAATAACTTTTGCCTTGGCAACCTCTGACATTTTATTAGAGTGTCATTGTACATATAATACCCTTCGCCATTTTTTTCCAACAGCACATCATTCCTAACAACATCTTTTTTAGTAGAACGTATAGGAGGGGGAATTGGAGCATCTCGAATACTTTTTATTGCGGTAACATTTGTTATTCTATATTTTGTGCTACACTGAAGTCTAAAAATGTCGGGTTTATCATTAGAATGAGAAACACTCACTTTGTATCCTAAACTATTCGCTAGATTGTACAATGCAGCACTTCCTAGTTGACCCTTGTTGTTTATAACTATACCTTTTTTAAGGTTTCTATTCCCATCACCAGCGTAGTAACCAACAAAAAAGGCTAATCTAGTTTCATAATCAGCTGAATGTATATATTTGGGTACTACTTTTTCCTTTCTATTGTTGTAAAACATACTTCTGTATTTAGCAACTATACCAACCACGTCTTTTTGTGCTCTTAGATTATAAACATGATATGTATGAATTCTTCCGTCCGGTAATTTTGATTGTCTAGGTCCGGGGTTATAAATTTCAAACGAATTTGTTGGGAAATGTATTTCGTTTAGAATTTCTTTACATTTATTCAATAAGTTAAGATCTTCGTTATATATGCACCAATTATTTTTGGCTGTTCCAGCCGCGCCATAAGAACCACACGTTCCTTCTGCGAAAAACATACCCTGAACAAAAGCTGTTTTTGCTGATTTCGTCAATAACTCGTGGTTCATTACGTCTTCATTATCCAATTTTAGATATTGCGGTCTTTCGGGTGTATCTTTTGGTAAAGGTACTTTGAAGTGCATAAGTTTGTCTCCTACTCCAGAAGAAGCTGCTGTGACCTCATTTCCGTCGGGGTCTAACAGAGAATGGTCGGCGGTAACATCCACGCATCCTGTATGTGTTAAGACTCTATACATATTTTTTGGGGCCAAATGTCTACCAACATACTTAATATCCGCCCATCCCTTATCACTCCACACTTTTACACCGGATGGTCCATCGCATAACTGAATTCCATCTTCGTGATTCTTGGAATTTTCAACAGAAAACAACTCCTCAATTGCTTTGTATTCGAGTTTACCATTTACTAAACACGGGATTGGTGTATTTCCCCCCACACTGTTCGCGGAAATTTTTACAGCAAGTTGTTTTGCATTGAATACACCAACATCAACATCGGCCAATCTGGCCTCTTTTTCACTGAGACTATTCAGCTGGATCATCTCATAATTACATTTTTCATACCATTTCAAATCTCCCTCTGTTGCTTCGCCGCTATTCATTTTTACTTTGGCATCAGCTTTTGCAAGTTCTTTTTTATAAATTTTACGTGTAGCCAACAAATTACGTTCAAGTTTAGGCATTAAACCTTCATTTTCACGCACTACTGATCCATCTTCGCCAATTACATATTTTATTTTTCTAAATCTGTAATGATGACTTTTACAAAGAATATCCTCTTTTTTTCCTTTTCTTTTCAGTGGATCATGAATACAATATCTATGATCTTCCCATGCTAATACGTGGCATTCGCTATCTGGAGTCGGGTCTCCTTCTTCTAAAAGCGTTGTATAACAAATATTATAAGCTATAATTAAAGAAGGGTACAAACTAGCAAAATCTAAAGTAGCCACATTTGGATATTCACCAGGATTCGCTTCGACGACCAGTGCTCCTTGAAATTTTTCACGGTCGTCTCTTTTTTTTGTGAAAGGTATAATTATACCCTTACGACTTGTCTCACGATATATTTGCGCCAACACTCTAATTTGCTGACCACGCGTCTGTAAATAAGATATAGGTATACTGGTTACATTTGACATCTCTTCCATGGTGGTCCATACATTAAGTTTTTCTGCGAGATCAATCACTAAAACTGTATCCTGAACACAATATTTTCCCATAATACCCATTGCTTCACGTACGATGCTACAAAAATCATCTTTTTTACAACTCAAAAGACGCGATCTATATTTTTTTATAAGGTTGCCGCATTTACGCAAAGGAAATATATCCGCTACCCTGAGTTTTAATAATGATAGTTCATTTAAGGTTATGTTTTTTTCATTTACCAGAGGTAATATATTTACAGTTAGGTCCCATATCATAAACAAATCTCTAGCCGATAAATCATCTTTTGTACCGATTTGAAAAAATTCAGAAACGGCATTAAGACTGTAAGTGGGTAATCTGAAATTTCTCTCTACCTCAATGAGTAAATCTACATTTGTTCTTCCATGACACTCTAAATATGAAAATTTTTGTTGACCATAAGCAGAGCTGCTCCAATTTACGGTTCCTAGGTTGGCTTTCTTCCCGAAAATTCTACTTAACATGGAAAACTCGGTAAAAATATTACAAATTTCGGCTCTTTTAATCAAGTATCCCCAATCAAATTTGGTGGTGTTGTACCCCAAAAATATATCCGGATCGTATAATAATATTTGGGTTTTGAAGTCTAGTAAAAGATCTGGTTCCGAGTAATAATGTCGTCTAACTTCGTCCGCATTTTCAACTGTCATAGGATCGCCCAACGTAAGTAGAATTCTTCTTCTCGATGAAACGTCTCCTAACACTCCAAAAGTCATGCACACTTGATTAACTACATTTTCTGGTATTTCGGGGTCTGGTATTTTTGAATTTTTATTTTTAGAATAACACTCGATATCAAAAGAACAATACTTAGGGGCTATGTATGTACCGCTTTTTACAGAAGCAGGTTTAACATCTTTCCAATCTGCTCTCATAGAAATATCAGCCGAACTGAAACTTCCATCCAATTCATTATCTTCATCTTCACCTGGGGTATATTCTTTGGCATGCATCCACCCCGAAAGAGTTATCATATTGAGAGTAGTAAATTTTATGATAGAGTCTATATTGTGCTCATGAACTTTGAATTCATCGGCCTGGAACGTTCCTACACCAGATATAGAAAATCCGTTACGCCACCCCATTCTCGTTTGTAATTTCTTAGCCGCATATTCATTTGGAAAAGTAAGATATAAACAATAAGCAAGTTTTTTATGATACAGTTTATATTTTTGGACAAGATTGTAAGCTATAGGCCCTTCTCCTTTCATCGAAGTTTTCAAATAATCAAAATATAATTTACATTTGTGTTTGTCCCAACTTACCCTTTTTGGTAGCTCCACATAAATGAATGGAGTAAAATGTTCAACGATAAGATGCACAGATTCATTTTTTTGTGTTCTACCACCAACATGAATCAGAGCTTTGTTGTCTTCGACTTCATGATACCAATAGCCTGCTTTAAATATTACAGTTCTTTGTTTGTTCATTGATGAAAAGGTTCGATGTTTTTATTGACTTTTGAATTTTTATTTTAATTTTTTTAGTTGTAAGATAAATTATAGATAAAGTATCGGTAAAATTATGGGTAATATATTTAAAAATGAAAATGTAAAACCACTAAATCTGATATTTTATCGACTTTTGATAACTTATAATTATGGAATCTGGATCTCAATATGAAGGTGATACTCTTAGTCCTTCTTTTCCGTTCCGTTCTTTTCCAGATGAAATTTTTGATTTAATCATAGTATTTGTAAAAGATAGTAAAACTTTCAAAGCTTTAATGGAAACGTGTAAAAGTTTTCATAAATGTCACAAGCATAATTACCTCAAGTATTGCAATCAACTTTGGACTTTAATTACCAGATATCCTAAAAAACCATGGAATTGGTATTCTATTTCCGAAAATCCAAATATCACAATGGAATTTATTGAGAAGTATCCTGATAGAGAGTGGAATTGGGGTTCTATTTCTTCAAACAAATTTGTTCGAAAATAAATCCAAACAATATATTTTATCTTCAAAAGATAAAATATGAGAACAACTATTTTCTTTTTTATTCAGTATCAACTCCACAGTAAGTGAGTGGTATGGTTTGTTTCGGGTCGTATATCCCAATATTAGACGCTTGTTTGAGCAGAGAAACAAAATTATTTTTAAATTCGTCTCCATGGCTTTGAGTTCCATCAGCTTTTGTAACACAATGAGAAAGTTCGTGCAAAGCTACATACATTAGAATGTTAATATCGTAGTATTTCTTAGTCTCTGGATCGACTAAACATAAAGTAATAATAGTTTTGTCTTCTGTATACGATTTATTACCTGATTTTAAAGGAATATTCCCATATTTAGGAGATAATAAACTAAATCTACGGCTAATTTCATTAAGAACTGGGTGGTTTTCAGGTGTGTAATAAGCTCTGGTTGATACCGTGAACGACACTATTATCGCGAATATAATTACTACAGTAATTATAATTTTGGTGTTCATTTATAATAAAACTAACAAAAGACTTGATGAAGAATTTGTATATTTATATAAATATCAAAGATATAAAATTCATCGGCGTGGATCACTCGAATTAGTTGGAAATATAAATTATAGATAAATTATAGATAAAGTATCTATAATTTATCTATAATTTTAATTTTTACTGATTTATTTTCCGAATAAATTCGTTTCGAGAAATATCATACCAATCCCATGGCTTATTAGGATATTTCTTTATAATTTCCATACTAATGTTCGGGTTTGTAGAAATCCAATTCCACGGTTTTTCAGGATACTTCTCTATAATTTCCATTGTGATGTTAGGGTTTTGAGAAATAAAAACCCAATCCCAAGGCTTGGTCGGATACTTCTCAATAAATTCCATCGTGATGTTAGGGTTTTGAGAAATACAATACCAATTCCAAGGCTTGTCCGGATATTTTTCAATATTTTCTATTATGATGTTAGGGTTTTTAGAAATAAAATTCCAATTCCAAGGCTTGGTTGGATACTTCTCAATAAATTCCATCGTAATGTTAGGATTTTCTGAAATCCAATTCCAATTCCAAAGCTTGTCCGGATACTTCTCGATAATTTCTATAGTGATGTTAGGATTTCGAGAAATAAAATACCAATCCCACGGTTTATCCGGATACTTCTCGATAAATTCCATTGTGATGTTAGGGTTTTCTGGAATAAAGTACCAATTCCACGGGTTATCCGGATAAGTCTCAATAATCTCTATAGTGATGTTAGGATTTCGAGAAATAAAATACCAATCCCACATTGATTTTTACGATTTCAATATGTACTTGAGGAGAGAGGATGGTATAGTTCAATTTTTAACAAACATGACCCAATTGAAGTTAGAAGATGGCACTGTTGAACAAAATTATGCATGTACAGATAAATCGAGAAGTACATTTCATAGGTTACTAGACAGTAGGGAATGGACTTTAGACGGTGGTGCAAAATTAATAAATGAAGTTTTTGACATATTGTTACCTGCATCCGATCAACATTGGCAAACTCTCATAGCAAAATCTAGAACAAGAGACGTTTCAGATAGAGAATATTATGCTAAAAAAATTGAAGACACGACCAGTTTTCATCACGCATTTGGAAGGCATACAAAAGATAGAAAAAACAGTGTTAATAAAATCAAGGGAGAGATAAAACACGTTCTATGCGTATGAAATAAAATATAGAACGTTTTCGTTATTAAATTCAAAATCCGATCCGATTTAACAAAAAAAGTAGGCGATCGAAAAAAGTTGTGATAATATATGGTCAAGAATAATATACATGTATATATATAAAATGCATCCAACCATTCGGATTCTCGCAATTATAACTGTAGCTTTGAGTGTGATTTTATTTACACTTTATATGTTGGGTCCGACTCCTGTAAAGCATGGTTTTTTTGATTACACAGATTTACCATCTATGGATCTGTGCGCGTCAGCTTTCGCAGAGTGCAACAAAAATTGTAATGATCAAACTATTAGTTCACAATGTTTAACTGCGTGCAATGGTGCAGCCGATTCTTGTAAAGCTATAGTTTACCAAAATATGTTTTCTCGAGTTGACACCATAGGCGCAGTTTTGTGGACAAGCCCTTCGAAAAATGTTTGCAGCACATTGACGATATACGGAGAACTTAATCCAGGTATAAAATTAGATTCCCTTACAGGGGAAGCACTCCTTACGGGTAATCCACCTGCTCGAAGTTTATCAAATCCATATTTTAATATTTACGCAGAGGTTGGGTCAAAAAGCTATAATAATAATTTTTGGTCTTTGTCGTTGGATAATACTATAGGAATCGGCGGAGCGAATTATGATATAAAAATATTATTATCAAAAGGGTCTCAAACTCAAATAGTAAACATATCTTTTGATATACCTAGGTGTACTAAAAACGAGTTCGCCCATGTTTGGGGTTATCAAATTAAGAAAGAAAATTATAAAAAGTTATGAGTAATTATCATATTTTATGATTAAAGAATTTGTTTCCAGTTTATTTATTATTAATAATAAATGAACCCTAAGGAAAAAATATTGGCTGCCGCATTCGTCTTATGTATTATCGTTCTAGTATTTTTTATTATAAGAAAAGGTATCGGTTACAGAGCTAAATCTTGTCAAGATGCTAAACAATCTTGCTGGGATACTTTTGATACAGGTACAAAAACGTGTCAAACAGTCTCCGATGGAAATAATACGAGTTTTATAACATGCTCAATCCCTGTTGTGATTCAGCTATGGTCTTGTTGGGACAATACTTACCCGCCATGTTTACTCAGTTATGCTTTAAGAAACGGTTCGATATTTACTGTTTATTTTTGGAGAAATGATGGCACATTGATTGACTACAGAGATGGATGGAGTCCATACAAGCTTCAAGTCAAAGAAGAAGATTTCCCTATTACAGCCAGCACGTGTGACACTTTTTCAGGAAACGTTTGTAATGTAGATAATGGTTTAGCAATGATTATAAACGATCCAGGGTGTTATATAGTTTGGTCTTTTGGTGGTTTATATACGACAGATGAAATTTGTTGGGGAGCTTAATTTTCATGCTGAGAACAACTGGTTGTTACGTTTACACGAAAAAACGTTATTTAACATACAAATAGTTTTTTTACGAAAATAATAAAATTAAAAATCAAGCAATATCATAACAATAAAATGAGTGATAAAATCGGAATATTTATTGCAAATTCAGCGACTGTTCCTGTGGCGGACTTATTAACTGTACAAACATCGATAATAATTGTCGCTGTTAGCGTTATCGCTTCTTATTATTTTAAGATTGGATCAACTGAAACGGTTTTATTAATTATTGTTGTCATAGCCTTGGTTGCTATGTGGAATGTTAAGAATTACAACTCCGATAATATAGCATACTTGTTTGGCGCAGGTAGAAAACCTGAGGGGTGGAGAGGAATAACCCCCAACTAAAAGCCAAAAATAAATTATTCATAGACATTTCCTATGAATAATGTTTTTACCACACAAATAAAAAGACCATTGATCAACTTTTATATATTTGGAAAAATATTTTTAGTCCGATTATGGACCTAAAAATTTTAATTTCAATCGGTCTATAGTCGCATCAATATTACAAACAATAAGTAAAAAAAATAAATGATCAGAAAAGATTTATACGACACCATTGATGATTTATACGATTTTTGTAGGCGAAAACATCTTCGCACTTATAAATTGATAGATTTTGCGAAAAATTTTATAATCAACGACGATGAACTTATTAACTTTTTGGATAAATGTAGAAATGAAACTGAAGATCCTCGCGGAAATAATATATTTAACAAATATAAATGGCCAGATCTTAGTGTCGAAACCGATATTGACTATGATATTTTTAAAAAGTTCAACCGGGATATTCTAACGATCTTAAAATATGATGATCTATTTTGATCTATTGTTATCAAAAACACCCAACCATATTTTTAAATTTGAACGATTGCGCTTGCATAAAAGCATCCGAAATATCATCAAGTTTTTGTTTATTGCATATTATTTTTGTGGATAATTGATCACCATCTTGAGTAACGCATGGATAGTTATTTTTGAATTCTAATATTCTCTCCTCTGTTTTTATTTGTTTACGTTTGACAGCTTCGGTCAGTTCAAACAAATTTATCATATCTGTGTCTTCGCGCAATAAATAATAATTATTTGCTTGGTCGACAGCCCATTGTTTTCTTTGCATTTTATTAAGTTTCCAGGGCGCACCAAATATTTGTGTTTTATATTGGCTACCAAAATATGTGATTGTCTTAAAAGGGTATCTCTCAAGTATCCATAAAAAAGTTGCCTCTGCGATTTTTATAGCGTCAACATTCGCACCCGCCGAAGCTGATCCTTTCTTTTTGTTACCAAAAGACGTAGAGTTAAAATATTGTTGTTCTATGACAAAAACATCGCATGTATCCCATATATATTGAAAATCAGATAGATGTTTCAAAAAATTCATACGAGCTCTTATATCCCAACCGCCTTCATCTTGGAGTTCGCTGGTGAAATTGTATACACCGGTTTGTACTCTGGAGCCGCACATAACTGTACTTATTAGCAATTTTTCTATCTCGGTATTCATAGGGCCTTTGGTTTTTCTTTGAAGGGATTTAGAAAGTTTGTTATATTCGCATTCAAGTTTGGCAATTTCATCAGAACAAAATTCCTCAATGTACTGAGCAAAATTACATCTCCCTATATCAAAACTTGCCAATCTTATAGTTACCATTTTTAGTGATGTAAATATAAACAATGAGTATATTACATTTAATTGGAATTTGATATTTTTGTTTATTTATCCCTATGGGATAAATAACTTTTGCAACAAACATTCTTTTTTTAACCACATCCAAACTCATCATTGACTATGCATACTCTCTTACTTTTTTGTAACAAACAAATATTATCCCAATGCCAATACTTGTTCGGAGGGTACTGACCAAACCTGTTAAAATATAATTCCCAAGCTCTTTTAATATCTTCGTTTGTGAATCTTAAGTTTGGTGAATTGTCTAAAAAATAACCGAAATAATCCTTGCAGAAAGTTCTATACATTTCAGTCTGTAAGATGTGCGTACACCACACTTCATAAATACATTTACTCATTGGCAATGACGCATTTTTTTCACCTAAAGTTCTTTCTAGAGCTAACCATCTTTGATATTCTCGTGTTTGGTTCAACACTTCTTCAACATTAGGGTTTTTGTCGTACAAAACTGCCGCAAGATCGACAATGCGCGGGTTAATAAGTACCCCCGTAAAAAATTTCCTTGGAAATATGGAAAAGACTTTCTCGGTTTTGCCAAGACTAGAGTTATTAATTGTATGCACAGGAAATGTAGGCGTTTTATCCACTTTTACCCACTCCATTCTGTTATATTTTTTAGATGAATAAGGCGCCTTTGATTCTCCCGCCGCCAACAGCGCTCGTCTTGAATCAGAATTATTGGTCATGAAAATAAGATACACTATTAGATAAAATTATCGGAAAATATTATTTCATTTTTACATTTTTCAATCATACGCTTCAAACATCTTTTTACCGAAATTATTTTTGGAAATCATAGACCAATCCCAATTTTTACTTATATATTTCTCGATAAATTCGATAGTTATATTAGGGTTTTCAGAAATCCAATTCCAATACCATTGTTTATCAGGATACTTTTCGATAATTTCAGTAGTAAATGCCACATTCCGAGAAATAAATTTCCAATACCAATCATTTCCCGAATGGTCATTAGGATATTTCTCAATAAATTCTATAGTTAAATTAGGGTTTTTAGAAATCCAATCTCTTCTCCATTGTTTATCCAAATTTTTCTCAATAAATTCCATAGTGACGTTTGGGTTTTGCGAAACGTAAACCCAATCCCATTCTTTATTTGGGTATTTCTCAATAATTTGGGGTGTGATACATCTATTTTTAGAAATAGAAGCCCAATCCCATGATTTATCAGGATATTTCTCTATAAATTCCATCGTGATGTTAGGATTATTAGAAAGGTAATACCAATTCCATGGTTTTTTAGGATACTTCTCGATAAATTCCATTGTGATATTTTTGTTATGAGAAATCCACTCCCATTTCCAAGGTTTATTCGGGTATTTCTCGACAAAATCCATTATATTTGGATTTCTTGAAATCGAACTCCAATTCCAATGTTTTTTAGGGTATTTTTCGATAAATTCCATAGTAATATTATGTGTTCGAGAAAACCAATCAAAATTCCATCTTTTATTTGGATATTTCTCGATAAAGTCTATTGTGATATTGGGGTTTTCAGACACATAATCCCAATTCCACGGTTTGGTTGGGTATTTCTCAATGAGTTTCATTGTTATGTTAGGGTTACAAGAAATACGGTCCCAATCCCATTTTTTGTTTGGATATTTAGTAATTAAAGTCCAAAGTTGATTACAATATTTATTTATATCGTGCTTATGACAAACGTAAAAACTTTTGCGAGTTTCTAAAAAAGACTTAAAAGTTGTTAAGTCTTTTACGGAAACTATAATTAAGTTGAAAATTTCGGTAGGAAAAAATGGCCACGTTTCATTTGTATTGTTCATAAAAGGAATAACTCGATGTATACATCAAGTTATGATAAAATCTTTTTCATTTTTACTTAAAAGTAAAAATTTCTAAAAATCCTAACATCACAAATGGAAATTATAGAGAAAAATGCTTATAAACAGTGGCGGTTGGATTTTATTTCTGAAAACGCATTTGAGAAAGTTCGGCCATGCCGACTACGACTAGACCGCTACTGAATGTTTGTTTATTCGAACGGGTAAATTATCAATACGAATATTTCGTATTGATACTAAAATTAATGTAAAACTAATAAAAATTATAAACACCTTGATGGGCAGCGTTTTGGTCAATGTTTGGAATATTATCATTTTGAGGTGATGTAGATGATGTAGATGATGTAGATGATGTAGATGATGTAGATGATGTAGATGATGTAGATGATGTAGATGATGTAGATGATGTAGGTGATGTAGGTGATGTAGGTGATGTAGATGATGTAGGTGATGTAGGTGATGTAGATGATGTAGATGATGTAGATGATGTAGATGATGTAGATGATGTAGATGATGTAGGTGATGTAGGTGATGTAGGTGATGTAGGTGATGTAGGTGATGTAGGTGATGTAGGTGATGTAGGTGATGTAGGTGATGTAGGTGATGT
>Ga0315273_10002288_pt1 | contig 22532 bp, 21 predicted proteins | sample YL17G02_0_MG_FD_205753 | JGI IMG/M metagenome (GOLD analysis project Ga0315273, IMG submission 205753) | Sediment microbial communities from Yellowstone Lake, YNP, Wyoming, USA - YL17G02_0 | ecosystem: Environmental > Aquatic > Freshwater > Lake > Sediment | place: USA: Wyoming | collected...
CGCGACGGGGCGGGCGCCGCGTACGCTTCGAATTCCGGGCAACCGATCGAAGGCCACCATCAGCGAGCCACGATCAGCGAGCGTATCTTTTCCTCGAGCGCGCCACGATGCTCTTCGAGGAAGCCGTGCTCGACTCCGGCGATCCTGCCCTGCGGATCGATGATGAAGGAGCTCGGCATGGCTTTCACCGCATACGCGCCCGGCGTCGCGCCGGTGCCGTCGTACACCACCGCAAACGTCGCGGGGTACTGCCACAGGAAGCGATCGGCATCCGCACGTCTTGCATCGACGTTGATTGCAACGATGGTGACGCCACGGCCGCCGTAGCGCTGCTGCATTTCATTCATCCACGGGAACGAACGGCGGCAGGGCGCGCACCACGACGCCCAGAAATCGACATAGACGACCTGCCCGCGCAGTTGCAGGAGCGAGATCGTCCCGCCCTGTGCGGTGGGCAGTGCGAACGCCGGCGCGGCGTCACCGACGGTCCCGGCATGCGTCCCGCCCGCCACGAGCCACAATGCGGCGATCGCGGCGGCGGCGCGAAGCCCGCACGAGGGGACCGGCGATTTCATGTTCATTCGGTTTCCGGCCCGCTGGCGCGGTGCGAAGCCCGCGCGAGAACACTGGCGATCTCAGTTTCATTCCGCTTCCGGCCCGCTGGCCGGCGCGCATTGTGCCGCCGGGGCGCAGAGACGAACAGCGCACGGGACGCCACTATTCCCGCGCAGGTCGACGTGACGAGGAGCCTGTCGGACTTTCCTTCATGTTTACGTTGCTCGGCCAAAAAGCGACGGCGGCTAGGCGTTGAGCTTGTCGAGCAACGCGATGAGCTTCGCCGGATCGTCGGTCCGGCGCATCCGGGCGACGAACGGCGTCAGCGCGGCGACCTCGGTCGTCAGGACCCGCTGTTTGATCGTCAGCAGATGCGCGGGATGCATCGAAAAATTCCGGAGACCGAGACCCAGCAGCAGCCGCGTCATTTGCGGATCGCCGGCCATTTCGCCGCAGACCGCGATGGGCACCCGGGCCTTGCTGGCGCTTACGATCGCCATCGCGATCAACTTCAGCACCGCCGGGTGCAACGGGTCGTAGAGATGCGCCACGGCGTCGTCGGAGCGATCCACCGCGAGCGTGTACTGGATCAGATCGTTGGTTCCGATCGACAGGAAATCGAGCTTCTCGAGAAACGCCGAGATCGCCAGCACCGCCGCCGGAATCTCGATCATGCCGCCGACCTCGACGCCCGAATCGAACGGGAGGCCCTGCTCACGCAGCGCCTCCTTGGCCTGCGCGATCAGCGCCAGCGTCTGGTCGATCTCGCTGACCGAGGCCAGCATCGGCACCAGGATCTTCACCCGGCCGTAGTGCGATGCCCGCAGGATCGCGCGGAGCTGCGTGAGAAAGAGCCGCGGCTCGGCGAGACAGAAGCGAACGGCGCGCAGGCCGAGCGCTGGATTCGGCGCGACGCGCGCGAGCCCGTCGAGCCCCTCTTTCTGCTTGTCGGCGCCGAGATCGAAGGTGCGGATCGTCACCGGCTTGCCTTCCATTCCGGCGGCCACGCTGCGATACGCCTCGAACTGCTCGTCCTCCGACGGAAGCCCTTCGCGGTTCAGGAACAGGAATTCGGACCGGAAAAGACCGATGCCCATCGCGCCGTTGTCCTGCGCCTGCGCGAGGTCATCAGGCAGCTCGATGTTGGCCTGAAGTTCGACCGCGTGCCCGTCGAGCGTGGTCGCCAGCTTGGTCTTCAGCCGCCGCAGCTTGGCACGACCGAGTTCGAGCTCGCCCTGCTTTAGCCGGTACTCGGCGAGCACCGACTTGTCCGGGTTGACGATGACGACGTGGTTGGTCCCGTCGAGAATCAGGAGCTCGTTCTCGCGGATCAACGCGCGGCCGTTGTGTGTCGCCGCGACGGCCGGCACCGCGAGGCTTCGCGCGACGATCGCCGTGTGCGACGTCACGCCGCCCAGGTCGGTGATGAAGCCGGCGTAGCGGTGCGTCTTGAACTGGATGACGTCGGCCGGCGAGAGATCGTGCGCGACCAGGATCGTGTGCTGCTCCGCGCCCGCCGGCGCGAGCGCCCCCGGCTTGCCCAGCAGCCGTTTCAGCACGCGCTCGACGACCTGCACGACGTCGGCCTTGCGCTCGCGCAGATACGAATCCTCGATCTGGTCGAACTGCTCGACCAACACGTTCATCTGCTGCGTCAGCGCCCACTCGGCGTTGCAGTGCTGCTCGGCGATGATCCGCTTCGGCGCCTCCGAAAGCGTCGGGTCCGACAGGATCATCGCGTGGACATCGAGGAAGGCGCCGAACTCGGCGGGCGCATCGCCGGCCGTCATCGTGCCGTGCAGGCCATCGAGTTCGGCGCGGACTTCCGCCAACGCGTTGTGCAGGCGTGCGATCTCGCCTTCGATGCGGCCCGCGGGTATCGTGTAGTGGGCGACTTCGAGGGTCGCGTGCGAGACGAGTTGCGCCCGCCCGATGGCGATCCCGCCCGAGAGGCCGATGCCGTGGAGCGCGAAGCTAGGCACGCCGTTATTGACCCTCGCCGAAGTAGTCGTTGACCAACGCCACGATCGCCTCCATCGCCTCGGCCTCGTCCGGGCCGTTGGTCTCGAACGTCACTTTCGCCCCCTTGCCCGCGGCCAGCATCATCACACCCATGATGCTTTTCGCGTTCACCTTGCGATTGTTGCGCGACATCACGACGTCGCACTGGTACTTCGCTGCGAGCTGCGTGAGCTTGGCCGAGGCGCGGGCATGCAACCCCAGGTTGTTGATGATCTCAACGTCGCGTTGCGGCATAGGCCGGGTCCGTCTCCATGTGCAGCACTCCCTCGCAGCCGCCGGAAATGGCCTTCTTGACCATCGTCTCCATCCCCCGCGTGCGGTAGGTGATCGCGCGCACCAACATCGGCAGGTTGACGCCCGCGACCCCCTCGACCCTGCCCCGCTTCAGCAGCTTGCCGACGAGATTGCACGGCGACGCGCCGTAGATGTCGGAGAAGACCAGCACGCCGGCGCCGGTATCGAGCCGGGCAACGAGCTCCCGCGCCGCCGGAAGCAACGTGAAGGGGTCGTCGGTCGCCGCGATCGACAGCACCTCGAATTGCGGGGGCCGGCTGCCGAGGACGTGCGTAACCGCGCGCGCAAGGCCTTCGCCCAGGCTGTCGTGCGCAATGATCAAGATGCCGATCATCGTGGGTCCCGTGGTGGCGTCATTCGGAGGCGGCGCCGGTTGCGGCGGCACACCGCGAAACCAAATGACCGACGATTATGGTAGCACGCGCTCGCGGCATCGCCGGCTGAAGCCGGCCCCACAGCATTGGTTCGTGGGTCTGGCTTCAGCCGGACTTGCTGCGACACGCTTCCACGAGCGCGGCGGCGAACATCGCACCGACATCGAAGTCCGTCTGCTGCGTGATCTCGACGAAGCACGTCGGGCTCGTCACGTTGACCTCGGTCAGGTAATCGCCGATCACGTCGAGGCCGACGACGAGCAATCCCTGCGCCCACAGCTTCGGCCCCAGCGCAGCCGCGATCTCGCGGTCGCGCAAAGTGAGCGGCCGCGCCACGCCACGGCCGCCGGCCGCGAGATTGCCGCGCGTCTCGCCCGGCTTGGGGATGCGCGCGAGCGCGTAGGGAACGGGCTCGCCGGCGATCAGGAGCACGCGTTTGTCGCCGTCGGCGATTTCGGGAATGAACCGCTGCGCCATCACGGTCCGCGCACCGCGTTGGCCCACGGTTTCGACAATCACGTTGCGGTTGGGGTCGTCGGCGCGCACGCGGAACACCGACGTCCCGCCCATGCCGTCGAGCGGCTTGACGATCGTGTCACGGTGGGCTTCGATGAACGCGTCGAGCCTGGCGGCGTCGCGCGTGACAAGCGTCGGCGCGATGAATTCCGCGAACGCGCCGATCGCGAACTTCTCGTTGTGGTCGCGAATCGCGCGTGGACGATTGAAGACGCGCGCTCCCTCGCGCTCGGCGGCTTCGAGCAGGTACGTCGAGTACACGTACTCCATGTCGAACGGTGGATCCTTGCGCATCACCACCGCGGCAAAATCCTTCAGGGCACGCTCCTCCGGCTCGCCCGCCGCGTACCAATCGTGGGCGTCGGCGTGAAGGGTCAGCGGGACGGCGCCCGCCCGGGTGCCACGCGCGTCCCAGAAGACGTCGGATTGCCCGAACGCGAAGATCCGGTGCCCGCGCGCCGCCAGCGCGCGCATCATCGCAACGCTCGAGTCCTTGTAGGCCTTGAGGTCGGGCAGCGGGTCGAGAATGAAGGCGTAATCCATGGATTCCAGGCGTGGGCGAGGGGCCGACTTGCAAGTGTACTGATACTGCATCCGAATGGCCGACGATCGGCAACGGTTCTGCCGCCACGCGCGTGGCCGGTCGATCCGAAACGGGTTCCGGGGCTTCGCTCGGGGGCGCGGGAGCGGGCCTACAGGTCGAACGTCATGCCCTCCCGGCCCGGCGTGACGGGATAGGCGGGTCTTGCTTCGTCGATGGCCTCCGCCATCAACCGGTCGAGGTCCGCGTCGGAGTGATCGGGATCGTGATGAAACGGAACGAGGTGCTTCGCTTCGGTCAGCGTCGCGAAGTCCAGCGTGTGCCTGAGCGTGCTGTGACCCCAGCCGATGCGGGCGGAATACTCGTGCGCGGTGTATTGGCTGTCATGGATCAGCAGGTCCGATTCGGCGGCGAGCGACCCCCCGGAGGTCCACGCCCTCGGCACCGAGGGAAAGGTCCGCGCACCGAGCGCCGGCTCGTGGTCCGGCAAGTACGTCAACACGCGTCCTGACGCTTCTGAAATGCGATAACCCACGGTGGGACCGGGGTGGCAGACCGCCGCGGAGGTCACGCGGAACTCGCCGATATCCACTTCCCCGCAGGGGACTTCGTGCAGCATCAGTTTGCACGGCAATTCGCGGAGCCCGACGGGAAACAGCGGAGGTGAAAGATACCGCATGAGCCGCGCCAGCAAGCTCAGCTGGGTGCTGGCCGGCCCCCAGATGTTGACCTCGAAATCGGGCCGGTAGAGGGGCGCGAAGAACCCCAATCCCTGGATGTGATCCATGTGGAGATGCGTCAACAGCACGTCCACGCGCCGGACGGTGGCGTCGATCGTCGTCGCCATGCGGCGGATGCCCGTCCCCGCGTCCAGCACCAGCACCGTGCCCTCCCGGCCACGCACGGCCACGCACGATGTGTTGCCGCCGTACCGGGCGGTGTCGGGGCCGGGCGTGGCCAGCGAGCCCCGCGTGCCCCACAGCGTCACCTCCATTTCAGATCTCCCAGAAGATGTTCATTACGCCGTGCAGCTGGCCGCCCTCGCCGACGAGCGGAAACGCGGTGACCCGCACGTGCCGCCACGCGCTGTCCCCGCCGCGGGTCCATATCGTTCGCGAGATCGGCCGGCGCTGGAGGCGCGCCAACCGCATCGGCCGGTCTTCGGGCAGGACGGGGTTGCGATCCTCGTCGACGACACTGACCCGTCTGTTCCACTCGTCGGCGGGGATCTCGCCCGTTTCTTCGAAGCGCTGATTCAGAATCGCCTCGGCCGGCTCGTTGTAGAAAACAAGCGTTCCCTCGGCGTCCACGAGCAGGATGGGCATGGCCACGCAACTGGCCAATTGCCTGGCCAAGATGATCTGGATGGATTTGGAGGCCGACATCGTTTTGCCTTCCGCGCCCTGCCAAAATGCCAAAGAAGCCGTAGATTGATCCGATATCCCGCTGACGGTCAACCCATTGATTCTCGGACCTCGAAACGGGCCGGTCCGCGCCTGCGAGGGCGGGAACGAGCCGGATCCGGAGGCGTGCCGCAAAGAGCCTGCCGCGGCCGGCGCGCCGCTTGTGGTCGCCGTGCCCGGCGTCAATAGGGTTGTCGCGCGTCGGAAAAAAATTCGCGCATCATGAAATCCTCGAGCCCCGAGTTGTCGTCTGGGCGAGCGGACAGCGCAATCTCGCGGCCCAGGCGGTGCGATAGCCAGACGAAGTCACCGGGTTCCTGCTCGCGAATGATCGCGATCATCTTGCGGATCATCGCGATGCGGATGTCGCCGTTGTCGCCTTTCCGGACTTCGATCAGCTGCTTTGTCTTGCGTCCGATATCCTTGTTCCAGCCATTGAAGTAAAACTCGGCATAGTCGTAGCCCAGGTGTTTTATCTGGAAGATGCCGCCGCCGTTTTTCGGGTCATAGCCGAATGTCGGCGCATTGATCGATGCAAGGTTGGCGGCGACGATCCGGTTTCTGCGCTCATTGTCGGATTCAGCCTCCGGCGTGTTCGATGAACTGCCCTGAGAGGCCGGTGTCGGCTCTCCACGGGCACGGCGCCTTGCCTCGATATACGACGAGAGATCGCCTTCGGGAGCGGCGCGCGCCGGCGCCGGCGGCGCAACGGATGGAGAAGTCGGCGGCGATGGGGTGTCCAGCACTCGCGGGCGGGGCTCGACTGACGCCAATGCGGGCGGCGGCGGGGCGGGAGCCTTTGGAGGCGCTGCCCGGCGGGTTGGTGATGGTTGGGCCCGAAGCGGCCGTGCGGGCGGCAGTGCGGGCGAGGAACTTTCCGGCGGGGTTGGGCGAGGCGCCAGTCGCGCCACCAATGCGGTGGTTGTTTCGCCGCGCTCGGCCTCCGCGAACGACAGGGCGCGCATCTTCGGCAGCCACGCCCACATCATTGCGCCGTGGAAAATCAGCGACAGCGCGATCGCCACCCAGATGACCGGCAGGGTCACAACGTCGTGCCGCTTGATCGACCCGGTTTGCCAGTCGCTCATCCGCTACTCGGGGCAACCGCCTTGTATCTCAGAGGTTCGCGATGACTGCTTCAAGTAGACGGCGACCAGCGCTCAGCCTGCAGCAACGGCAAAGCCGACGTTGCCCCGCGTGCTTTGGCCGAGCAGCAATACAAGACCGCGGCTGCCGGTGCTGTCTATTCCACCGTGACCGATTTCGCCAGATTGCGCGGCTTGTCCACATCGGTGCCGCGCATCACCGCCGCGTGATAGGCGAGCAGCTGCAGCGGAATCGTGTGCAGGATCGGCGACAGGTGTCCCGCGTGCTGGGGCAATCGGATCACGTGGATGCCTTCGCTCGACGTGAGGTGGCTGTCGAGGTCGGCGACGACGTAGAGTTCGCCGCCGCGCGCGCGCACTTCCTGCAGATTGGACTTGAGTTTTTCGAGCAACGCGTCGTTCGGGGCGATGGCGACGACCGGCATGTCGGCGTCGACCAACGCGAGGGGGCCGTGCTTCAATTCGCCGGCAGGGTAGGCCTCGGCATGGATGTACGAGATCTCCTTCAGCTTCAGCGCCCCTTCGAGCGCGATCGGGTAGTGCGGGCCGCGGCCGACGAACAGCGCATGCTGCTTTCTTGCGAAGAACCCCGCCCACGCGATCAACTGCGGTTCCAGCGCGAGCGCCGCCTGCAGTGCCGCCGGCAGGTGGCGCAGTCCGCGCAGCCAGTGCGCCTCTTCCTTGGCGGTGAGCCGGTTGCGCAGCTTGGCGAGCGTCAACGCAAGCAGGAAATGCGAGACGAGTTGCGTCGTGAACGCCTTGGTCGACGCGACGCCGATCTCGGTGCCGGCGCGCGTCAGGTACGTGAGCGCGGTCTGCCGCACCATCGAGCTCGTCGCGACGTTGCAGATCGCGAGCGTGTGCGCGTGGCCGAGGGCTTTCGCGTGCTTCAGCGCCGCCAGCGTGTCGGCTGTTTCGCCGGACTGCGAGACGACGACCACCAGCGCGTTCGGGTTCGGCACGCTGTCCCGATAACGGTATTCGCTGGCGATCTCGACCTGACAGGGAATCCGCGCGAGCGATTCGATCCATTGTTTCGCCACGAGGCCCGAGTAGTAGCTCGTGCCGCAGGCGAGCACCAGCACGCTGTCGACGTGCGCGAGGATCCGCTCCGCGTCCGCGCCAAAGAGGCGTGCGTCGATTCCTTCTACCCCTTCGAGCGTGTCGGCAACGGCGCGCGGCTGCTCGAAGATCTCCTTCTGCATGAAGTGGCGGAAAGGGCCGAGTTCGACCGTGTCGCCCGACGCCTCGACCGTGACGATCGCCCGTTCGACGCGTTCGCCGCGCGCGTCGAAGACCGCGTAGAACTCGCGGCGGACGTCGGCCACATCGCCTTCCTCGAGATAGACAATGCGGCGCGTCACCGACAGCAGCGCGGCGGCATCGGACGCGAGGAAGTGGTCGTCCTTGCCGATGCCCACGACCAGCGGGCTCCCGGCCCTCGCGCCGACGATGCGCCCGGGTTCGCGTGTCGACAGCACCGCGATCGCAAAGGCACCGTGAAATTCGGCGGTGGCCGCCGTCACGGCGCGCAGCAGGTCGCCGCCACCCGCGCCATGCCAATGCGAATGAACGAGGTGCGCGATCACCTCGGTGTCGGTCTGCGTGGCGAAGACATAGCCTTTCGCCTTGAGCGTGTCGCGCAGCGCTTCGTAGTTCTCGATGATGCCGTTGTGGACGACCGCGATCTCGCCGCCGGAGACGTGCGGATGCGCATTCACGGGCGTCGGCGCGCCGTGGGTTGCCCAGCGTGTATGCGAGATGCCGGTGAAGCCCGTGAGTGCGGTCGCCTCGGCGCGCGCCTCGAGATCCGCGACGCGCGCGGTGCTGACGAGCCGTTCGAGCCGGGACGGTTCGCCATGACCGATGATCGCGAGGCCGGTCGAGTCGTAGCCGCGGTACTCGAGCCGACGGACACCATCGATCAGTACCGGGACGACGTTGCGCGGCGAGACTGCGCCTACGATTCCGCACATGGCGTCAGCCTTTCTCTACTTTCGGTTTCTTCACCGGCCGCTTCCAGCCCGGCACGCTCACCTGGCGGGCGCGCGCCACGGTCAGCGCATCGGCCGGGGCCTCCTTGGCGATCGTGCTGCCCCCGCCGATCGTCGCCCCGCGGCCGATCCGGACCGGCGCGACCAGCACGCAATTCGATCCGATGCTGGCATCGTCCTCGATGACGGTCAGATGCTTGTTCACGCCGTCGTAGTTCGCGGTGATCGCCCCCGCGCCGAAATTGACGTTGCTGCCGATCGTCGTGTCACCGATGTACGCGAGGTGGTTGGCTTTCGAGCCGCGTCCGATCGAACTCGCCTTCACCTCGACGAAGTTCCCGATGTGGACGTCGGCGGCGAGCGCCGCGCCCGGCCGCAGACGCGCGTACGGGCCGACGCGGCAGTTCGCGCCGACCGTCGCGCCCTCGAGGTGCGAGAACGGGAGGATCTGCGCACCCGGCCCGACGGTAACGTTCTTCAGCACGCAGCAGGAGCCGATCGCGACATTGTCGGCGAGGCGCACCGCCCCTTCGAATACGCAGCCCGCATCGATCGCCACGTCGGCTCCGCATTCGAGCGTGCCGCGGATGTCGATGCGCTCCGGGTCGACCAGCGTGACGCCGGCGTCGAGCAGCGCGTCCGCCTGTGCGCGCTGGTAGAGGCGCTCGAGCAGCGCCAGCTCGCGCATCGTGTTCACCCCCAGCGTTTCGATGACGCTGGCAGCACTCGTCGTCCGCACCGGCACGCCCTCTTTCGTCGCCAGAGCAATCACGTCGGTCAGGTAGTACTCGCCGCTCGCATTGCGGTTGTCGATCGCCCGCAACCAGCGGGCGAAGCATTCGGTCGGCGCCGCCATCACGCCGGAATTGATCTCGCGGATCGCGCGTTGCTCGGGTGTCGCGTCGTTGTGCTCGACGATGGCCTCAACCTCGCCGTCGGGGCGACGGACGATCCGGCCGTACCCGCTCGGGTCGGGGAGCTCGACCGTGAGGAGTGACAACGCGCCCTGCCGTGCGTTGCGCACGACGGCCTCGAGCGTCGCGACGCGTGCCAACGGATCGGCGCCGAACAACACGAGCGTCACGCCATCCGGGGCGAGTTGCGGCAGCGCCTGCGCGAGCGCGTGACCGGTGCCAAGCGGCGGATCCTGCAGCGCCCAGGCGAGGTCGGCGTCGGGAAAACGCTTGCGCACCGCGTCGCCGCCGTGCCCGTACACAACGCAGATGCGATCCGCCGCGAGCTTGCGGGCGGTATCCAGCACGTGGGCGAGCAGCGGGCGGCCGGCGAGCGGATGCAGGACCTTCGGCATGCCGGAGCGCATCCGCTTGCCCACGCCGGCGGCGAGGATCGCGATGTTGAGGGACGAGGGCCGGGGAGTCGTCATGTGTCGAGGGGATTTTACGCGAATCTCCTGCCACGCCCCAGCGACCCCGCACCGATGCGACGCGGGCGCGTTGATGCCGGAGTCCTTCGGGCGATGGGGTATTCTCCCCGCGATGGCCATCATCGCGGTGTTCAACCAGAAGGGCGGCGTCGGCAAGACGACCACCGCGTTGAACCTGCTCGCCACCATCGCGCAGCGCGGCCGCCGCCCGCTGGGCATCGATCTCGATCCGCAGGCGCATCTGTCGCATATCTTCGGCGTGCACCCGAGGCTCGCGGACGACTCCGTCTACAGCTTCTTCGTGCGCCAGCGACCACTCGCCGACGTGGCGCAGATCACGAAGAGCGGGGTCGTCCTGTGCCCGGCGCACCTCGAACTCTCGAAGATCGACTCGCTGCTGGGGAAGGGCGTCAACGTCGTCACCAAACTGCGGCACGCGCTGCGTCAGGCGGACGCGCCGGCGGGGCCGGTCGTCATCGATTGCTGTCCGTTGCTCAACGTGCTGTCGCTCAACGCCGTCTTTGCCTGCGACGTCGTGCTGGTGCCGGTGTCCTGCGACTTTCTCTCGCTGCGCGGCGCGATGCAGGTGGAGCGGGCGCTGGATGCGCTCGAGCCCGTCTTCAAGCTTCGGCTTCCGCGACGCTACGTGCTGACACGCTTCGACATGCGGCGCAAGATGAGCGACGAAGTCGTCGCGCGCATGGCCAAGGCCTTTCGGCCGGAGGAGATCTGCGTGACGAAGATTCGGGAGAGTGTGAAGCTGGCCGAAAGCCCCGAGTTCGAACTGGATGTCTTCCGGCACGCGCCCGGCAGCAAGGGCGCGGAGGACTACAAGGCGCTAGGCGACGAGCTAGTGAGTGCCGGGTTTATGGCCTGACGGCGCTGCGCTGATCAGTCCGATCACGCCTTCGATGTCGAGCGAGTCCACCCGGCGCGGCACGGATTGCTCGCGGCATTCGACGATTTCGCAGTGTATGTACATCTGCCGCAGCCGGCGCTCGGCATCGCCCAGATTCGCGGCCATGATCTGGATGTTGTCCACCCGTTGGCCGGTCTTGGTGCGGATGTTGAATCCGTAGCGGATCATCGTAAACGCCTCCCTGAGGGTGCCGTCCCGGCCCGGGTCGACGCCACCTGCATTGGGTCAGGGGTTTAGCGTCGAGGGTTGTTATCATAGATCAAGTCTCTCTCGCAAATACGCCGATCGATGCTGTTTTTCTGACGATGGACCGGAATCTCCGTTCAGACGCGCCGCTGGAAAGCGAGGGCGCAGAGACAGTGCTTGCCCGCGCGCTGGTGCGCATGTCGATAGTGAGCGCTGACACACAAACCAGGCTTGTGCCTCTGGCCGGAGGGGTGTCGTCGGATATCTACCGCGTCGACCTGCCTTCCGGCGCTATCTGCATAAAACGGGCGCTGGGGAAGCTCAAGGTGGCTGCCGACTGGCGCGCGCCGGTCGCGCGAAACCACTGGGAAGTCGAGTGGATGCGCGTCGCCGGCGCCATCGTCCCGGCCGCCGTTCCCGCGATTCTCGGCGAGGACCGCGAACTGGGCTGTTTCGCGATGGCCTATCTCGCGCCCGACGAACATCCCGCTTGGAAAGCGCTGCTCCAGGATGGGGTTATCGAACGGTCGATGGCTGCCGCCATCGGCGACGTACTCGGCCGGATTCACGCGGCCACAGCGGACCGGACCGACATCGCGGAGCGATTTCCGACCGACGATATCTTCTACGCCATTCGCCTCGAGCCGTATCTCGTCGCCACCGGGCATGCGCACCCGGATCTTGCCCGTCGGCTCGGCGCGCTTCTGGAGACGACGCGGACGACGAAGCGCGTGCTGGTCCATGGCGATTTCAGCCCGAAGAACCTGTTGGCCGGCCCCGCCGGACCGGTCATCCTGGATGCCGAATGTGCGTGGTACGGAGACCCCGCCTTCGATCTGGCGTTCGTGCTGAACCACCTGCTGCTCAAAGGCGCTTGGCGGCCGGAGTGGCGCGCGCGGTACGCCGGGGCGTTCACGGCGCTCGCGAGCGCCTATCTCGCGCATGTCGCCTGGGAGGCTCCCGCGGACTGCGAACGACGAGCCGCGGCGCTGCTTCCCGGCCTGATGCTGGCGCGTATCGATGGCAAGTCGCCCGTCGAATACCTGACCGACGATCGACACAGGAACGAGGTCCGCGCGTTTGCGCGAGCGCTCTTGATCGACCCTGTCCCCGGGCTTGCCGAAATCGCCCGCCGCTGGTGCGCTCGAGGACCCGGGTGAACGACGCGATCGGGAGCGTCCGCGCGCGCCGCGTGTGGGACTCGCGGGGTCGACCGACGCTCGAGGCGGAAGTCACGCTCGACAGCGGCGCCATGGGCCGCGCCATCGCTCCCGCCGGCGCGTCGCGCGGGTCGCGCGAAGCCGTCGACCTGCGCGATGGCGGAACGCGATTCGGGGGCATGGACGTCATGCACGCGATCGCGAACGTCGACGGACCGGTGGCGCAGGCGCTCGCAGGCTGCGACGCATTCGATCAGGCCGGCGTCGATGCGCGACTGATCGCGCTGGATGGCACGCCGAACAAGGCGAAACTGGGCGGCAACGGCACGGTCGCGGTGTCGCTCGCCGTCGCGCACGCGGCGGCGGCCGCGCGCGGATGGCCCTTATGGCGTTACCTTGCCGGTGCCAACCCGGTCTCGCTGCCGCTTCCGGAGATACAGATTTTCGGGGGCGGCGCGCACGCCGGCAGACGGATCGACATCCAGGATCTGATGGTGATGCCGGTCGCCGCGACGTCGTTCGCGCAGGCGCTCGAGATGACCGCCGAGGTCTACCGCGCCGCGGGCGAGCTGATGCGCGACGCCGGCAAGCTCGCCGGCGTGGCCGACGAAGGCGGGTGGTGGCCGGCCTTCGACACCAACGAGGAGGCGCTGGCGACGCTGATGCGCGCGATCGAGCGCGCGGGTTTCGCGCCGGGCGACGACGTCGCGATCGCGATCGATGTCGCCGCCTCCGAGTTCGGTCGCGACGGCCGCTATCGGCTCGGCCTCGAGCACCGCGAGCTGGATCGCGACGGGATGATCGAGATGCTGCTGGATTGGCTCGATCGCTATCCGATCGCGTCGATCGAGGATCCGCTGGCCGAGGACGATCGCGACGGCTGGGTTGCCTTCACGCGCGCCGCCGGTGCGCGCGTCCAGATCATCGGCGACGACTACCTCACCACGAGCGCGGAGCGCGTCAGAGACGCCGCCGCCGACGGCGCGTGCAACGCCGTGCTCATCAAGCCGAATCAGGCGGGCACGCTCACCGAGACGCTGGCGGCGCTCGCGGCCGGCAAGGCGGCGGGCCTGGCCACGATCGTTTCCGCGCGGTCGGGCGAAACCGAAGATACATCGATCGTCCACCTTGCAGTCGGCTGGAACGCCGGCCAGCTCAAGGTCGGCGCGTTCGCGCGCTCCGAGCGCATGGCGAAATGGAACGAGGCGCTGCGGATCGAGGAAGCCTTGGGCGCTTCCGCGCGGTACGCCGGGCGCGCGGCGTTGCCGCGGTCCCGTTCGATTGCGCGCCGATGGAGCGGCGACGCGCCGCTTAACCCGGAATCCCGAGCCTGAGGCAGTCCCGGTCGACCGTTCCCGAACACCCTGCGCGGCCGGGCGACCGCGAAGATCGCTCTACCGCAGCGACGCGCCCGAGGGCGGGTCGGAATCGCCGGGGCGCAAAGCGCTACCTTTCCGCTTTTCCGTACGCCTGGCGCCCGGCGATCAAGAAGTCCGCGAGTTCAGCGAACCCGGCGCCCGCCGCGGCGTGCGTGACGTACGCCGGCAGCGTTGCGATGCTGTCGGCGAACTCGCGCACGTTCGCAACTCCTACCGCATTCGGAAAGAACGCGAACATCGGCGCGTCGTTCGGCGAGTCGCCGGCGAAGACGAAACGCTCGCGCTCCGCGGCGATATCGATCCCGAAGACCTCGGCGAGCAACGTTCGCGTCATCGTCAGCTTGTCGTAGCCGCCGAACCAGCCGTTGACGTGGATCGAACTCACCTTGGCGGTCATCCCTTCGGCCTCCATCAACGCGACGATGCGGTCCACGTCCTCGCGCCGAAGCGGCGGCACGTCCTCGCGGAAATCGATGGCGAGGTCGGTCTCGCGGTAGAGTTGATCCGAGGCGAGAGCGCAGCCGGGCACGGCGGCCATGATTTTCTCGCCAATGCCCGCGAGCCGGGCGCGATTCGTCCGCCGCGTCGATTCATCCGCCGCAAAGCGGCGAACGAGCTTCCCCGCATCGTCGTCGTGGTGCATGTACAACGCGCCATTCTCGCCGACGACGGCATCGACCGGCCACATCCGGGCAATGTGGTCGCACCAGCCGGCCGGCCGGCCGGTGACCGGAATCACGAGCTGGCCCGCATGGCGCAGCCGTTCCATCGCCGAATAGGCCTCGGCCGAGAGCCGGCCGTGGGTCGATAGCGTGTCGTCGATGTCGGTGAGCACGCCCCGGATCGCGCGCCGCGTGTCCTCCGGCATCGTCGCAAGCGGCCGCAGCGGAGGCGCCATGGTCACGCGAAGGCCGCGACGGCCTTCGCCACGCAGCCGGCGACGCGTCCGCGCTCGGCGTCGGTCATTCCGATGCCGCACTTGGTCCGGCGCCACAGCACGTCGTCGGCCGTGCGCGCCCATTCGTTGCGGACGAAATAGCCAACCTCGCCCGCGGTCAGCCCGTTGCCAAAGTCTTCGCCGAGATCCGCCGGCGTCTTGGCGTTGCCGAGGATCGCGAGAGCAAGCGTGCCGTGTCGCCGCGCGAGGCCTCGCAGGAGCTCGGCCGGCAGCGCCGGATAACGTTGCACAAGCCCCGCGATCCACGCCGCGGAACCGCCCGCGGGCAGGTCCCCGCCGGGAAGCACTGCATGTTCCGTCCACCGCGGCTTCATCGGTTGCAGGAACGGGGCGAGTTCATCGAGCGCGTGCTCCGCGAGCTTGCGATAGGTCGTGATCTTGCCGCCGTAGATGGACAGCGCCGCGGCGCCGCCGCCTTCACCCCTGTCCAGCTTGAACACATAATCGCGCGTGATCGCCGACGGGTCCGAGGCACCATCGTCGTAGAGCGGCCGGACGCCGCTGAACGTCCAGATGACATCGCTCCGCGCGAGTGGGTGCGCGAGGTAGCTGTTGGCAAGCTCCAGCAGATAGTCGATCTCGGCCTCCGAGATCTCGGGCTGCTCGTACGCCTCCACCGCCACGTCCGTGGTCCCGATCAGCGTGTAGCGGTCCTGATACGGGATCACGAAGACGATCCGCTTGTCGGCATTCTGCAGGATGTACGCGTGTTCCCCGGCGTGCACGCGCGGGACGACAATATGGCTGCCCTTGATGTGGCGCACGCTCTCCGCCGACGGCGCGCCGTTGATCGCATCGCGGACCCGCTGGACCCACGGCCCGGTCGCATTGACGAGCACCTTTGCCGTAACGTCCAGCGTCCCCCCCGCGGGTTGCTCGAGCTTCACATGCCATGACCTGCCCGCCTCGCCTCGCTCGCGCCGCGCGGCGAGGAACCGGGTGTGCACGCGAACGTCGGCGCCTCGCTCGCGCGCATCCATCACGGTGAAGACGACGAGCCGCGCGTCGTCGACCCGGGCATCCGAATAGACGAAACCCTTCTTGAACTGCGGCTTCAAACCAGCGCCCCATTTGGTTTGCGAGAGGTCGACGCCGAACGATCCGGGCAGCGTCTCGCGCCGTCCAAGATGGTCGTAGAGGAAGAGGCCGGCGCGAAGCATCCACGCCGGCCGCAGGTGAGGCTCGTGCGGCAACACGAAAGACAGGGGTTCGACGATGTGCGGCGCCTGCCGCAACACCACCTCGCGCTCGGCTAGCGATTCGCGAACCAGCCGGAATTCGTATTGCTCGAGGTAGCGCAATCCGCCGTGAATGAGCTTCGTGCTCCACTGCGACGTTGCCGCCGCAAGGTCGCCCTGCTCGACCAGGAGCACGCCGAGACCGCGGCCGGCGGCGTCGCGGGCAATTCCCGCGCCATTGATGCCGGCGCCAATAATTACTAGGTCGTACTGAGGCGGGTTGGCTGGCATCGTGGGCGATTCGCAGGCCTTTTCGTTCATTCTAGCGCAGTGCCTGCGCTCTCCTTCGCCATCGACCGGTCGATTGGGCTAACATCGCGTCCGTCGATCCGGCAACCCGAGGAGTACCGATGAAGCTCGTTCCCGAAATCGCCGCGCTCGTTCCGGAGATGAAAGCGTGGCGGCATCACATTCACGCACACCCCGAGACCGCTTTCGAAGAGGCGGCCACGGCGGCTTTCGTTGCCGACAAATTGCGATCGTTCGGACTCGAAGTGCATACGGGGCTTGCGAAAACCGGCATCGTCGGCGTGCTCCGCGGCGGATCCGGCGGCGACGCGATCGGCCTGCGCGCCGACCTCGACGCGCTGCACATCCACGAGAAGTCCGGGGTCACGCACGCGTCGAAGATCGCCGGCAAGATGCACGCCTGCGGCCATGACGGCCACACGGCGATGCTGCTGGGCGCGGCGGCGGCGCTCGCGCGCAAGCGGGATTTTGATGGCACCGTCTATTTCATTTTCCAGCCGGCCGAAGAGAACGAGGGCGGCGGGCGCGTGATGGTCGAGGAGGGTCTGTTCGAAACGTTTCCGATGCGCGCGGTCTACGGGATGCACAACTGGCCATTGGCGCCGCTCGGCACGTTCGCGATGCGCGCCGGCCCGTTCATGGGCGCCTTCGATATCTTCGAAATCGTCGCCACCGGCAAGGGCGCGCACGCGGCCATGCCCAACACCGGCAAGGATCCGATGCTGTTCGTGGCGCATGCCATCAGCGCGCTGCAGACGATCGTCGCCCGCAACCTGCATCCGCTCGATGCCGGGGTCGTCAGCGTCACGCAGGTCCATGGCGGCGACACCTGGAACGTGATCCCGCAGGAGGTCGTGCTGCGCGGCACCGTGCGCAGCTTCGATTCCGTGGTCCAGGACTTGATCGAACGGAGGATGCGCGCGATCGTCGCCGGCGCCGCGGCGATGTTCGAGATGACCGCGACCGTCCGCTACGAGCGGCGTTACCCCGCGACGGTCAACGCCCTGGCGGAGACGAAGCACGCGATCGCCGCCGCAACCGCCGTCGTCGGCGCCGCCAACGTCGACACCGACCCGACGCCCAACATGGCCAGCGAGGATTTCGCGTTCATGCTGCAGGCGAAACCGGGTTGCTACGTCTGGCTGGGCGCGGGACGCGGTCCGGAGACCCCCAACGTGCACCATCCGCACTACGACTTCAACGACGACGCGCTGCCGATCGGCGCGAGCTACTGGGTGACGCTTGCGCGGCAGCAATTGCCGCCGATTTAGGCGCGGTGCCGCATCTTGCGGATCGCCTCGAGCTGCGCGACCGCGATCGAGAGCTCGGCCTCGGCGATGGCGACCTCTTCTTTCGAGGTCTTGTTCTGCATCGCCTCCAGCGCGGCTTTTCTCGATTCCATGGCCGCCGCCTCGTCGAGGTCCTTCGCGCGAATCGCGGTGTCCGCCAGGACGGTCACGCGCGTCGGCTGAACCTCGAGGAACCCCCCCAGGACGAACACAAGCTCCTCGCCGGCCTGGCCGGGGAGCTTGATGCGGACGGCGCCGGGCTTGATCTGCGTGAGCAGCGGCGTATGCCGCGGATAGATTCCGAGCTCGCCCACGACGCCGGGCAGCACGACGAATTCCGCTTCGCCGGAGAAGATCTGCTCCTCGGCGCTGACGACGTCGACGTGGATGGTGTTGGCCATGGCTTTCCTTCATGTCCTCGCGGACTTGATCATTGCAGCGTCTTGGCCTTCTCGAACGCTTCCTCGATCGTTCCGACCATGTAGAACGCCTGCTCGGGCAGCTGGTCGCACTCGCCGTTGACGATCATCGCGAAGCCCTTGATCGTGTCCTTCAGCGACACGTACTTGCCCGGCGAGCCGGTGAAGACCTCGGCGACGCTGAACGGCTGCGACAGGAAGCGCTGGATCTTCCGCGCGCGCCCCACGGCGAGCTTGTCCTCGGGCGAGAGCTCGTCCATGCCGAGGATCGCGATGATGTCGCGCAGTTCCTTGTACTTCTGCAGCACCGATTGCACGCTGCGGGTCGTGTTGTAGTGCTCCTCGCCGATGACGTGCGGATCGATCTGGCGCGACGTCGAGTCGAGCGGATCGACCGAAGGATAGATGCCGAGCGACGCGATGTCGCGCGACAGCACGACGGTCGCATCGAGGTGGCCGAAGGTCGTTGCCGGCGACGGGTCGGTCAGGTCGTCGGCGGGCACGTACACGGCCTGGATCGAAGTGATCGATCCCGTCTTGGTCGACGTGATCCGCTCCTGCAGCCGGCCCATCTCCTCGGCCAGCGTCGGCTGGTAGCCCACCGCGGACGGCATCCGGCCGAGCAGCGCCGAGCATTCGGTGCCCGCCAGCGTGAAGCGGTAGATGTTGTCGATGAACAGCAGCACGTCGCGGCCATCGTCGCGAAAGCTCTCGGCGATCGTGAGACCCGTGAGCGCGACGCGCAGCCGGTTGCCGGGCGGCTCGTTCATCTGGCCGTACACCATGGCCACCTTGGATTTGCCGAGATCGTCCTTGTTGACGACGCCGGCGCCTATCATCTCGTGATAGAAGTCGTTGCCCTCGCGCGTGCGCTCGCCTACGCCGGCGAACACCGACAGGCCCGCGTGGGCAGTCGCGATGTTGTTGATGAGCTCCATCATCGTGACGGTCTTGCCCACCCCGGCGCCGCCGAACAGGCCCACCTTGCCGCCCTTGGCGAACGGGCAGCAGAGGTCGATCACCTTGATGCCGGTCTCCAGCAGCTCCTGCGACGGCGACAGCTCCTCGAACGACGGCGCGTTGCGGTGGATCGACATCAGCTTTTCCGCGTCGACCGGGCCCCGCTCGTCGATCGGTCGGCCCAGCACGTCCATGATGCGGCCGAGCGTCTTGCCGCCAACCGGCACCGTGATCGGGTTGCCGGTGTTGACGACGGTCATCCCGCGGCGCAGGCCGTCGGAGCTGCCGAGCGCGATCGTGCGCACGATCCCGTCGCCCAGCTGCTGCTGCACCTCGAGCGTCAGCCCGATCTCGTCCATCTTGAGGGCGTCGTAGATCTTCGGCATCTCGTCGCGCGCGAACTCCACGTCGACGACCGCGCCGATGCACTGAACGATGGTTCCTTGATTCATGTTCGCATCCTCGTAAAATGGGGACAGGCCACGCTTTCCGATCCGCGCGTAAGTGCGGGACCGCGGGCTTGACCGGAAAACGTAGTCTGTCCCCTTATACCGCCGCCGCCCCGCCGACGATCTCGGCCAGTTCCTTGGTGATCGCGGCCTGGCGGGTCTTGTTGTAGATGAGCTGCAATTCGTCGATGATCGTGCCGGCGTTGTCGGACGCCGCCCGCATCGCGACCATCCGCGCCGACTGCTCGGAGGCCATGTTCTCGTTCACCATCTGGAAGATCAGCGCTTCGACGAAGCGCCGCAGCACGCCGTCGAGGAGCTCTTTCGCATCCGGCTCGTAGATGTAGTCCCACGACCCTGCCGCGGCGTCCGCCTTGCGCACCTCGCCGGTGCCCGGCGCCCGGAATTCCTCGGGGATCGGCAGCATGTGTCCGTGCCGGGCTTCCTGCTTCATCGTGTTGATGAACGTGGTGAAGAACACGTGCACCTCGTCCAGCGCCCCGTCGATGTACTTGTCGAGCAGGACCTTCACCGGCCCGACCAATTTCTCCATGTGCGGGCGGTCGCCGAGCTGCTCCGCGTGCGCCACGACGTTGGCGCCCAGGCGGCGGAGAAAGCCGAGCCCCCTGCCGCCGATCGCGCAATAGTCGACCTCGAGCCCCTTCCCCCGCCACTCCTTGTGCGCGCTCAGGACCAGCCGGAGGATGTTGGTGTTGAGGCCGCCGCACAGGCCCTTGTCCGTCGTGACGACGATCGCGCCGACGCGCTTCACCGTCTCGCGCCGCGCGAGGAACGGATGCTTGTATTCGGTGTTGGCCTTGGCGATATGCATGGCGATCTGCAATGCGCGCTCGACGTACGGCCGCGACGCGCGCATCCGGTCCTGGGCCTTCTTCATCTTCGAGGCCGAGACCATCTCCATCGCCTTGGTGATCTTGCGCGTGCTCTGCACGCTCTTGATCTTGTTTCGTATTTCCTTGGACCCTGCCATGTCGTCTGTTCCTCGCCGCCATCATTCCCGCCTAAGCGGAAAGCCAGCGTCTTCTGCCGCGAACGTCACTGGGCTCCCGCCTCCGCGGGAGCAACGAACCATCGTCAATACGCGCCGTTCTTCTTGAAGTCCTCGACCGCGGCCGTGAGCGCCTTCTCGTCGTCGGCCGAGAGGTCCTTGGTCTTTTCGATATTCGCCATCAGCGCCGCGTACTTGCTCTTGAGGAACGCTCGGAGCGCCGCCTCGAACGCCAGCGCCTTCTCGACCGGCACGTCGTCGTAATAGCCCTTGTTCACCGTGAACAGCGTCACCGCCATCTCGTTGACCTGCAGTGGCTCGTACTGCGGCTGCTTCATCAACTCGGTGACGAGGCGGCCGCGGTCCAGTTGCTTTCGCGTCGCTGCGTCGAGGTCGGAGGCGAACTGCGCGAACGCGGCGAGCTCGCGGAATTGCGCCAGCGACAGCCGCACGCCGCCCCCCAGCTTCTTGATGATCTTCGTCTGCGCGTTGCCGCCGACCCGCGACACCGAAATGCCGGCGTTGATCGCGGGGCGGATGCCGGCGTTGAAGAGGTCGGTTTCCAGGAAGATCTGGCCGTCGGTGATCGAGATCACGTTGGTCGGCACGAACGCGGTCACGTCGCCCGCCTGCGTCTCGATGATGGGCAGCGCGGTGAGCGAGCCCGTCTTGCCCTTCACCGCACCCTTGGTGAACTTCTCGACGTATTCCTCGGAAACGCGCGCGGCGCGTTCGAGTAGCCGCGAGTGCAGGTAGAACACGTCGCCCGGGTAAGCTTCGCGGCCCGGCGGGCGGCGCAAGAGCAGCGACACCTGGCGATACGCCCAGGCCTGCTTCGTCAGATCGTCGTAGATGATGAGCGCGTCCTGGCCGCGGTCGCGGAAGTATTCGCCCATGGTGCAGCCGGAATAAGGCGCGATGTACTGCATCGCCGCCGACTCGGAGGCGGTGGCCACGAGGACGATGGTGTAGTCCATCGCGCCGTACTCCTCGAGCTTCCGGATCACGCTCTTGACCGACGACGCCTTCTGCCCGATCGCGACGTAGATGCAGATGAGGTCCTTGCCCTTCTGATTGATGATCGTGTCGATCGCGACCGCGGTCTTGCCGGTCTGACGGTCGCCGATGATGAGCTCGCGCTGGCCGCGGCCGATCGGCACCATCGCGTCGATCGACTTCAAGCCCGTCTGCACCGGCTGCGACACCCCCTTGCGCCAGATCACGCCCGGCGCGACTTTCTCGATGACGTCCGATTCCTTGGCGGTGACCGGACCCTTGCCGTCGATGGGATGGCCGAGGGAATTCACGACACGCCCGATCAATTCGGGGCCGACCGGCACCGACAGGATGCGGCCCGTGCACTTGACCGTGTCGCCTTCGGAAATATGCTCGTACGCACCGAGAATCACCACGCCGACCGAGTCGCGCTCGAGGTTCAAGGCGAGGCCGAACGTGTTGCCGGGGAACTCGAGCATCTCGCCCGCCATCGCGTCGGAGAGCCCGTGCACGCGCGCGATGCCGTCGGAGACGGAGACGACCGTCCCCTCCGTGCGCACGGTGGCACCGGTGTCCAGGTTCTGTATCTTGCTCTTGATCAGTTCGCTGATTTCAGAAGGATTCAACTGCATGGTGTCCTCGCGTCGCACCGGTCTTGCCGCCACCGGCACGCGGTAGTTTCGAAATTAGCCCCGTAACTGGGTGGCCATCGCCGCAAGCTGAGCTTCGATGGTGCCGTCGATCACCGTGTCACCGACGGTGATCCGCGCGCCGCCGCCCAACGCCGGGTCGACGTTGACGGTCGCCTCGATTTTTCTGCCAAACCGCTTTTCCAATGCGGCCTTGAGCTCGGCCGTCTCACCGTCGGAGAGCGGGAACGCACTGTCGATCCGGGCCTTGGCCACGCCGTCGGCGTCGTTCTTCAGCGTCTCGAACAGCGTCCGGATCTGCGGCAGCACCGCGACACGATCGGCTTCGACCAGCACCCGGACGAAATTGCGGCCCGTCGCGTCGAGGCGCTCGCCGCCGATGGAGAGCAGCAGCGCCGTCTTGTCCGCGGCGGTGAGTTTCGGATTGTCCAGCGCGGCCGCCGCCTGCGGATCGGCCGCGACGTCGGAGAGGAAGCGCAGCA
>Ga0315273_10002289_pt1 | contig 22531 bp, 26 predicted proteins | sample YL17G02_0_MG_FD_205753 | JGI IMG/M metagenome (GOLD analysis project Ga0315273, IMG submission 205753) | Sediment microbial communities from Yellowstone Lake, YNP, Wyoming, USA - YL17G02_0 | ecosystem: Environmental > Aquatic > Freshwater > Lake > Sediment | place: USA: Wyoming | collected...
GGAGGCATGCGGTATAGATGTTTTCTCAACAGTTCGAAAAAACGGTTTTAACATTGAGACGCTGGATTCAGGCAGGCGTAAAGGCGATTATTTCGGACTTGTATTGATTGAATAAAAAGGAGGAAGTATGAACAAGAAGAAGATGATAAAATCCACGCTAATCTTTGGGCTGTTTTTCCTTGCGCTCGGCGGATGGCTGCTGCATTATCGTATCCATCCGTTAAGCAAGGGCGCGGTTTATTATATTCCTTTTATCTCCGGAATAGTCGGTGTTTTCATCTTGCCGTTTCTTTTTCTGTCCAGAAAGACTTTGAACCTTGCATATATCCTTAACGGATTTCAGGCGATCCTTGCCACCGTCATAATGGGGCATTTTTCCATAAGGCATTTCTATGGCACGTTGACTCTGACAAATATTATCCTGAACACACTTTTTGCTGATATTGGCATTGCATGGGCTAAATTTGCCGTCGGCAAAGCTTTGTATGACCTGGAATACTTAAAGTCAGAAGTGGACACGGTTTCAAAAGGAAGATATTTCAGGTATCCGAACATAGGGTGGTGGTGGGTGCATCTTGCCGGTTTAACGGCAGTGTATGCCGCAGGCAACATTCTCTGGAAATAAGGAGGAGGTCATGAGATATATTTTACTGTTCAAACCAGGATGGTGGATCCTCCATATCGCGGCAATAGTTTTTATCTTTTGGCTCGGCCACACAGTCCGGTTTTAGAAACTGTTTCCGATCCAATCGGGAAAGTGGGGCAGGTCGAGGTTAAGTTTGTAGAGTAGAAATTGATGAATGTTTGCAACTTTGGAGGAAAGTGAAATGGTAATGGAACGAAGATTGTTCGTGCGGTTTTTGATGTCAGGCATAGTCATCGTACAGTCTGATCTTGCAAATACCAGCACAATAGACTGCGATCTTATAAACTTGAGTTATAACGGCATCGGCGCTTTCTCGTCTAAGGAATTGGTCGTAGGCAGCAAAATAAAGTTCCTCATCATCAATATGCAGCTTAATGTAAATCTCGGCGGATTCGGCAGGGTGGTGTTCTGCAACTCTGAAAAATATAACGGCAAGGACCGTTACCGCATCGGCATTGAGATCATTGATGCTGATCGTGAAAAGATAAAGTCCACGCTTATGTCTGTAAGGGAAACTCCAGAAGGCAAGGGGTAACCCATCCGGAAACTGTTTCCGTTTTAATCGGGAAACTGTTTCCCTTTTGATTTGGAAACAGTTTCTATTAAGGAGGCTGACTTTGGCGAATTTTTCTTTTGATATTGTATCTGAAGTGGACCTGCAGGAAATGGATAATGCGGTAAATCAGGCGAATAAAGAGCTGAGCCAGCGCTATGATTTTAAGGACAGCAAGGCTTCTATTTCATATGACCGCAAAGAAAAGAAGCTCACTTTAGTCGCGGATAACGATTTTAAACTGCGCGCACTGACCGACATCCTGGCTACCCGCATGGCAAAAAGAGGCATCTCTCTTAAATCCCTTAAATTCAATCAGCCGGAAAAGGCTTTTGAGGGTTACTTCCGCCAGGTCGTTGACATATGCTGCGGAATTGATAAGGAAAAAGCAAAGGAGCTTGTGGGCATTATTAAAAAGCTTGGTTTAAAAGTGCAGGCTCAGATCGAAGGCGAGAAAATAAAAGTCAGCTCCCCCAAGAAGGACGAATTGCAGACAGTCATCACTCATCTAAGAGGCCTGAATTATTCTTTACCGCTTAGTTTTTGCAATTATCGATAGACTGATGGTATAATAAATCCGGTCATGACCTTCAACCCCGTTTTGCTATGCGGGGCACCCAGACCTCTCCTTGAAGGCCATGGAAATATTCCTCGATTTCGAACATAAGCCGCTCCAATTCATAAGCCCTGTATCGATAATAAGCTGTTATGAGCCGTCCTGCCTTGCGGATGCATTCGCAGAAATAGAACAAGCGCTTGGAAAAGGATTTTACGTTGCCGGGTTTATTTCTTACGAAGCAGGATATTGTTTTGAAGAGCGTCTACGCCAGGAAAAAAAATACGATTTTCCGCTTATTTTAATGGGGGTATACGAACGCCCGATTAAGAGAAGATTAGAAGCTAAAAAATCTGGCAAGTTCATCGTCGATGATTTTCGACTGAATGTCAGCAAGGCCGAGTATTCTTCGCACATCGATATAATCCGGGACCACATCGCACAGGGAAATGTCTATCAGATCACCTATTGCATAAAATTCCACTTTAGATTCCGAGGAGACCCTCTTGCGCTTTATTCAGAGCTTCTTCACAGGCAGCCTGTGCCGTATCCCGCATATATAAGGACTGAGAAATTTCAGATACTGTCTTTTTCTCCCGAAAGATTTATTAAAAAAGAATCAAGCCATGTGACAACAGAGCCTATGAAAGGTACCTGGCCGCGAGGACGCACTTTTTTAGGCGATATATCTGCGCGCCTGAGTCTATGGCGAGACGAAAAGAACAGGGCGGAAAATCTGATGATCTGCGACCTGCTCAGGAATGACCTGGGCAGGGTCGGCGGCTTGGTGCGGGTTCCAAAATTATTTACAGTTGCGCAATACAAAACTCTTTTTCAGATGACTTCAACAGTGACAGCACAAGTCCCCAAGGAGATGTTGATGTATGATCTTTTTGCTGCAATATTTCCGTCGGGTTCAGTTACAGGCTGCCCGAAGATACGGGCAATGGGAATCATCAGAGGGCTTGAGCGCGAAGACAGGAAGATTTATACTGGCGCGATAGGCTACATCGCACCCGACCGCAATTTGTATTTTAATATTCCTATCCGAACTGTGTTAGTGCAGGATGAGAAAGCTGAGATGGGAGTCGGAGGCGGCATTGTCTGGGATTCAACTGCGCAGGGTGAATGGGACGAAGGGCTGCTCAAGGCTTCATTCCTCACAAGCCTTTCTGCAACTCCCGCAACCCGAAACTGTTTCCGATCCAATCGGGAAACTGTTTCCGCTTCAGATCGGAAACTGTTTCTGCTTTGAGCGGGAAAGTGGGGCTGAATTCTTAAAACCCCAGGCGCGATTTTGCTTGGGGTTTTTGTTTTGCTAGAGTATAATAATAAAAAAACGGAGGTGGCTTATGGCAGAAATATTGCAGGAAAAATGGATGCGGGGAGTTGCTGTGACAACGACCTGTCTTGCGGTCTTGACAGCGATAGCTGCTTCAAGGGGCGGAGCCTGCGTTACCAAGACCCAGCTCCTGACTGCCATCGAAGGAAGCAAATGGGCTTATTACCAGGCAAAAAGCATAAAACAGAACCTGGCTGAGACGCAGAAAAACGCCTTTGAAGTCGAATCACTGGGCGCAGCTAACCCCGAGCAAAAAGCGGAGTACGAAAACAAATTAAAGACGGTCGCAGAAGAGATCTCAAGATATGATAATGAAAAGAACCTGATAAGAAAGGAAGCAGAGGAAACAGGGACACAGAACGGGCTCTTGAATATAAAGGGCACATTTTTCTCTGTCGCGGTGGTATTTTTTCAGATAGCGATCATGCTTTCGTCCGTAGGAGCACTTCTTAAGAAAAAATTCATGTGGCTCTTCGGCCTTGTCTTTGGGGCTATTGCATTGGGGTTTCTTGCATACGGCCTTTTCCTCAAACCCTTATTGTTTTAACCCTAGGGGACGTTTCTCTTTGCTCGGGTCCATTGAAAATAAAAGACTTATAACCATGTCACTATCACTTTCGAAAAAACGGGGTCAGAATTGTTTTTAAAAAATAGATCTGACCCCGTTTTAAAATTGAAGAAGCTTGAAGGCGCACTTAAAAAAATGGGGTCTGTGCTCGTCGGCTTTTCAGGCGGTGTAGACAGCACTTTTCTTGCCGTATTTGCGAAAAAAATTCTCAAGGATCAGGCAATCGCCGCTACGATATTATCTGATTTTCTTTCGAACTCTGAAAAAAATGATGCTTTCAGGTTTGCGAAGAGGTTTAAGCTAAGGCACATTCCATTTAAAGTAAAAATTCCTCGTCAATGCCTGAAAAATACGATCAAACGCTGCTATTATTGTAAGAAAACTTTTTTTTCAAGGCTTAAACAGATTGCCGACCAAAATGGGATCGCCTTTGTTATAGATGCCTCAAATATTGACGATTTAGCGGATTTCCGTCCGGGTAGAAGGGCACTTAAGGAACTCGGAATACGCAGCCCTTTACAGGAGGCAGGATTTACCAAAAATGATATTCGGGCCGTTTCAAAAAAAATGGGGCTTGATACATGGAATAAGGCTTCTTTTACCTGCCTTGCAACGAGAATACCTTATGGCCAGGCCATCACTCCAGAAAAGATAGCGATGGTAGAGGCTGCAGAACAGTATCTGAAAGGACTCGGGTTTGATCATTTGCGTGTCCGCCATCACGGAACAGTCGGCCGGATAGAAGTGAAAAAGGAAGAAATCCCGGACCTCTTAAAAAAGTCAGGCCGGGTCTTGAAAAAGCTTAAGGAAATCGGGTTTAGATATATTGCAGTCGACCTCGACGGTTATCGCAGCGGTTCATTAAAAGAGGCAATAGCATGGAAAAGAAAAAAATAATCGGGCTGCTTTCGAAAGTCAGGCAGAAAAAGATATCTATCGAGGATGCATTCGAGAGATTAAGGCACCTGCCTTACGAAGACCTGGGTTTTGCCAAGGTAGACCATCACAGGGCAATAAGAACAGGAATGGCTGAGGTGGTTTTCTGCAAAGGAAAGACTGTTGAGCAGATAGTCTCGATATTCCGAAGCCTTCAGAAAAGAAACAAAACAGTGCTTTTGACTAAGGCAGATGAAAAGATATTCAGGAAAATAAAACGCATAAATAAAGAAGCAGAATATAACCCGTCAGCGCATACCATTGCGCTAGTTGACAGAAAGATCAAAAAAGAAGGCAAGGTCGCAATAGTTTGTGCTGGTACAGCTGATGTCCCTGTTGCTGAAGAGGCAGCTGTGACAGCAGAGGTTTTCGGCAGCAGGATTGAACGCGTGTATGATGTTGGAGTTGCCGGGCTACACAGGCTGCTCGATTGTTTTGACCGCATTTCTTCAAGCAGATGCATCGTGGTGCTGGCAGGTATGGATGGCGTACTTCCGTCTGTAATCGGAGGCCTGGCTGCGTGTCCGGTCATAGCAGTGCCTACATCAGTCGGATACGGCGCGAATTTTAACGGCATCGCACCGCTTTTGACAATGCTGAACAGCTGCGCTCCCAATGTATCAGTGGTAAATGTCAATAACGGTTTTGGCGCAGGCTACATCGCCGCATTAATAAACAGGATAAAACCATGAGAGATCTAAAACCTATTGTCGTAGCTTTAAGAGGGGATGAAAAGTATCAGCGCCTGCTTTCAAATGTCTCTGATACCGTTGGCATGAAATCAGGATATGTGGTATTAAAGCCGAATGAGTCAATCGGCGAACACAACACAGAAGCAAAAGAAGAGGCGATCATAATTTTAAAAGGCAAAGCTGAGGTTTATATCGCAGGCAGTCCTTTATTTTGCGTTGATGAAAATAATCTTATATATATTCCTCCGCAAACTGTTCATGATATAAAAAATATATCAAGAGGCGACTTAAGGTACGTCTATGTGGTTTCAATAATCAAGGACTAGGCGTTGTTAATGGGGTCGGAATTATTTTTTATAAAATAGATCTGACCCCGCTTTTACCCCGCTTTTAGGAGGGCTTATGGATGAGATAAAGATAATGCCTTGTTTGGATATGAAGGAAGGAAGAGTTGTCAAGGGAGTCAATTTTGTCAACTTGAGGGATGCGGGCGACCCGGTGAAGAACGCAGCATTTTACCAAAAAGAAGGTGCTGATGAACTGGCAATGCTTGATATTGCTGCGACACTGGAGAACCGCAAAACGCGGCTGGAATGGGTCAAGAACGTGGCTTCTGTGATAACTATCCCTTTGACAGTCGGCGGAGGAATCGGCAGTTTAGAGGATATTGAATCAGTTTTAAAAGCCGGAGCAAGCAAGGTATCCATGAACAGTGCAGCTGTAAAAAACCCTTCTTTAGTCTGCGAGGCCGCTAAAAAATTCGGCTCAAAGACTATTACTGTTGCGATCGACGGCAAACGCAATCAGAAAATGCCTTCCGGTTTTGATGTCGTGGTTTCAGGAGGGACAAAGGCTGTTGGCAGGGATGCCGCGGAATGGGCAAAGCAGTGCCAGGACCTCGGAGCAAGCGTGATATTACCTACCAGCATGGATGGCGACGGAACGCTCAAAGGTTACGACCTCGAATTTACAAAGGCCATTGCCGATGCAGTAAGTGTGCCTGTGGTCGCTTCAGGAGGAGCAGGAAAACTCGAACATTTTTACGATGCGGTTGTAAAGGCAGGAGCTGAGATATTGCTGGCTGCTTCGGTCTTTCATTTCCGCACCGTCAGCATAGGGCAGTTAAAAGAATATTTGCGGGAGCGGGGCATCAAAGTAAGTCAAGGTTAAAATCTATTTTCAAAAACGCTCAGTTTTTTAAAAAAGAAAAAACGGGGTCAGAATTGTTTTTAGGGACCGTTTCTCTTGCTTCGGGGCTTTTGCAAATAATAGAGTTACAACCATGTCACTATCAAATTTAATTTTGAAATACAGTTTTTCAGGTTATAATATATCTGAATTTAAAAGGTGGCGAAGCGGGATAACCTAATTTTGATTTGTCCTTATCAAAGGAGGAACTCTAATGTTTGAACGCTCATTTAAGACGACTATGAGCATGAATACTGTCATCGGCGGTATTTCGGGTGATTACTTCAACTTTTTTTGTGAGAAATGCAGTAGCCGTACAAGAGTGAAATATCTGGGATACGAAAACACATCTCCTAAATTCGAATCAGTTTGCAGGTGCGGCGAAGTCCACCAATTCAAGGCTATTATTTCCGATATCCCCGAAAAAATAGTCGAAGAGAAAAAAAACTAGAGGACGAACCCAGGGGACGTTTCTCTTTGCTCGTGGCGGTTGCAAATAATAGAGTTACAAACCAGCCTCTATCACTTTTAAAAAAAATAAACAAAAATTAAGGGGTCAGGATTATTTATGAAAAAAATAATTCTGACCCCGTTTTTATATAACTTAATTTAATGCAAATAGTTACAATTTAAATCAAAAATAAATGGGATAATTCAAGATAGAATTGATAAATATTCAATTTAAGGTTGAAATATGCGAAGTTTTATGCTATATTTTATCTAGGTCAGGCTAAATTGATTTAGATATCCAAAAGGAGGTGTAAAATGAAGAAGTTGTTGTTGATCGGCTTGATTTTTTCTTTTATCGCATCGGTTGCTCTTGCAGAAGAGGTCGCTACTGTTGCAGCAGTTGAAGCAAAACCTGAAGAAGCAAAAACCGAGGAGGCAGTTGCCTTGCCCGCAGTACCTGTAGAAGAAAATATTGCAGCGCCTGCTACAGCCAAGGAAGAAACAGATCAAAAAAAAGATGAACAGGTTATAAAGACCGAAGAAATACAAAAGTCTGAGGAAGCCAAAGACGCGCAACTCATTAGCCCTGATAAAGCATAAGTCAGAAAGTGTATTAAAGGCTGGGTTTTTATAGCTCAGCCTTTTTGTATCAAGGAGGGCCGGATGAAAAGGAAGATCCTTATTGTGGATGATGAACCAGTTGTCCTGGATATTTTGGGAAAGAAGTTAGAGATAAGGAACTTCGAAGTCTTGACTGCAAGAGACGGTGTTCAGGGGATGGAGAAGGCCCGGAATGAATCTCCCGATCTGATACTTCTCGACGAATTGATGCCTAATAAAGACGGGATGACCATGCTCAAAGAGCTTAAAGATGACCCGGAGCTTTGTAAAATCCCGGTGATAATGGTCACTGCCCGAAGGGCTGCCAGGGATAAATCAAAAGGAGAATCACTGGGCGCTACTGCTTACGTCATGAAGCCCGCAGGATTTTACGACATTTTAAGATACATAGAATGGTATACCCAATAGGGGACGTCCCTCTTTCATCGGGGCAGTTGGCAGCATTAGAGTTACGAAATCTCTATAATTTTTAATGTGGGTTTTCATACTAATTTGACCTTCGTCAAATTTTGGCGAAGGTTTTTTATTTTTTATTGAGCGCAGGGGGCTTTTGAAATATAATAGTGTAGGATAAGGCGGTTTTACCCGGCCGGGAAATTAGAAAAAAGAGAGGGATATAATGACGGACGATAAAATAAAAAAACAGATACTTGCCTTCCAGAAAAACGAGATAACCGAATATCGCGTCTATTCAAGACTTTCGGAAGCTACCAAAGAAAAAACAAACAAGGACGTATTAAAGCGCATCGCAGACGATGAGTTGCGCCATTACGGCATCTGGAAAAAGTACACCGGCCAGGAAGTCAGCCCTGACAGCTTTAAAGTGCTCAAATATTTTTTGATCTCAAAGGTCTTAGGGTTGACCTTCGGCATAAAGCTTATGGAAAACGGCGAAGAAGGCGCTCAGAAAGCTTATAACGCTATTTCAGAATTTGTACCGGAGGCAAAAATTATCTCAGGTGAAGAAAACGGCCATGAAAAAGAACTCATCGGCATGATAGACGAAGAGCGGCTTAAATATGTTGGATCAATAGTATTGGGCTTGAATGATGCTCTTGTAGAACTTACTGGCGCGCTTGCCGGCCTTACTTTTGCCCTTCAGAACCCGAGGCTCGTAGCAACGGCAGGTTTTATCACCGGTATTGCAGCTTCGCTGTCAATGGCTGCATCGGAATACCTTTCCAAAAAATCAGAAGGGGCGGGTAAAAATCCTGTTAAAGCCTGCATTTATACGGGAATCGCTTATGTCCTGACTGTCGTAGTCCTTATTTTGCCGTTTCTGCTCTTGAATAATCTATATATCAGCCTCAGCATTACTCTTCTAAGCGCGATTTTAATCATATTCATATTTACTTATTATATTTCGGTTGCAAAGGGCCTGCCGTTTAAAAAAAGGTTTTTCGAAATGGCATTTATCAGCATCGGCGTTGCTTCTTTGTCTTTTGTCATCGGCCTGCTGGTCAGAAAAATTTAGAAATCTAGGGGACGTTTCTCTTTGCTCGGGGCAATTGAAAATAAAGGATTTACAAACCAGTCACTATCGATTTTAAAGAAAGGCACAAACCATGAATGAAGTCCTTAGCATAATCTTAGGCGGAGGAAAGGGCGCAAGATTATACCCTCTCACAAAGTATCGCGCAAAACCGGCAGTGCCCATCGCAGGAAAATACAGGCTAGTAGACATTCCCATCAGCAATTGCATCAACTCGGGATTCATGAAGATTTTCATACTCACTCAATTCCAATCAGGATCATTGAACAGGCATATTTTCCGCGCTTATAAGCTGGACGGGTTTTCAGGCGGCTTTGTCGAGATCATAGCAGCCGAGCAATCGACCGAGCAGAGCGACTGGTTCCAGGGCTCTGCAGATGCCGTAAGAAAATGCCTGCGCCATTTCACAGACCCGAAGATAAAGTATATACTTGTGCTTTCCGGAGACCAGCTGTACAGGATGAATTTCAACGAACTGCTCCGTTTCCATATTAAAAAGAAATCCGAAGTCACCGTGGCATGCAACGGCGTGGGCCTGGAAGAAACCCCTGAGCTGGGCATCATGGGCGCAAACAGCGATTTCCGCATCCGGAACTTTCTGGAAAAGCCTAAAGATAAAAAAGACGTCAAGGACATGGCAATAGAAATCAGCGGCAAAGAAAAATACCTGGCTTCGATGGGGATATATCTGTTCAATAAGGAAGCGCTGTTTGATCTGGTGCATAACAATACAAAGGCTGATTTCGGAAGAGAGATCATTCCGGATGCTGTCAGCTGCCGGAGGACGCACGCGTTTGTCTATGACGGCTACTGGAAAGATATCGGGTCCATAAAATCATTCTACGAAGAAAACCTTGCTTTTGCAGACCCCGAGCCTCCGCTTAACCTTTACGACGAGAACTGGCAGTTTTTTTCGCGTCCGCGGTTTTTGCCGCTTTCGAAATTTTTGAACAGCCGGATAGAAAACTCAAGTGTCGCAGAGGGCGCTGTAGTCATAAATTCCAGGATAAACCATTCTGTGATAGGGCTGCGCAGCATCATAGGTTCGGACTCGCTCATCGAAGATTCGATCCTTATGGGCAATGATTATTACGAGGACATCAGCACCTATAAAAAGAAAAAAGAAGCCGGGCTCGGGATAGGAAAACACTGCCAGATAAAGCGCGCAATAATAGATAAAAACGTCCGCATGGGCGAAAGCGTAAAGCTGGTCAACAAAAAAAATCTTGAGGATTTTGAGAACGAATACTGCGTGATCCGAAACGGGATAATAATAGTCCCGAAAAGCACGGTAATACCTTCCGGCTTCGCAATCTAACTTTACCTAAAAGGGGACACTTTTGCTTTGATTTGAGAACCGTCCCTGAGATGGAGGAGAGATGATAAGTGCAAAAGAGATGAAAGCGATGGACGCTTACTGGAGGGCGGCAAATTATCTTTCAGTCGGCCAGATATATCTTCTGGATAATCCTCTGCTTAAAAAGCCGCTGGCAAAGGAGCATATAAAACCCAGGCTTCTCGGCCACTGGGGCACTACTCCCGGCCTTAATTTTATTTATGTCCATCTTAACAGGCTCATAAAAAAGTATGACCTTAATATGATCTATGTCATCGGGCCCGGGCATGGCGGGCCTGCGATCGCAGCCAATTCTTATCTTGAAGGGACCTATACTGAGACTTATCCGGATATAAGCCGCGATGAAGCAGGCATGACAAAATTGTTTAAACAGTTTTCTTTTCCCGGCGGGATCCCCAGCCATGTAGCGCCTGAAATACCGGGTTCTATCCATGAAGGAGGAGAGCTTGGTTATTGCCTTGCCCATGCATACGGCGCTGCGTTTGACAATCCTGATCTGATAGTCGCCTGCGTTGTCGGAGACGGAGAAGCCGAGACAGGCGCGCTTGCTACAAGCTGGCATTCGAATAAATTCTTAAACCCTGTTACTGACGGCACAGTCCTGCCGATTCTTCATCTGAACGGCTACAAGATCGCAAACCCCACAGTGCTTGCGCGTATTTCCAGGAAAGAACTTGAAAGCCTGTTTATCGGATACGGATACAAGCCGTATTTTGTGCAGGGAGACAAACCGCAAGCCATGCATAAGCTTATGTCGCAGACGCTTGATAAAATAATCTCCGAGATAAAAAGCATAAAGGAAAAAGCAAAAAAACAAAAAGAGCCGCAGCGGCCTTTATGGCCCATGATAATCTTTATCACGCCAAAAGGATGGACAGGCCCGAAAGAGGTGGACGGAAAAAAGACCGAAGGCTCATGGAGGTCTCATCAGGTCCCGCTTTCCGAGATGTTTGAAAAACCTGCGCATATAAAGATCTTAGAGCGATGGATGAAGAGGTATAGGCCTCAGGAATTATTCGACGCAAACGGCAGGTTCAAAAAAGAGCTTGCAGAGCTCGCTCCTAAAGGGAAATCCCGCATGGGCGCAAATCCGCATGCAAACGGAGGCATCCTGCTGACCGATCTGAAACTGCCCGATTTCAGGGACTACGCGATAAAAGTGCAGCAGCCCGGAAAATTATGGGCTGAGCAGACAAAGATACTCGGCCAATTTTTAAGAGAAGTTGTAAAGATGAACAAGGAAGCAAGAAATTTCCGCGTATTCAGCCCGGACGAAAACAATTCAAACAGGCTGGACGCGATACTGGAACAAACTAATCGGGTATGGATGGCAGAGCGTTTTAAAGGCGATGACCATCTTGCAGCAGAAGGCAGGGTCATGGAAATATTGAGCGAGCACATGTGCCAGGGTTGGCTTGAAGGATATCTTTTGACAGGAAGGCACGGCTTGTTTTCCTGCTATGAGGCTTTTATACATATCATTGATTCGATGTTCAACCAGCACGCAAAATGGTTAAAGACAAGCAGGCATATCCCGTGGAGAAAGCCGATCGCCTCGCTTAATTATCTTCTGACTTCGCATGTCTGGCGCCAGGACCACAACGGATTTTCCCACCAGGACCCCGGATTCATCGACCATGTGGTAAACAAGAAAGCTGAGATAATCCGGGTCTATCTTCCTCCTGACACCAATACTCTTTTGTCTGTCGCAGACCATTGTTTAAGAAGCAGGAATTACGTAAATGTGATAGTTTCGGGAAAGCATCCGGGCCTTCAGTACCTCGATATAAACTCGGCGATAAAACACTGCACTTCAGGCGTAGGCATATGGGAATGGGCAAGTAATGATAAAAGAGGGGAGCCTGATGTTGTAATGGCATGCTGCGGCGATGTTCCGACTCTTGAGACTCTGGCAGCAGTTGATATCCTGCGCAAGAACCTTCCGAAATTAAAGATAAGGGTCATAAATATCGTAGACCTTATGGCGCTTCAGCAGCCCATTGACCATCCGCACGGTCTCACGGACAAAGATTTTGACGCTATTTTTACGACTGACAAGCCGATAATCTTTGCGTTTCACGGTTATCCTTGGCTGATACACAGGTTGACTTATAAAAGGACAAATCACGACAACATGCATGTGCGCGGATATATAGAGGAAGGCACGACCACAACTCCGTTTGACATGACTGTGCTGAACCGGCTTGACAGGTTTCATCTGGTAAGCGACGTGATAGACCGCGTGCCCGGGATCGGCTCCTGCGGCGGTTATATCAAGCAAATGGTGCGCGACAAACTCATTGAGCACAGGCAGTACATCACTGAAAAAGGGGATGACCTTGCCGAAGTCAAAAACTGGTCCTGGCCCTACTAGGGAAAAGCAATGAAGATAATATTGATCTCATCAAGCCCGCGCAAGCAAAGAAGCAATACATTTATTCTGGCTTGTGAAGTCTTAAAAGGCGCTTCCGACAAATCCTTAAAATCTGAAATAATCCATCTCTGCGATTATAAAATAAATTTCTGCAGACACTGTGAGCAATGCCACAGAAAGATCATGGATTGTCCGATAAAGGACGATGTGGCTGCTATCAATAAGAAGATCCTGGATGCGGACGGGATTATCTTTGCTTCCCCTAATTATATCAATCAAGTCAACGCCCCTATGAAGGCGCTATTTGACCGCGCAAGCCATTTTATACACTGTAAACGGCTTCTTAACAAATATGCTTTAGCAGTTGTCTCATCAGGGGGCGGCTGGGATAAGTCTGTGCTTGATTATATTAAATATTACGCAAATATCTGCGGGGCCAAGTATTCAGGCGGGGTATCGAGCAGAGTGCCGGTAACTAAAGACAAATTGAAAGAAGCCTATGTTTTGGGAAAGAAGTTGGCCGAAGACATAAATAAGAAAACGAAATATTCTGACCAGCAAAAGTTCATAGAAGCGGGCATCCGTTATTTCGGAAAGATCATCGAGGAAAGAAAAAAGGACTGGAAAGAAGAATACCTGTATTGGAAAGATAAAGGCTGGTTAGCCTAGAGTCCGTTTTCGCCATGATCAAAAAGCTATTATGCTGCGCTGTTCTTTTTTTGCTGTCTTTGCAGCCTGCAGGCGCCATGCAGACAGGCTGGAATAAAAAGGAGAGCAGGCATTTTATCGTATTTTACTGGAATGCCGAAAAAAGCTTTGCAAAAAAAGTAATAAAAGGATCTGAAAAGAATTACCGAGATATCGTAAAAAGCCTCGGGCTTGGCAGCGGCAAATGGACTGGCGAGAACCGCGCAAAGGTCTATATCTTTGACGACAGGCAGCAGTTCCACTCGAATACTTCCCAGCCAGAATGGTCTGACGGCTCATCGATCCAGAGATTTAAAACGATCTACTCGTTCTTCGGGGCAAAGAATTTTTTTGATACTGTATTGCCTCATGAGATAGCGCATATTGTTTTCAGGGAATATGTGGGTTTTAGTAACCGCGCAGTGCCTGCATGGCTCGAAGAAGGTTTGGCTTCATACTATGAGCGTATAGACAAGGCTAAGGCAGACGAATTTTTTAAAGACCTCCAAAAAAACAATTCTGACCCCGTTTTTATTATCAGCCTGCGGGAACTTTCCAAAATAAGATCGCGCTCGCTTCGAGACGATCCGGATGTGGATATTTTCTTTGCCCAATCCTTAAGTATAGTGAATTTTCTGTTGACCGAATTCGGAAAGGAGCGCTTCCGGATTTTTTGCCGCAGCCTTAAAGAAGGCATGGATATGGATAAATCGCTTGCAGCCGCCTATTCTTTAAAGGATGTAAACGAATTAGAAATTGCCTGGCAGGAGTATTTGAAACAGCGCTTAAATTTACGTTGAAAAAACCCACTTTTAACTGTAGAATAGAGCCTATGAAGAAGTGCATTTATTGCGCCGAAGAAATACAGGATGATGCCATCAAATGCAGATATTGCGGGGAGATGTTGTCTGTAAATAAGCCTGGTAAATGGTACCTCAGGCCTATGACATTGGTTCTTGCATTCTTGACCGTCGGGCCGTTTGCCTTGCCGCTGGTCTGGCTCAATCCCAGATTCAGCCGGGAGAAAAAAATCACTATCAGCGTCATCGTAATAGTCGTCAGCGTTTTTCTCGGAATCGTGACTTATAATTCTCTTAAGGGCGTGATCAAATATTACGAGTTGATATTCAAGTAGCTAGGGACCGAGCTAGGGACCGTTTCTCTTTGATCGGGGCCATTGAGAATAAAGAAGTTACAACCATGTCAAAATCAGATTTGCCCTGGCCCAAAAATAATTGTTGACAAAAAGCATAATCGTGCTATACTTTTTTCTGTAGTAAATAAAGATTAGAAGTCGATGGCCGAAGGGTTCTAGATGTCTAGCCTTTCGGTTTTTTGTTTTAAGTCATTATTTGCTATAATTCTAAAGAAAAGGAGGTAGCAAATAATGGCAAAAGGCAAAGTAAAGTGGTTCTCAAACGAGAAAGGTTATGGATTTATCACTCCCGAGTCAGGAAACGATGTTTTCGTGCATCACAGCGTGATCCAGGGTGAGGGATATAAATCTCTCAATGAGGGACAGGAAGTCGAATTCGAGATAACACAGGGTCCCAAAGGCGAACAAGCTACAAACGTAGTGAAGTTATAACCTTAAAAAGCGAGCGGCCCGATTAAATCATGTCGGGCCGCTTTTTTTAAAAAAAAAGGAAAGCAGCATAAAATATGATGTACAGCGAACACACAAAAAAAACAATCCAGCAACCAATGTCAAATTTTGACGGGCTTGGCATCGCGCCAAGGATCCTTGAAATACTTGACCGCATCAAATTTAAGACACCCACGCCTATCCAGCTAAAGGCTATACCCGTTGCAATAGAGGGCAAAGACATTATAGGCATTGCGCAGACAGGCACAGGAAAGACCCATTCTTTCGCAGTCCCTATGATACAGCAGCTGCTCCAGAAAAAAGGGACAGGGCTTGTGCTTGCGCCTACGAGGGAACTTGCCCTTCAGATAGATGAGGCTTTTTCAGGCATTGCGCAGCCGTTCGGAATAAAGACCGCATGTCTGATAGGCGGTGCATCCATGAGCGAACAGATCAACGCTCTTCGCAAAAACCCGCGCGTAGTAATCGCCACGCCAGGCAGGCTTATCGACCATATCAAACAGTGGAATTTCATGCCCAACGAAGTATGCATACTGGTGCTTGATGAGGCTGACAGGATGCTTGACATGGGTTTTGCGCCGCAGATAGAAAAGATCCTGAAAGTCATACCTAAAAACAGGCAGACAATGCTTTTTTCAGCGTCAATTCCCCAGGAGATCATTAATATGGCTGCCCGCCACATGAAACTGCCTGTACACGTGGAGATAGCTCCCTCTGGGACCGCAGCAGAAGGCGTGACACAGGAGCTGTTTATCGTAAAAAAAGAATCCAAACCAAAACTTCTAGGTAAGCTTCTCAGTCAGTACCACGGCGCAGTTCTTTTATTTACCCGCACGAAATTCAACGCAAGAAAAATCACAAGAGTAATAAAGGACATGGGCTACAGCGTAGCTGAAATACATTCCAACCGTTCTCTGCCTCAGCGCCGCGAAGCGCTCGAAGGGTTTAAGAACGGAAGGTATAAGGTTCTTGCTGCTACAGACATCGCAGCGCGCGGCATTGATGTGACAGGCATCGAGCTTGTAATCAATTATGACCTGCCCGAGGATGCGCAGAATTACGTGCACCGCATCGGAAGGACAGGCAGGGCAGGCCATAAAGGCCATGCGGTCTCATTTGCTACGCCTGATCAGAAGACAGACGTTCGCGATATCGAAAAGATCATAAGGACTACGCTTCCCGTATCAAAGCACCCGGACCTGCCTCAGGAACAATTTTTTCAAGGCCCGCAACCGCAGCCTCAAGGCGAAAAGCGCAATTTCCGCCGTCCAAGCAGCTTCCGCCGTCCAAACAAGTTCCACCGCTATAATAAATCCTAAAGCAGGAAATAGGCTCCCGGTCAATTTATAAATCTGACTTCCCCCGTTATAAATAACATTTTTATTGACATATTCGATATGAAATGATATATTAATCATACATTTCATACAATTCACATAAATAAAATAATCGCAAGAAGGAGTTATTATGCGGGAATTCACTAATAGCGAAGTGTTCGGCGCAGCGGTGGTGGGAGAAAGGGGGCAGGTGGTCATCCCGGCTGACATAAGGAAGCTGTTTAAAGTCAAGCCCGGGGACAGGCTTATCGTGATCGCCCATACAGGCAGGATGATAGGGCTTATCCCTTCCGGAAATTTCAGCAGATTTTTAAACCGCGCATCCGAAATCATGGAAAAACTGGATAATAAGACTGCGAGAAAAACAGGTAGACCGTGAAAAAACTCTTTGTTTTGTTAGTCTTTTTATTATTGTCATATTCTACAGGCGCAACCAGGGCAGAAGAGCAGCCTTTGTCCTGGATCGAAGCCGTTGTGATAGCTCAAAAGATCCATCCGGATATTATTTCCGCCGAAGAAAAAGTAAACCAGGCAAAACAGGACAAATCTCTTTCAAAAAGCGGCTTATTCCCTCAAATAACAGCTTCAGAAAGCTCATCCACATCAAAAGTCGAAAAAGCCAAATCGACTAAGGCACATTCTGTTTCCCTTTCCGCGCGGCAGTTATTGTTCGACGGTTCAAAAACAAGCACAAACGTATCTGCGGCGCTCGAGAACATAAAAGCAGCCCAATACAATCTTGACGTTGTTTCCTCGGATATCCGCAGGAACCTGAGGTTTGCTTTTGTCGAACTTTTACGGGCGCAGGAACTTCTTGGATTGACCGAGAATATTGCCGGCCGAAGAAAACAGAACGTTGAACTGGTGGGATTGCGATACGAGGCAGGGAGAGAACATAAAGGATCTCTTCTGACCTCAAAGGCCGGCCTGGCTCAGGCAGAGTATGAAGTCTCGCAGGCAAAGCGTCAGCTTGAGTTGTCGCAGTCGCTTTTAAACAAGAACCTCGGGGAAGGAAAATACAGGCCGATAAAAGTCCGGGGAGATTTTTCTCTTGCTGCAAAGTTTGACGAGAAGCCGATCATTGAAAAGCTCGCAGAGGAAAATCCGTTCCTTAAACAATTGATCGCGAGAAAAGAAGCTGCCCGTATCGGGATCAAGAGCGCAAAAGCGGAATATTTTCCTCAGGTCTATGCGGATGCCTCTGCCTCAAGAAGCGACAAACAATTCCTGCCTGAAACAGACCGATGGTCCGCAGGTTTAACCGTTTCTTTTTCAGTATTTGAAGGAGGCTCCCGTATCGCTCAGGTAGAAAAATCAAAATCCGCTTTCAAACAGACCGAGGCAGAGCTGCTAAGCGGAAAAGACAGCGTGATCTATACCCTTGAGCAGACCTGGACCAATCTTAAGGATGCACAGGAGAATATAGTTGTTGCGAAAAAATTCCTGGATGCTGCCCAGGAACGTTCTTTGATAGCTCAGGCGCAGTATTCAAACGGACTCATAACATTTAATGACTGGACGATCATCGAAGACAGCCTTGTGAACGCGCAAAAGTCTTACCTGAATGCACAGGCAAATGCCCTGGTTACTGAAGCAGGCTGGGTCCAGGCAAAAGGAGGCAGATTAGATTATGAAGAATAGACCGATCATTATTATTGTGGTTCTGATTCTCGCAGGCGCAGGTTTTTATTTATGGAAGAATACAGCCAAAGGAAAAAATGGATCAAATACCGTAGTCAGGGAAATAAAGCCAGTATACGGAAATATCCAGTCGGTGATCTCCGCCACAGGGACAGTGCAGCCGCAGAACCGGCTTGAGGTGAAGCCTGCGATAAACGGCCGGGTCGAAGAAATTCTGGTCAACGAAGGCGACAGAGTTAAGAAAGGCCAGACACTTGCTTTCATGAGCTCTATGGACCGCGCAGCCCTGCTTGACGCAGCAGCAGCACAAGGCAATGAAACTATAAAATACTGGAGCGAGGTCTATAAACAGGTGCCTCTTACTGCGCCGATTGACGGAGAGGTCATTGTGCGTGCGGTCGAGCCGGGCCAGTCAGTCACGACTTCCTCAGCAGTCCTTGTTTTGTCAGACCGCCTGATTGTCAGCGCGCAGCTTGATGAGACTGATATCGGCAAGATCAAGACAGGACAGCGCGTCACTATAACGCTTGATGCGTACCCTAATGAAGATATAAAAGGAACCGTCGATCATATTGCCTACGAGTCAAGGCTTATCAACAATGTTACGATTTACGACGTAGAGATACTTCCGGAGCAGGTGCCTGAATTTTTCCGTTCAGGCATGAGCGCAAACGTCGAGATCGTAGAAAAGAGCAAGGAGAACGTCTTACTGATCCCGAATGAGGCATTGATAAAAGAAAAGGAAGAAGTTTTTGTCAAGATCGCCGGTATGGCGGGCGGCCAGATCGAACTTAAAAAACTGAAACTCGGCATGACGGATGATATTCACAGCGAGGTGATTTCAGGATTAAACCCCAATGATACCGTCGTCATTGAAAGTAAAGGATTCAGCCTGCCGAAGAATAATACCGGCACTAACCCCTTTATGCCCAGCAGAAGGGCCCATTAAAATCCAAGGATGATTAAACTAAACAGGATAAACAAGGTCTACAAGGCCGGAAAGGCCGCAGTCCAGGCTTTAAAAGACGTCAGCCTTGAAATTAACGACGGAGAATTCGTCGCCATCATGGGCGCGTCAGGTTCGGGAAAATCAACGCTTTTGCATATCCTTGGATTTCTTGACCGGCCTGATTCAGGTTCATACACGGTCTACGATAAGGAAGTCACCCGCCTTTCCGAAGATGAGCTTGCGCTGTTGCGCAATCATTTCGCCGGATTTGTATTCCAGCAGTTTCACCTTTTGCCGCGAATGAGCGCTTTGCAGAATGCGCAGTTGCCGCTTATCTATGCGGGCAAACGCAACTTAAGCAATAGGGCTGTGGAAGAAATCTCCGAGGTAGGCCTTAGTCAGCGAGCAAGTCACAGGCCTAATGAAATGTCGGGAGGCGAACAGCAGCGCGTTGCGATCGCGCGCTCGTTGGTCAATGAGCCTCCGATCATCTTTGCCGATGAGCCTACCGGAAATCTCGACACAAAAAGCAAATCCGAGATCATGGCAATATTGGAAAACCTGAATAAAAAAGGAAAGACCATAATCATGGTAACGCACGAGCAGGAGATGGCTGAGCGTGCCCGCAGGGTCATTTTGATGCGCGACGGTGTCATCATCTCTGATACGCGCAAAAGTCCCGAACCCAAAACTAAGAGCCCCAGCTGCGAGGGTTTTTCCTGCGAGACGATCCTCACGCAAAAGCATTCTGTTTTTAAGACCATAGAATTTGCCGACCACATCCGTCAGGCATTTCAGGCTATACTCTCTCATAAGATGCGTTCGCTGTTATCGATGCTGGGTATTCTCATCGGTGTTGCCGCGGTCATTGCAATGCTTGCACTGGGCCAGGGAGCCAGTGAATCCATAAAGAAGAGCCTTTCTTCCTTAGGTTCAAATCTTTTAGTCATCAGGGCTGGCTCGCACAATATCGGAGGCGTCTCCCTGCAAGCAGGAGAAGTCACGCGTTTTACCCTTGAAGATGCGAAGGATATGGCGAAAGTTGAGACAGTGTCAGGTGTTTCGGAATGGGTCAGGGGCAGGGCCAGGATAGCATATGGAAATAAAAACTGGGATACTCAGCTTGAAGGCCAGGCAGTTGCTTACCCTGCGTTGCGCGCAGCCATACCTGTTGCAGGCAGATTTTTTAACGAAGAGGAAATGCGCACGCGCCAGCGCGTGGCTGTCATCGGTTTAACGATCGTAAAAGAATTATTCGGCGGACAGAATCCTGTCGGGGCGACCATCAAACTGAACCGTTTAAGTTTCAAGGTCATAGGTGTTTTTCCTCAAAAAGGTTCCGATCCTTTTCATGACCAGGATGATATAGTCGTGATCCCGGTAACGACTGCGATGTTTCGGGTGCTGGGTAAGGAATATGTGGACGGAATCGACGTGCAGGTAAAGGAAGCATCATTGATGAAGACAGCCCAAAATGAATTAACCGAGGTGGTAATAAAACGCCATCGGCTTATGACTAAAAACGAACAGGATTCTTTTCAGATACGGGATATGACAGAGATCCAGCAGACGCTTCAGCAGACTACGCGGACAATGGCATTGCTTCTGGGCAGTATTGCAGCGATTTCGCTTTTAGTCGGAGGCATCGGTATCATGAACATCATGCTTGTTTCTGTTACAGAGCGCACGCGTGAAATAGGCCTGCGCAAAGCGATCGGAGCACGCGCCAAGGATATCATGGTCCAGTTTTTGGTAGAAGCTGTTGTCATGACTTTTTCAGGAGGGCTTATAGGCATAGGCCTGGGAGCAGGCATAGCTCTTTTGTTATCGAAGTTTGCAGGATGGGCGACTCGAGTGTCAGTCCCGTCGGTCGTGCTCGCAACTGTTTTTTCAGTCGGCGTCGGAATAGGTTTCGGCTTATGGCCTGCGCGCCAGGCAGCGCGGCTGAATCCAATCGAAGCCCTGAGATACGAATAACAGGGACCGTTTCTCTTTGATCGGGGCCATTGATAATAAAGAAGTTACAACCAAGTCACTTTCAAATTTTCAATTGAGAAATAGGCTTTTCGAGTTATAATATTTCTGTTAATAAAAGGAGTCCTCATGGAGAAAAAAGCAAAAGAGCCTTTTCTGGCAGTGTTATTATCTTTGATCCTTCCCGGAGCCGGCCATGTTTATGCCGGAAAAATAAAAAAAGGCTTTTTCTTTTTTCTGGCTTTAGTTTTTTTAAAGCTATGTTTTACGGTATATTTTCTGAATCCTTCAATAAAACTAAGCAACCTTTTGTATGCTTTTATTTTGATCGCGACAGCGTTTTGGGTTTTTGTAATAATCGATTCTTATCTTACTGCAAAAAAACACAATGATTCGCAGCAGCTGACAGTAAGTCTGCGCCCCTCCAAAAGAATTTTATTCTCAGCAGGCATCCTAATAGTTTTTATTGCATATTTTCTGGCCGGCTGGTTTATCACTCGCAATATTTTGTGGTTTTACGAAGCTCATCCGGATGAAATGGAGCCGACCGTATATAAGGACGACCGTGTCTTTGTAAGCCTTTTAGCTTATAAAAAATCTCCGCCGGAAAGGGGAGATATCGTTTTATACAGGTATCCGCAAGAACCGTCCAAGATCCATATGCACAGGATAATCGGATTTCCAGGCGAATCCGTCCTGCTGAAAGACCACTTGATTTTTATTAACGGAGAGCAGCTTGAAGAAAAGTGGGCTGTAAAGGTCAGGCATTACAACGCAGGAAAATTGGCCAGAAGAAAAATGCCTGCGGTAGTGGTGCCGCAGGATTCTTATTATGTGCTCGGAGATAATGCAGCGCGCAGCCAGGACAGCAGGTTTTGGGGTTGCATTCCGAAGTCGAATCTGATCGGAAAAGTCTTCAAAAGGTATTATCCCTTTAACCGTTCAGGGCCTATCGATTAATCCGGGGAATATCCATGGCAGCCTATATGATCATCGAAACTCAAGTAAAAGACAAGGATATGTATCAGGAGTATATCGACAAAGTACCGGCTATAATAAAAAAATTCAAAGGCAGGTATCTGGTCCGAGGAGGAAATGTGATCTCTCTGTCAGAAGGCTGGAACCCCGAGAGGATCATTGTCATTGAATTCGAATCAGCTCAAAATATAAAGGAATGTTTCAACTCGCCGGAATATCTCAAGATCGCCCCGCTTAGGCAGAAGTCAGCCATAACAAAAGCAGTTATTGTCGAAGGCTGTTAGAAAACCCATGGAAATAACCATAAGGCCTGAAACCGAGAAAGATCACTCTGCGATATCAAAGGTTTGCGATCTTGCTTTTTGAAGTCCCTGATGCGGCGTTTTTGGTTCTTGAGCTTGAAAAAGGCGCGCTTGATTTAGTATCCGGTACTGTAAAATACCCCGAAGAATTCGATGGGGTTTAACAGAAAGTGAGGTGCGGATGAAAATTTTAATTGTTTTTTATTCTTTATACGGACACGTGTATCGCATGGCAGAGGCTGTTGCAGAAGGCGCAAGGGAAGTCCCAGGAGCAAAAGTGGA
>Ga0315273_10002290_pt1 | contig 22528 bp, 16 predicted proteins | sample YL17G02_0_MG_FD_205753 | JGI IMG/M metagenome (GOLD analysis project Ga0315273, IMG submission 205753) | Sediment microbial communities from Yellowstone Lake, YNP, Wyoming, USA - YL17G02_0 | ecosystem: Environmental > Aquatic > Freshwater > Lake > Sediment | place: USA: Wyoming | collected...
GGCGCTGCTGAGCGAGGTGGAAGACTCCGCCGGCGCCGCGGGCGAAAAGGCCCGCATCGCCCACGAAAGGGCCGGGCTTGAGATGCGCAGGGGCCGTTATGAACGCTCATGCGAAATCTACAAACGCATCGGGATGAACCTGGAAGCCGCCCGCGTGGCTTTCGAGCGCCTGGAGGACGTCGCCGCGGCCCGCGATATCCTGATGAAAACCCCCGCGCCGTCACCGGGGCCTGACGCCCTTTTTTACGCCGTCGTGACGGGGGAAAATCCCGAAGCGCTTCGTCCGTTGGCCAGGGCCTTGCGCCTGCGCTCGCAGGGAAAAGCGGCCGACGCCGCGCGGATTCTCCTGGATCTTCTCGGCCGCCGGCCCGGGCAGGCCGCGCGGTTGCTGGCCGCCGGGACCCTTGCCGAAATCTACCTCGAAGACCTCCGCCGTCCCGTGCGGGCGCTGGAGGTGCTCGATGCGGCGGGGGCGCCGCCCGAGCGGTTCGCCCTCGGCCCCTCGTTTCTTCTGCTGAAGGCCAGGGCCCTCAAAGCGATGGGACAGGCGGAGCAGTCGGTCAAGGAATACGCCAAAGTCCTGAGCGCGCGGCCCGGCGACCCGGCGAGCGCCGGCAGAGCGTTTGACGAGGGACTCGAAACCGCGCTCGCCTCCGGCCAGATGGAACTGATCGACGCGTTTGCCGAGACGGCCCGCGCCCGTCCGCTCGGCGACGCCGAGCAAAACGAACGCGCCCTCGGCGGCCTCCTCGTCCGCATGGACCGCGTGGGCCTGAACGAAGAGGCCAACCGGGTCGCCTTCGCCCTCATGGACGCCTGGGGCATCAGGAAACTCGCGGGAACCGATCTCTTGCGCTGGCTCGGCAAGGAGGGGACGAAGACCATTATCGAATGGCGCCTGACCGACTGCCCGCCCTGGTTTCGCGAGCGCCTCTCCGGCCTGCTGGAGCGGATCGACCTTGGGGAAGGCGGCGCGCAAATCCGCGTCTTTGCCCTGGCGGTTCTTCGCCTGCGCAAGGCGGGCGAAGTCGAGGCGGCTTGGCGGCTTTTCGAGCGGGGTTCAGACCTGCTCGGCCGCCGGTCGGAGGGCGAGCGCCCCGGCGACAAGTGGGAGTTCCTCTTGCGCTATATTCTGGCCAATATGTATTTGAACGAGTCCAACGCGGAAAAATGCCTCGAAAACCTCTCGGCGCTCGGTCCGCTGACGCCGCGCAAGGACCTCTACGCGCGCCAGGCAGCCTCGATGCTCTCGCAAATCGCGCAGGCGGGAGCCTTCCGCGAAACGGACAGCTTGGCGGCGCTGCAGTATCTTCGGATGGAAAGGCGGCTCGGCCTCGACGTCTGGCAGGAATCCAGCGCGTTGGCGTGGTTTCTGGAGTCTGGGGGAAAGACGGGTCTGGAGGATGCCTTCGACGATTTCGCGGCCTCCCGGCGCGTCGGCGCTGAAATCGAGCTGAAGCGGTATCTCAACGGCACGGCGCCAGTCTGGCTGGCCGAGCAGGCCCGCTACTGGTTGGCGGTGTGCCGGACGTCGGCCCGGCACGGCGAAATCAAACGCGCCGAACGCGCGGTTGCCGACGCACGCTTCCTGACCGCGCGAGAGAACGCCTTCGTCGAGACCTGGGCCCTGATGTGGTCCTTCATGGCGCAGTATCCGCGCAGCGCCCTGTTTATCGACGCCTACCGCGCCCTCATGGATTCCTGCTCGCAGTTTCAGGCCGGCAATCCCGCGCTGCGGCTCTCGTTCGAAGCGCTTCAGCTCGCGCGCGACGCGGGCCGCTCGAAGGAGACGATCGCGCAACTTCTGTCGGGCGCCGGGGGCGTCCTGCGCAACTCCCTGGACCGCCAGCAGGAGGCCCTGCCTTACTTCCTGAACATTTACGAGAATTTCCGCGGGACCTCCGTGTGGGCCGATTCGACCGCGCAGGCCGTCAAGGACCTGTCCAAGCCGCTTTTGACGACGCTCCAGGCCTTGACCGGCCCCGAGCGCGAGGAGGGGATCGGAAGGCTCCGCAAAACGATCTCCATCGTCCAGGAGCTTCGCCGCGCCGCGCCGGATCACGAGTGGGTCAAAAGCGGCGAAGCCCAGTACCTCGAGGCCCGCCTCGTGCGCATGCTCGCCCTCCTCGGTGAAAACGCGGCGCAAAAACGCGCCGAGGACCTTTATGTGGATCTTTTCACCCGTTACAGCCGCTTCACGAGCCCTGAAAGCGATCCGCTCCTTTTCGACGCGCTGGACGAGATTTCCGACGAGGGCCTCGAAGTTCTTTTGGCGGCGAGGCCCGACATTTTGAAGAAAAAGGACGTTTTAGCCGCCGACCCCCAGAAGGCGAAAACCTATCGCTGGCAGATCGAGCGGATTGAACGGGTCCTCAGCGCCAGCGCGAGCCGTCCCGCGACCATCCGCGCGAAATAACCCCGTCTTTGCTTCCCAGTCTTTGCTTTTTGTAGCACAGCGCGTAGGGCGCAATAGCGTAGCGTATTCCGCCGCTCCGGGCCGCATCCCGTTTTTGTAGCACAGACACTCCTATGCCTTGCGCCGGTTTTAGGAGCACGTAGGGTGGGCTTACAGCCCACGCGGTGTTAACGCGCACGGGGAGCCGCTTCGCGCGTCGCCGCGTGGGCCGCAGGCCCACCCTACCATTCTGCCATTTTGATAAAGAAAAACCACCGATCGACGCATATTAACTGGAGCAAGGCATATTCCTGTCTGGCGCTTGACAGACAAGAATGCCTGTCCTACGATTTGAAAAGCCTGCCCTCAGCGAAGTCGAAGGGATTCTTCGCTTCGCTCAGAATGCCGAACTTCATTAGCAATGCAATCCTCAATAATATGCACTTGGTTGAATCCCTTTCGAACGTCGAACCTGAAACCGCGCTATAAGTGGCAGCCGTCCGTACGCCCCTTGAGTTGTCATCTCGAAGTCCCCTCCGTAATTTTGCCGTTGCTTCAACTTACATACTCCCGGCCGCCAGAAGTTTAACCCCTTATCCGCGGCAGTATATTCCCACTTATCGAGCCCGGCATCCTTTTTTTGTTAACACTCGAATTTGGCCTCATCTAAGGGTTTTATCCCGATGAAATAGGGGAATTTTTGATTGTTCTTTGGTTAAGTGCGTGTTAATCTACTGAAGTTGGGCGACGTCAGAAATAAACCGAGTTGCTAAGTGGTTCTTAATAAAAGGAACTGAAGTCCGCAAGGGGTGAGCAAAGAACGTCGCGGCTGCGAGCGAAGGAAAAAAAAGGAGCGTGAACGATGCCTAATTTTACCAACCCGTTTTCAGGAATGGTCCCCGACCGAAAATTGACGTTGGGGGAGCTTGTTACCGCCTTAAGGATGAACTTGTCCGCGGAGGAGGATGCCACAAGCCTGTATCTTGCCCACGCGGACGCCACGGACAACGCGCTTGCGGCAAAGGTGCTGCGCGACATCGCCGACGAGGAGCGCGTTCACGTGGGCGAGTTCCAGCGGCTGATCTGTATTCTGCTGAAGGATGAGGACGTCTGGCTTGCTCAGGGGGCCGCGGAGGTCAACGAAATGGCCGCCCAGGTTGCCCAGCAAGGGGGCGCATCGCCCGCGGCGCCGGCGAACGGCGTTCCGACGATTGGAAATTTGAAAAGCAATGCGTAACACTGAATATCAGGGAAGGAGAAGCGATGTCTGAGAGAGTGTTGAATCGAAAAGATGCGCCGTTCGCCGACAAGGTCTGGGAGAAGATCGATCAGGCGGTCGTCGGCGCGGCCAAAAGCCAGTTGAGCGCGCGGCGCCTGCTCCAGATCGAGGGTCCCTACGGCCTCGGCATCAAGTCCATTCCGGGCGCGGATAAGCCCGTGGAAGCCAAGGGGCTTGTCGAGGGGGCGACCCTCGCGTCAAGCGCCGAGACGCCGCTTGTCGTGGTCCAGAGCTCCTTCAAGCTGGCCGCGCGCGATGTCGTTGCCTTCGAGCAAACGGGCCTGCCGTTTGACCTGGGCGTCGTGGCCCGAGCCGCGATCGCCTGCGCGCGCCAGGAGGACGCCCTGCTGTATAACGGCGTCAAGTCCCTGGGCCTCGACGGCCTGCTTGGCCTCAAGGGCGCCCTGTCGAGCAAGCTCAAGAACTGGAAGGAGGTCGGCAGCGCCGTTGAGGACGTTATCCAGGCCGTAACCCGTCTGGACGATGCGGGTTTCCACGGACCCTACGCCCTGGCGCTTGCCCCGGCCCTCTATAACCTCCTTTACAGGCGATATCCCCAAGGGTATGGCACGGAACTCGAGCATCTGAAGGTGATCGCCTCCGAAGGGGTCGTCAAGGCGCAGGGGATCAACGCTGGCGGTGTCCTTCTGGCCTCCGGGCCGCAGTACGCAACCATCGTCCTGGGGCAGGACCTGATGGCCGGCTACGTGGGCCCCGAGGATGGGAACCTGCTGTTCACGGTCCTCGAGACCATCGCCCTGCGCTGTGTCGAGCCCGCGGCCATCTGCGTCTTGGGGTAAGGCTTGCAGTTCAGGATGCCCATCGGCGAAGGTACAGGTTATCTTCGCAGCGGTGGGCGTCCCATACGCTTCGAGTCGAAAAAAAGGCCGCTTTCAAAAATGAAAGCGGCCTTTTTTGTGGCGCCGCCGTCCTCGGCGGCGTCTTGCTTTTTGTGGCGCAGACACTCTTGTCTGCGCCCCGCAGGGTCCTATTCTTTTCCTATCCTTTATTCTCCCGCCTTTATTTTTTCTCAGCGGTTTACCAGCTTGCCGGACAATTTCGCGTCTTTCGCGTATTTCGTAGTATACTTCTTCATCGTTCCCCAGTTCCTGCCCCGCAGTGTCTTTGCTTTTTCTTCCAATTTGCATTTTGCACTTTGCGGTTTGCATTTTGCAGTGAAGGACGCACGTCTGTGCGCCCTTACATTTACCTCTCATCCTTCTGCCTTTACTTCCTATCGTGTAGGGCGCAATTGCGTAGCGTATTCCGCCGCTCCCTTATTGCCTTTTTGTAGCGCCGCCGCCCCCCGGCGGCGTCTTGTTTTTTGTAGCACAGGCACTCCTGTCTGCGCCCCGCAGGGTCTTATTTTTCTCTCCCCTTTATCCTTTATCTTTTCTTGGCGTCCTTGGCGGCTTGGCGGTTCGCCGTTTCCTCTTTTCTTCCAATTTGCATTTTGAAATTTACATTTTGCACTTTGCAATGAGTCTTAATCTATCCTTCATCCTTTTGTTCTCAGCCGCCGCAGTATATCCCAGTACGCCCCTCGCGCTCCCGACGCGATGGCCTCGGCGAGGCGCGTGTTATCGTTGTAGTTATAATTGGCCTCGGCGGTTTCAGTGGCCGGAAACTCGCTTGTCGGCTCGAAAAACCGCTCGTCGCCCGCGATAAGCTCCTTCACCATTTCCGCCGGCCGCTCTCCGAGGGCCGTGGAGACGTAAAATGTAGGCTGGATGAAATCCACCGGCCCGCCGTATTTTCTGCGGATGGCCGGGTTGGCCTCGATCGGCCCCTCCGCGGCGATGATCTCGGCGGCGGCGGTCTGCGGATACACGCGAAGGCCCAGCGCCGCGCCGACGCAGTCCGCCCCCGTGCTTTTCATGAATGAGATGGTTTCCGTCAGGGTCAACGGCGTCTCGCCCGGTCCGCCGAGAAGAAGGTCGAACATGACCGCGATCCCGTTTCGACGGCACAGGCGCGCCGCGTTGGCCACGTCTTCGGGGCGGTGGGCCTGCCGGTATCTTTTCAACATCGTGAGGCTTGCCGAGTCCGCGGTGAAATTGATGCCGACGCACCCAGCGCGCCGCATGTTTTCGGCCAGCGATTCGTCGAACGGAATGATCGCCATATAAGTGTACCAGCGCAACCTTTCTCCAAGTCGCCGGCGGATGAACTCCGCGCAAACAGCCTGCGCGTGTTCGTAGGGGATGTTGAACTCCGAGTCGCACAGGTGGAGCGCGTCCACCCCCTGAGCGAGCAGGCGTTCGGCCTCCTCGGCCACCTCGGCCGGCTCGCGCGTCCGCGCCGCGCTCCCCTTGGCCAGCAATTCCGCGCAGTAGATGCACGAGCGCGGGCACCCGCGTTTGGTTTCGATTCCCCCCTGGCCTCCCAGACGGAAATAGGCGGGGTTATCGACCGCGTTGCGCGCCGTGGGGAGCGCCAGCTTGCGCGGCCACGCCGGGGGATTATGCCGCAGCCTCCCGTTCTGCCGCCAGATCAGCCCGCCGACGCGTTCGAATTGTTTTTGCCCGCGAAGTTCACGCAGAAGCGAAACGAGCGCCTCCTCGCCGTCGCCGCGGATGCCGAACTCAACGCCGCAGTGTTCCACCAGGCGCTCGGCGAAAATCGAGAACCCGACGCCGCCGAGCACGCGTGGCGCGTCGGTCAGCGGCCGAAGCGTCTCCAGGATTTTCACGAGGTCCGGGACGAACGACTGCGCGCTGGGCCAGAAGCAGTCGTCCACGTTGCGCAGTGTCAGACCCACCAATTCCGGGTTCCGGCATGAAAAATAGTTTGCGAGCGTCGTCTCGACGTTCTGCGAAAAGCACAAATCGAGGATTTCGACCTCGCAGGCCGCCTTTCGAACCGCGCCGGCGATATAGTCCAGCCCGATCGGCGCGATAGGAGGTACCATTCGATTCGTGTTGATCAATACCAGCATCCGTCGGCCCTTTACCTGAGGTTTTCCTCCATCTTTATATTAGCGGCCTAAGGCGCAGTTGCGAAGCGGATTCCGCCGTCCCTTCCGGGGACACAATAATTGTGCGTCGCTTATAGATTCGAAGGTAAGGCTTTCACGTAAGATAGCGCCTTCGCGTGAAGGTGTGATTTTCTTTGTGTCCCCGGACCGCGATTACGGTGTTTTTACAGCGGGCGTTTCCCCGAATATCTCCCTGAAAAACGCTTTCATGGCCTCCCAGGACCGCTTCGCCGCCTTTTCGTCGTACGCCGCGCCCCTGGATTTGTCCGTTCCCGCGGCGGGGTTCGAAAAAGCGTGAACCGCTCCGCCATAGACGGCCATCTGCCAGTCCAGGCGCTCCATATCCATGACTTCCCGAAATCGCAGGCGGGCCTCGCGGCTTAACGAGGGGTCCTCCGAGCCGATAAGAACAAATATTTTGGCCTTGATCTTTCCGCTTTCCCCAGCCTCGGGGATGGGCAGCCCCCCATGGAAGCTGACGATGCCGGCGATGTCCGCCCCGCTATAGGCCAGCTCCAGAACCGTGGTCCCGCCAAAACAGAAGCCGATGGCAGCCAGGCGTTTGGCATCGACAAGTTTGTTGTTTTTGAGAACCTCAAGGGCGGCTTGGGCGCGCTGGCGAAGGGCCGGCGTGCCCCTCAGTTGGCCCGACAGCTTCGCGGCCTCCTCGGCTTCCCGCGTTGCTTTGCCTTCTCCATACATGTCGGCGGCGAAGGCCACATACCCCATCTCGGCCAGTTGATCGGCCCGCATTTTCGCATAGTCGTTGAGTCCCCACCATTCGTGGATGACCAAAACGCCCGGCCTCTTGCCTTCGATCTGGTCGTCATAGACCATGTAGCCCTTGAAAACCTTCTCGCCCACGTTGTACGGCACGGTTTCTTTCACCAGTTTCGCCTGAAGACAAGCCGGAAAGATGAACAGCAGCGCGGCGGCTAAAATTATGGCTTTCATTGGCGAAATCCTTTAAAAAGAGATGCTTTTTTCATAAAGCCCCGTTTAAATTTCAGAAACCTTGATTTTGCCCCAGGTATTCCTTTAAATTAGACGCGGAAGGCAAAAGGGGGAGCGTTGGAATGTCGAATGACGAAAACCTCTCGGAAACCGGGTTGCCGAGGAACGAGGATTCGCTCGTCGCGGTTTGGACCGATCCCGTCTGCGGCATGACCGTGTCGCTCGAGGATTCCGCGGGCAAATGCGAGTATCAAGGGCGAATCTACCACTTCTGTGCCGTCGCCTGCTTGAAAAAGTTCCAGAAAGGCCCCGAACGCTACCTCCATAAAGCATCGGCCCCTCAGGCTTGTTGCGGCCTCGACCGGGAGCCTTCGCAAGTCGCGCCCGGCCCTTATACCTGCCCGATGCACCCCGAGGTGGAAAGCTCCCAGCCCGGCGCCTGTCCCAAGTGCGGCATGGACCTTGAACCGAAAGAGGCGGCGGCGGAAGAAGAAAATCCCGAGCTGCGTAAAATGGCCCGCCGCTTCTGGGTCAGCCTCGTCTTTACGGCGCCCGTATTTTTCCTGACAATGTCGGATATGGTCCCCGGAATGCCCCTGCGCCACCCCTTGGGCCGCCTTTTTGTCTGGATTCAATTTGCCTTGGCCGCGCCCGCGGTCCTCTGGTGTGGCGGCGTTTTCTTCCGCCGCGGCTGGGACTCCATCGTAAGGGGCAGCCTGAACATGTTCACGCTGATCTCCATCGGGACCGGCGTGGCCTATGCCTACAGCGTGGCGGCAACCTTGTTCCCCGGAGTGTTTCCGGCCTCTTTCCGCGATGCGCACGGGCAAGTGGCCGTGTATTTCGAGGCCGCGGCGTTTATCACGACCCTTGTTCTGTTGGGACAGGTCCTCGAACTTCGCGCGCGAAGCCGCACCGCGGGCGCGATCCGGGCGCTTCTCAACCTCGCGCCTAAAATGGCCAGGATCGTCCGCGAAGACGGCCGCGAGGAGGACCTTTCCATCGACCGGATTCGTCCCGGCGACCGCCTGCGCGTTCGCCCGGGCGAAAAAGTGCCGGCCGACGGCGTGGTGGTCGAGGGGAAAAGCGCCGTCGATGAGTCGATGATCACCGGCGAGCCGGACCCGGCGGAGAAGGGGCCGGGCGATGCCGTCACCGGCGCCACGGTCAACGGCCGAGGCGGTTTCGTCATGGAGGCCCGGCGTGTTGGAAGCCACACGCTTCTGGCCCGCATCGTCCGCATGGTCCAGGAGGCCCAGCGCAGCCGCGCGCCAATCCAGCGCTTGGCCGATCGCGTTTCCGGCTGGTTTGTCCCCGCGGTTCTGGCTGTTGCGGTGCTCTCCTTTGCTGCATGGGCCTTTTGGGGGCCCGAGCCTCGCATGACTTACGCGATCTTGAGCGCCGTCGCCGTGCTCATCATTGCCTGCCCGTGCGCCCTGGGGCTTGCCACCCCCATGTCCATCATGGTGGGCACCGGCCGGGGCGCGCAGTCGGGGATTTTGATCAAAACGGCCGAGTCCCTTGAAATCCTCGAAAAAGTTGATACGGTTGTCGTTGACAAAACCGGCACCCTGACCGAAGGCAAGCCAAGGATCGTCGCTGTGTCGTCTGCCGGCGGCTTTGAGGAAAATGACGTCCTGCGAATGGCCGCGAGCCTTGAGCGTTCCAGCGAACATCCGCTCGCCGCCGCCGTCGTCGGCGCCGCCGAGGCCCGTTCTCTCGACTTCGGTTCGGTCGAGGCCTTTGAGTCGATTCCCGGCAAAGGCGTGCGGGGGATTTTAGACGGCCGGAAAATCGCGCTGGGCAACGAGCGGTTTCTTGTGGACCTTAACGTGTCTCCCGGACCGCTCGGTTCGAAGGCCGAGGAGCTTCGCTCCGAAAGGGCGACGGTAGTCTTTCTGGCCGTTGAAGGCCAAATCGCCGGCTTGCTCGCGATCACGGACCCCATCAAGAAATCGACCCCCTGGGCCATCCGCGCGCTTCACGACGACGGCGTCGAGGTCATCATGGCCACGGGCGACGAGCGTCAGACCGCCGAGGCCGTCGCGAAAAAACTCGGCATCGCGCGTTTCGAGTCGAGCGTGCTTCCAGAGAAAAAGCACGAGATCGTTCGGGAGCTTCAGAAGGAGGGCCGAATCGTCGCGATGGCGGGCGACGGCATCAACGACGCCCCCGCGCTGGCCGCGGCCGACGTCGGCATCGCCATGGGCACCGGCACCGACGTCGCCATGGAAAGCGCCGGCGTCACCCTGCGCGGCGTGGCCAAGGCCCGCCGTCTCAGCCGCGCCACCATGCGCAACATCCGCCAGAACCTCTTCTTCGCCTTCATCTACAACGCCGTTCTGGTTCCCGTGGCCGCGGGCGTCTTGTATCCCTTCACCGGCATCCTGCTCAGCCCCATGATCGCCAGCGTCGCCATGAGCCTCAGCTCCGTCTCCGTCATCACCAACGCCCTGCGCCTCTCTAAAGTGGACCTTGGTGCCGAATGAGCAAGACGTAAAAGTGTAGGGCGGAATAGCGAAGCGTATTCCGCCGTATGTGCTGTTTATTTTTCGCCTTTAGTTCTCAGTCTTAGCTTTTTGTAGCACAGGTTCTCTAACCTGTGCCCCCGCAGGGTCTTAGTAATTTGTTTTTAAAAGTTACGCTTTGCAGTGCTTGTTTGTTTTTCCTGCGTGTCCTGTGGTGTTGTTTCTTCGTTCCAATTTCGCGATTTTCGCGTCTTTCGTAGTTTCTCCCTCTTTTTTTTCAATTTGCATTTTGCAATTTTCATTTTGCAATTTGCATTGAGTCTTTCCCGCCCCCGCGTCACTAAGAAGCTCAATCCTCCGCTTCGACCGTGTTGACCAGCGTCCCGATCCCGTCGATTTCCGCCTCGACCACGTCGCCGGCCTTCAGAAAGACCGGCGGCTTGCGCGCAAACCCCACTCCTCCCGGCGTGCCGGTCATGATGACCGTGCCGGGCGCGAGCGTCATGCAATCGCTCAAAAAGCTGACGACCTGCGCCGCGCCGAAGATCATATCCGACGTGTTCGATTCCTGCATCACCTGGCCGTTCAGCCGAAGGCGCAAGTTGGCGTTGTCCGGGTCGAACTGCGTCTCGATCCACGGCCCGAGCGGCGCAAAGGTGTCGAAGCTCTTGCCCCGCGCCCACTGGCCGTCCAGGCGAAGCTGGCAGTCGCGGGCCGACACGTCGTTGCCGCAGGTGTAGCCCAGACAATACTTTAGCGCGTCGGCCTCCGATACGTGCTTGGCCTTTTTCCCGATGACGATGCAAAGCTCCACCTCGTAGTCCACCTCGTTCGGCGCGATCTTCGGCAGCGCGATGGCGTCGCCAGGCCCGGCCAGCGCGTTTGTCGCCTTGATGAAAAGAAGCGGCCGTTCCGGTCTCTTCATGTTCGTCTCGGCCGCATGTTTTCCGTAGTTGAGGCCAAGCGCCAGGATATTGGGCGGCTCCACCGGCGCCAGGAGCTTCACCGTCGTCAGTTGGACTTTGCGCCCGCTGAGCTGGCCGCCGCAGAAGGGGCAGCAGTCCATCACGCGGATCGTCTCACCGTCGAGCGCGCCGTAGTAAACCTCGGACTCCTCCAGGAATCGCACGATACGCATCTCGGATTTCCTTTAAAGAATGACAAAGTCGCCTTGGTTAAAAGATTAGCTTGCGTCCGGACATTTGGCAAGCTATCTTTACGCGGCCGCGGGGCGGCGCAAACCGCTCTTTGTCCCGCGCAAAGGCGTCAAGCGTTCAGAATGGCACATAGTTAGGTCTCGAAGCGAAGAAAACACACGCCGACGGAGCGGCGTGACTACAACAAATGCGTTTTTTACTGTAGCCGCGGCGCTCTGTCGCCGCGTTTTCGTCCACTATTTTGGCTTTTTTGTTCTTAACTATGTGCCATTCTCAAGTGTTCCTTTTTCACGAGGGGAGTTGACAGGGTGAGTTTTCCTACCGTCAGGCGCGTTGTTTTTCTTGTTGCGGCCATTGTGTCCTTCTTGCCTTTCTGCCTGGGGGCCGACGAGACCATAACCATCTATGGCCCCGGAGGGCCCTACCCGGCCATGAAAAATGCGGCGGAGGTTTTTGAAAAGCTGCACAAGGTCAAAATCGAAATTGTCCAGGGAGAGGGTTCGCCGCCCGTCTGGGCCGAAAAGGCCAAAAGCGATGCGGACATAATCTACAGCGGTTCGCAGTACATGATGACCAATTTTGTCGAGTCTCTTCAAGGGGCGGTGGACGAAGCCACGATCATACCCCTTTATCTGAGGCCGTCCGCCATTCTCGTCCGGCCCGGCAATCCCAAAAGGATTCATAGTTTTTCCGACCTCCTGGACCCGCGCCTCAAGATTCTCGTGGTTGACGGCGGAGGCATGACGGGGATGTGGGAGGATATGGCCGGCAAGCAAGGGGACATCCGAAACGTCCGCTACCTGCGCAGAAACATAGCCGCGATTGCTCGCTCCGGCAGCGAGGCGAAACGACTGTGGCAGGAGAAGCCCGAGCTGGACGTCTGGCTTGCCTGGAATACCTGGCAGGTGGCAAATCCGCAGATCGCGGACCTTGTTTCCGTCAGCCAGGACTATGTGATTTACCGCCCCATGGTGATCGCCATGACCCGCAAGGGCAGGGGGAGCGCCCCGGCGGGTGATTTCTTCAGATTTATTCAATCGCCCGAGGGAGAGCGCATCTTTAAAAAATGGGGTTGGATGGGATCAAAACCATAGGACGAATCTGACAGGAAGGAGAAGTTATCATGACTCGTGAACTTTATGCCCCGGCAATTCGTCAGGTTGCTTATCGGGAAGTTAAGGAGACGCCACTCGCGGCAGGACAGATTCGTGTCCGCGCGGAATATGGCGCATTCAAGCACGGCACCGAACTGACCCTTTGGCGCAACTCGCGAGGCGATCCGAACTGGTCGCCCATCGAGCTTGGAAACATGCTGGTCGGGCGCGTGACCGAGGTGGGGGCGGGCGTAACGGGATTTGCGGTCGACGACCGGGCCTGCGCGTATTCCTCGATGTGCGAAAGCGTGGTCTGGAATGCGGCCGAGGCGTGGAAACTCCCCGAGGGGATGGACTGGAAAGCCGCGGTCTGCCTCGATCCGGCGGATTTCGCCCTCGCCGGTGTGCGCGACGGCCATGTTCGCGTCGGCGACGACGTCGCGGTGTTCGGCCTGGGCGCGATCGGCCTGTTTGTCGTTCAATTGTCCAAACTTGGGGGAGCCCGCCGCATCGCGGCCGTTGACCCCATTGCGCGTCGCAGAGAAATAGCCAAAAACTTTGGCGCCGATCTGGTGGTGGACCCGACCGCGGGCGATCCGGGCGGCAAGATCAAGAAGTATTTCAGCTCCCGAGGCGCCGACGTGTCCATTGACATCAGCGGAAATTATTCCGCACTCCACCAGGCGATCCGCTCCGTGGCCTTTGGGGGCAATGTCGTCGCCGTCGCGTGGCCGTCCGAGTGCAAGGGCGGGCTGGATTTGGGCGCCGAGGCGCACGGAAATCGCCCGACTCTCATTTTCGCGCGCGCCTGCAGCGATCCCAATCGCGACCATCCGCGATGGAGCGAAGGACGGATTTTTGAAACGCTCAAGGGGTGGTTCGAGAACGGCACTCTCAAGGCCGGCGGGGTCGTTGACCCTGTTGTGCCTTTTGAGCAGGCTGGCGAGGCTTGGCTGCGCGTGGACCGCGACGCCGCTTCTTCGGTCAAACTCGGCGTTTCGTTCCAGGGCTGAAACGCCTTTTTAGAAAGCGGGGGCTTGCCCGTCTATGGCGGGCAAGCCCCACATGTTTTCTACGTTTCGCGTCGTTTCGCGAATTTCGTAGTTGCCGCTGTGTTGTTTGGAGTGCGGCGGCTTGCCGCCGCTTTGTTTTGCGCAAGCTTGCTTGCGGCATGGATGGGTAACGGGCCGCGGAATGCCATTCGCCGGTTACTGGCGAGAAAGCCTTGGTTTATTTCTCTTGGATGCGTTGTTTTTCCTGTTTTGTAAAGTCGCATATGCCTTGCTCCAGTTACTATGCGTAAATCGAGGGTTTTTCGGCAAAAAACAACGTTGTCATTCTGAGCGCCAGCGAAGAATCTTTCAAATCGTAGGACAGGCATTCTTGCCTGTCAATTGCCAGACAGGAATGTCTGGCCTACCCTCAGGATGACAAATTAACGCTATTTTGTGCACTAAAATCTGTGTCTCCAAGTGGGACAATAACTGGAGCAAGGCATTCGTATGACTGTGGGGCTGCCGGTGTCCTCAGCTATTCCCTCGCGGGCGGCTCCGGCAGCCTCCGATGGGCGACAATCGAGAGAATTGCTCCCGCTACGGCGAGAACCACCACTCCCGGCAGCGTCCGGACCAATCCCACGCGGTCGGCGATCAGCCCGACAACGCTCGGGAAAATCGTCGCGCCAAGCGCGCCCGCGGCGATGACCAGGGCGATCACCGTGGTTTGCCGCTCGGGAAAATGGGATTCCGCCAGGGCGAGGTTCGTCGGCCAAAGCCCGCACATGGCAAATCCCAGCAGGCCGCAGGCCGCAAGCTGAAGTTGAAGGCTCGGCGCCGCGAAAAACACCACCAGCGCGCCGATGACCGCAACTTGAATGGCCGAGATCACCGTCGTGTGCCGCACCCCCCGCGGAATGAAGGCGATCAGGAATCTTCCCACGGCCATCATCCCCCAGAAAAGGACCGGCGCGAGTCCCCGAGCGCTGTCATCCGCCTTCAAATTGTACCGGTCGCCCAGGTAAGTCGGCACCCAGCACGCGAAGCTCAGCTCCATGCCCACGTAGAGGATCATGATGCCCACGAACACCCAGAAGCGGCTCTTGCGCAGCAACTCGGCCACGTGCCGCGCCGTGGTGCGTTCCTGCGCATGGCCTTCGTCCGCCTTCCCGAAAAAATAGAGGGGCAGCGCCAGCGCGGGCAGCGCCGCGACGAACAGAAACGGCGTCCGCCATTGCCCGTAGTGGCGCAGAAGGACGATGGCGGCGAGGGGCCCGCCCACCGCGCCTATCCCGTAAAATACCTGTGAGATGTTCAGCATGGCACGCGAACGTTTCGGATACAGCGTGACCATCAGCGTGCTGGTGGTCAGCTCGATGCAGCCGCATCCGGCGAAACCGACCCCCAGAAGCGCAAGCAACATGAACGACGTGTGCGATTTGCCGATCGCCACGAGCGCCGCGCCAAGAAGCAGCGTTGTTACCCACAGGAGCCGCCGTTTGTTGAGGTGCGCCCCGAAGATCCCAACGCTGAAAACCGTCGCCATGAAAACCGAAAACTGGACGAAGTAGATGGCGGAGCCGAATCGCTCCGGCGAAACCTTGAACTCCTCCGAGATCGCCTCCAGCAGCACCGGCGCAAGCCCGTACGTCGTGGAGAAGGCGACGGTGGACAGAAAGCTGGCCGCGGCCAGAACGTTGCGGTGATTTCCCCTGTTTGGTTCGAGCGTATTCATTTTCTATTGGTTTCCCTGACTCCCTGGCGGGTCGAAGCGGGATTGAAGGTTTTCAATTGACTGAGCGCGCCTTTCGATTGCCGGCCAAAGCGATCTAAGCTCCTGCCAAACCTTGAAACGGTTCCTGTCACGAGGGGAGATGATAATGGCGCCGGGGAGCATTTTAAAGAACTTTTTGAATAAAGGCGGGGGTGGGCAGGGTGAGCGCCTAAAGCAGCCTGGCCGACGCGAGGGTGAGGGGAAAGGGGACTTTCTATCCGCCAGCCGGCGGATTGAATGTCCCCTTTCCCCCGTGTTTTAAAACGGGTTTTCGATTTCGCCGATCTTGCCCAGCAGCCCCTCCCGATTGGCGATCTGAATGCCCAGGCCCGGGTGCGCGTTCGCCTCAAGAATTTTCGGCCCCTCGCCGTCGAGCACGACGTCGATCCCGACGTACACCATCTGAAGGGCCCGGCTCAGGCGAGTCGCCACGTCCAGGACTTCCCTCCAGAACGGGATTGTGAACCCTTCGAGGCGCGCTCCCGTGTCGGTGTGATTCAGGACCTTCCTGTTGCGCCGGATGCCGCCCCGCGTCGTTCCTGTTTCAAGGTCAACCCCCGCGCCGATGGCGCCCTGGTGGAGGTTCGCCCGCCCGCTCGAGGCCCGCGTCGGCAGGCGCAGCATGGCCATGATCGGGCAATGCCGATACACCAGAACGCGGATGTCCGGCGTGCCGGCCGCCGACAGTGTTTTGAACGCCGGGTGGACCGCGATGCGCTGCTCGATGAGGGCCTGGTCGGGTCTTGCGCCCAGCGAATAAAGGCCCGAAAGAATGCTCGAAACATGGTGGCCGATCTCGCAGAGCGAAAGAAGTTTTCCGTTCGAGGCTTCGTATGTGCCCTCCGGTTTGCGCGCGAGGATCAGAATTCCCCGCCCCCCCGAACCGTGGGCCGGCTTCACGACCGCCTCCTGTTTTGCGCCGAGCAGATCCCCGATCCGTTCGACGTCGCCGTGGCGCTCGATGACGCCATAAGTCTCTGGGACCGGGATTTGATGCTCATGGCAGAGCTTTTTGGTGGCGGATTTATCGTCGGCCAGCGCGTTGAACTCGCGGGGATTTTGCTCGAGGATGAAGTTGCGCGCGTTCATCCCGAGGATTCCGAGCCTTCGAAGCCGTTCGAAACTCGCGAGTTTCATTTTTGCGCCTCCGAAGGGCTGTTTTCCGCCAGGCTTCGAAATCGCCAGAGTTCACTCAGCCTGTAGCCGGGATAACGTCCGATGAGAATCAGAAGCCCGGCGGTTCCAAAATGGATTTCCGGATAACGCAGCACGGCGCGGCCGACCGCCTCCCATTTCATTGCCGGCAGGCACAGTAGCGAAATGAAAAGCGTCCCCGCGAGCACGCGCATCGCGTAGCGGAATCCTTCGTCCTCCATGCCGACCAGGACTCTTTCGGCGACGAGGGCGCAGACGAAAATCGCCGGCAGAATGTCCGCTGCGTTCACCTTCATGCCGAATTGGCCCATGGCTGCAATCGCCGGCGCTAAAAGCGCCAGCGCAAGCGTCATCGTCAGGCCCAGGCGTGGTACCATCAGAAGTCTCAGTCGGGCCAAAAGCGCCCGCAGCGCAAGCACCGCAGAAATCAGCACCGCAAGGATGACCAGGCCGGCCCGCGGATCCGCATAGGCGAAGCCGAGCGCCAGCAGGCTCGGAAGCGTGGTCCCAAAGGTTTGAACGCCGATGATGTTGCGGAAAAATGCCGTTGCCAGGATTCCGATTGGCAAAAGCAGAAGAAGCGTTACGGTTTTCTGCGCCTCGGCCGGAAGGCGCCTCATATCCACCGCCCTGAAAAAGCGTCCGCCACTGGAGGAACCCGTCTCCTCAAATGTTGCCTTCGTGTTTTTTTCCGGGACAAGTGATCTCTCGGCCGTCGCCCAGGTTCTGAGCAGAACCAATAGCAGGCCCAGTAGAACGAGGGCCGCCGCTACGAAGACGATGCGCCGCGTTTCCTTCACCGTTTTTCGCTCCAGACGTTGCCGGGCGTCACTCTTCCCGTGGCGCCGGTCTTTTTTTGTGTCACAGGTCCTCTAACCTGTGCCCCGCAGGATCTTTGCTTTTTTCTTCCAATTTGCATTTTGAAATTTGCAATTTGCATTTTGCAATGAACGCTTCATCCTTTCTCGGCGTCCTTGGCGCCTTGGCGGTTCACGCCTTCATTTGTCCTCCACTTGCCGATCGGCTTTTTAAAACACAGCTTCACGGCGCGTATTATAATCCAGACGTTTTTCGGCTGAAAGCTATTTGGCTGACTGTTGCATGGCGCCAAGAGGCTTGGTGTAAATAATTCTGTCGTCGCCCGGGGCGTAGAAGTTCTCGATCCGCCCGTTTTCGCGATAGCCCATCTTTTCGTAAAAACGTCTCGCCGCCAGGTAATCCTCCCGGCTTGAGGTTTCAACCACCGCAAGCTGGCCCTTCAGTCGCCCGATAATGCTCTCCGCGTGTTTCATCAGGATACCGCCAAGGCCGCGCGCCTGCCGGTCCGGCGCCACCACCAGCCAATAGATGTCGAAGGTCCCGACGGTGCAGGGGGTGGGGCCGAAACAAACCCAGCCCACCGGCAGGCCGGCTTCTTCGAGGATGAAGGATTGGTAATGCGACGCGTCGCCCTTCGCAATGGCGTCGTCGAGGAGTTCTTCGGCGGTCAGGATTTCCTCGGGGCGGAATCGCCCGGTCTCTTTGAGAAACTCCAGGATCCGAGCGCGGTCCCGCGCTGAAACCGAGCGGATGATTCCCAAAGGCGCGTCCTTCTTTTCCGTCGATTCAGCGGATGTCGTCCGCTTCGCTTGTCCCCCCTGGCTTAAGGAGGTCGCGTTTCTCAGGAGCGTCAAAACAAACTCCTTGTAGCTGATGTGCGCCGCTTCGAGCGCCGCGGGGAATCCGTCGCCGGGCGTGATATCCGGGTTGGGATTCACCTCCAGGACGAACGGGGTTCCTCTTTCGTCGAGCCGGAAATCCACGCGCGCGTAATCCCGGCAGCCCAGCGCGTGCCACGCCACAAGCGCGCTGGAGCGCACCCGTTCGGCCTGTCGGGCCGTAAGCGGGGCGGGGATGATGCGCGGCGTGTTGTTGTATTCAAATGTTTCCATGAGCCACTTCGCCGAGTAGCCCACGATCCGCGGGCGGTCCTCCCCGAAGGCTTCGAAGTTGATCTCCGCGATCGGCAGCGCCCTGACCCGCCCCTCGATTTCCAATAGGGCGACGTTCAGTTCCCTGCGCCCCACGAACCTTTCGATCAGCGCCGGCTGCCCGAACTCCTCGTGAATTGTGCGGACCGCGCGATTCAGCGCGGTCGCCGCTCCCTCGATCACCGAGAAGCCGTCGATCCCTTCGCTGGCTTCGTTGGCAACCGGTTTGACGATGTACGGGCCGGCGGGCAGCTTCGAGCGCGGGACTCTTTGGCCCACCGGCACCAGAATTCCTTCGGGACAATCAAGGCCCGCCGACCGCAAAATCGACTTCGTCTTCCATTTATCCTGCGCCAGGATCAGCCCCGGCGTATCGGTTCCCGTGCAACTTTTGCCGTAGGCGCGGCACAGCGCCGGAACCAGGTTGGCGTCCGACGCACTCGGGTGCATGCCCTCCACGAGGTTGAATATGATATTCTCGGTGCTCGCGGCAAGGATCGTCGGCAGGTCCTCCAGCCGCGTGACCCCGACCGTGCGGTGGCTCACCCCCAGCTCGCTCAGGATTTCGCTTACCGCCTTGCACTCGTCCATGACGCCGGCGTCGCTTTCGCGCCACACGCCGCCCTGGTCGGCGGGGGCGGGCGCATGGTGAAGGATCAGAACGTGAAATGCGCTTGTCTGCTTCATTGGACTCTCCACCTTTTCAGGGCGTTTTGGATAATCCGGCCGATCAGTTGCTCGTAGCTCATCCCCGCTCGAGTCGCGATCATGGGCAGGTCCGAATGGGTCGGATGCAGGCCCGGCAGGGGATTGATCTCCATGAAGGACGGCCGTCCCTCGCGGTCGCAGCGGACGTCCACGCGCGCCGCGTCGGCGCATTCCAGGATCCCGTAAACTCGCAGCGCGAGTTCTTCGACCTCTTTGCCCAGTCCCTCCTCGCGGAAATCCGCATAGGTCACGAGACTTTCGCACTTTTCCTTTGCCTCGTAGGAATAAACCTCCGCGTTCTCGGCCTGGTGCACGACGATTTCCATCGCGCCGATCGCGCGCGCCTCGGCGCCGTTGCCCAGGATGCCCACCGTGAACTCGCGCCCGGGCAGATACTCCTCGACGAGAATCGGCTGCGCGAAGCGCTCCAGCAGCATTTTGCAGACGGTCTTAAGACCTTCCTGGTTTTCAACTTTCGAGAGCCTGTTGACCCCTTTTCCGGAGCCCTCGGCGAGCGGCTTGGCGAAAACGGGATAGGGCAGGTTGATTTTTTCGATGTCCTGCTCCTGGCGAACGACCTGGAAGGCCGGCGTCCGCTCGCCCATGGACTGCGCCAGCCGCTTTGCCACGGCCTTGTCCAGCGTGACGGCGCAGACGAGGGGATCGGAAAACGTATAGGGAATCTCGTAAAGCTCCAAGAGGCAGGGCGCCTGGGCCTCCCGGCTTCGCCCCCGCAGTCCCTCGGCGATGTTGAACACAAGGTCCCACCGCTCGCCCGCTACAAGACGCGCGCACAACGCGCGGGCGTTTCCCACGCGCTCCGTCCGATAACCGTTCGACCGGATGGCCGATTCCAGAGCGTCTATGGTTGCCACGGAGTCGAACTCGGCGATCACCTCCTCCGGATATCCCCGGGACAGGTAATCGTTTCGCAGGTCGTAGGTCAATCCGATGGTCAGACTCATCTTGTTTTTTCCTGTTGCGGCTCGCGTGTCTTTGCCAGTGTTCTAAGAGCCTATCCGATTAACTCACGCGGTCGCGACGCCGTGATTTGCGGCTCAGGGCAAGGCGCGCCGACGAAATTGACCCAATGGAAAGGGTCCATGAGGAGGCGCAACGCAGCCCTGAGTCGCAAGGCGCAGCGTCCCTTCGGGTTGCGGCGGGACGGCCTCCGCCGGCCGGCGGATTGCTCCTCGTCGCCATATCTCTCCACTGATATGCCTCCTCGTCGCGCCTTGCATCGCGCGCCACAGCGCTCGCAACGCGGCTCACGGGACGTTTCAAAACACCTTCTAAGGTTGCCAGATTCAGGTTGCCCAGACTTCGGCCGATGCGTTCCATCGTCTTAGCCGTCAGCGAAAAAGACCCCGTCGGGTCTTTCGTCATTGTACCGAACCCCATCGAAACCACAAGAAACATCGCATGGAACCGCTCGATTTTTGTCAGGGCCTTCCGCAGGGCGTCGAGGTAGAGCTTTTCGCCGGCCCTTTCGGGCAGCGGAAAGTTCCGGTTGAAGCCTTTGCCCCGTCCTTCGCCGACTTCCCCGGCGAAGCCCGAAAAATAGGGATAAGAGAAACTCGGATGCACGTGAATGGAAATCGTCAGTACGTCGTCGCGCCGCCAGAAGATCTCCTGCGTGCCGTTGCCGTGGTGAAAGTCCAGGTCCAGCACCGCCACCTTTCCCCGGCGCGAAAGCCGCTCGGCGGCCGCCGCCGCCGCGCCGTTTTGAAACACCTTCTTAGGAAGTCCCGGCTGTGAACCGCCCGAATTGCCCGTTCGCTGAAACGCCGCGCCTTGATTTCCTGAAAAAGACCAGAATCGCGAAGGACCTTGCGCAGTGCTTCGGCCCGCTCGGGACGCTCCAGATAACCCGCGTCGCGCACGCGGTGGGCGCGGTGCGCCTCCGAGACCACCAGGGGGAAGGGCTTCCCCAAAATAGAACCGGGGCCGGCTTTTTGACGCGCCAAAAAACCAGCCCCGGTGGTTTCAACTTTTCCGCGATGTGAATGCCGCTTGGCCCGTTTGGCCCGGCGGATTTGGACCATGGACTGCTATCTCCGGGTCATGCCGAAGACAATCCTTTTTGAAGGCGCCGCTTCTGTCGCGACGCGCCCGCGGGAATGATCCCCGTGGCCTTGCCGCTGGCAAGCTCCCACACGCCGCTGAACGTTCCGCCCGCGCCGCACTCCGCTTTTTCCGCCGCCGCGTTGGGCTCCGGATAGCTGACCAGCATCCCTTCGAAGTTCCTCAGCACGGTGTGTGTGGGGCTGATCGAGACGATGTAAGTGGGGAGCAGGGGGATCTTTCCGCCCCCGTGTGGGGCATCGACCACGAAGCTCGGTATCGCCAGGCCGCCCAGCCTTCCCCTCAGATATTCCATGATCTCGAGGCCCCGGGCCAGCGGGGTGCGGAAATGCTCCACGCCCCGGACCAGGTCGCACTGGAACAGGTAGTAGGGGCGCACCCTCATGCGAACGAGCCCTCGGCAGAGCTTTTCGATAACCTGATGATCGTCGTTGATGCCGCGCAGCAGAACCGACTGGTTGCCCAGCGGGATGCCCGCGTCCACCAGACGCCCGCAGGCCTCCGCCGCCTCGTGCGTCAGCTCCCGCGGATGGTTGAAGTGGGTGTTGATCCAGATCGGATGATACTTGCGCAGCATCTGGGCCAGTTCCTCCGTGATGCGTTGAGGCATGACGACCGGCGTGCGCGTGCCGATGCGGATGATCTGAACGCTCGGCACCTCGCGCAGCGCGCGGATGATCGGCTCCAGCGTTTCGGTGGCAAGCGTCAAAGGATCGCCGCCCGATACGATCACGTCGGAAATCTCGGGGTGCGAAGTCAGATACGAGACCGCCTGCGCAAGACGAGCCGCGCTGATCGAACATTCCCTGAACCCCGCCACGCGTTTTCGCGTGCAATGGCGGCAGTACGACCCGCAGGTCGTCGTCACGATCAGTAGGGCCCGGTCGGGATATCGATGAACCAGCCCCGGAACCGGCATGTCTTCCTCCTCCTCGAGCGGATCATCCTTGAGGAAGCCGGGGTCTAAAAGCTCCTCGGGCTGGGGGACGCACATTTTGAAGATGGGATCGCTTCCGTCGGGACTCTGGATCAACGAAGCGTAATAGGGGGTGATCGCCATTGGGAACTTGCCGGCGGCCTTGACAATCCCATCGGGATTTCCGATGGTCGGAAACTTCTCCACGAGCGCTTGGATGCCGCGGATGCGGTTCCTCATCTGCCAGCGCCAGTCGTTCCAGTTCCTCGATTTCTTTTCTGTTTGTCGCTTATCCTCCTCCTTAACCGCGCCGGACGTACTACTCCAATAGTCTTCCGATCTCGGGGCCTCTTCCTTTGCCGTGCTTGGGATTGTGCTTGTTACGGCTTCTGTTGTCTTCATTAGTAAATCTGTCTCCTAATAGTAAGTGTTTTTCCTGTCTCTATAAGGGGCATATCCCCTCATTGCTTCAGAAAGGCCGAAGCCGCCGTTACAAATACCTTTCGAATGGGTTTCATGTTGTTTTCCAGCTCTTCCTGCGCCATGCCGATCATCGACAGCGAGAAAAGTCCGCTGACCGAGCCTGCCAGCGCGTAGGCCA
>Ga0315273_10002293_pt1 | contig 22512 bp, 14 predicted proteins | sample YL17G02_0_MG_FD_205753 | JGI IMG/M metagenome (GOLD analysis project Ga0315273, IMG submission 205753) | Sediment microbial communities from Yellowstone Lake, YNP, Wyoming, USA - YL17G02_0 | ecosystem: Environmental > Aquatic > Freshwater > Lake > Sediment | place: USA: Wyoming | collected...
GTTGTGATTGGTTGCCGCTGCGCCCTGGGGCGGTCAGCTCGAAGCGGCCCACGCTGCCGATGTGGGCGGCGTGAAGGGTGGCGACGGGACGCCACAGAAGTGATGAGCCGACATTAAGGCAATCGTGCGGCGCGTGTCAAGTCGCCATGCATCGTCGTCGTGCTTCGTCGATCGCTAGTCGCCTGACGCCCTATCGTCGTCGGCGTCGATGTCGTCGAAGATACTCCTCGCACTTTGCGGTTTCTCGGGGGCCTCGACCTTCCCTAGTGTGCGCCGGCTCCTCTCGGGTTCCTCCGGTGTGTTGTCGCTAACCCAATCGTTCGCTTGTCGGATTTCCCGGTCGATGATCTTAGCTGCGCTCTCGTCGTCGCCAAAACGCTTCTTCAGAACTTGGAGCGACTCAAAAAGCCGTCGCATGCAGCTCTCAGCCGATTCACCGGCAGAATAGTCGGACTCGCAGTCCCGCCGAACATCGTCGAGCCGCGGCAGAAGTTCGGTCCGTACCCTGTGTAGCAAGTCCTCGAATTCATCGCCATTGAAGAGGCTCTCGATGCCCGAGTCACCCAGCGCATACGTGTCTTGGCCCTTCAGCGCGTAGTCGCTCACCGTCTCAACAAACTTCTTCCTCTTGTCCTCCGGCAGAAGGCCGAGTTCGTGCAGGCGCTCGGCAAGGCTCACTTCCGGAACCGTGTCAAGAAAGAGGCCGGGGGCGGAGACGTGATCGAGTAGACCAGGATTGCGCTCCAAGTAGAGGGAGAGGAACTCCTTTGAACAACGGCGCGCGAGAAACCCTTGCAGGGCCCGCTTCGCTCCCCAGGCCGACAGCCACACGGACTTGTATGATGTGCTCGCCGAAAATTCTCCCAGTCTCGTGAGCAACAGCGGAAAGAGAGACTTCGGTACGACGACCGCTCTTTCCATGCCGACGTCTCCGCAGGTGACCTGTTCGACCAGCCTCTCCGGCGCGGTTCCCCGTATGTAGATCCCCAGCATTTCTGGGCTCTGGACAAGAATCGCCGCATACGCGTCGCCGATGGTCGGATGCTTGAAGCGCCAAAAGGACTCGCCGCTCACATGGGAGTGCAGGACGAGACTGCCGTTCAGCGCATCAAGCGCCGTGACGCATCCCCCGAGATCGCTGTCGAGACGCTGAAGGGCCTCGGTCTCCGACGGCTGAAGTTCCATCGGGCTTTGCAGCCTGTCGTTACGCATATAGATAAGGGCAAGCGCCGCCTTGCTGTCGCCGTCGAGACCCTGAAGCACTTCCTGAAGAAACTGCTCGCGTTTGTCAACGAACTGGCCCAGGTAATAGGAGTCGATGAACAGGTCCTTCGTGAAGAGAGGTTCCGCCAGCCGCCGCGCGGTTTCTGGAATGAAGCGCGGATGGATCGCGATGTCCTCGAGGTAGGGTTTGATCTCGCCTCGAAAGGAGCGGGGCTGCTTTCCGAGCTTGAGGTGGTTGTAGAGGATCTGGCGCTTCTCGTCGGTGGAAAGGTCGTGAACATCAATGACGACCTGGCTCTCCTTAAGCAGCGGAAACGCGCTCTCCTTCAGATCTTTGCGGGCGCGGTTGTATATGTAGTCGCGCGAGGTCATCACAATCTTCGCCCCTTGGCGGAGCATAGTCTTGATCTGCGGCAGGACGTGGTTCCAGCGCTGGACCAAGAAGTCCTCGTACTGGGTGACACCGAAGACATCGTCAAGCCAAAAGAACTGCGACGACTCATCCGGGTTCCAGCGCTCGGCGACTTTGCCGGGGTCGTCGAGCTTGAGCATCGAGGCGCGCCATTGGTCCAAAGCGGCCATCGCTAGCAGTGAGGCGATGGTCGTCTTGCCCGCCGCTGGCTCGCCGATGAGCAGCACGAAGCTGTGTGTGTCGAGCGCCTGCGCGGCTCTCCGGTACGCGTCGGTGACGACCACCTTGGCGAGATCTTCGCGGAGCGATTCAAGGATGGCCCGCGCCTGTGCATAGGCGCGTTCGTCGAGAATCTGGCTGAGGTCTCCCAGCCCGTACACGCGCGGCACGAGCATGCGGAGGCGTTTGTTCTCGCGAATCTGCTGGTTGATCCAGGTTGAACCGAAGGTTGCGACGTGTTTGACCCCGGCGGCCCTGAAGAGCGACGTGATCCTCTCGGCCCGCTCGCCAGACAGGCCGGAGTTCGTCATGAGCACGTAGGACTCGCACAGACCGCTCGCCACAAGCCTCTTGGCCTTCACAATTTCATCCGACAGATCGGACGTCCGGAGGAGGTGGTCGCTCTTGCTCGTGAACTTGCACTGGATCACGAATGAGCCAGTGAGGTCCTCCTTTCCCGTAGTCCTCCACTTGCCACTGAATGCGCCATCCCTGCCGCCGTCGTGGGAGTCGAGGAACGACTCCACCGTCTGCCCCAGGATCTCCCTTGTGATCGTGAGACACAGCTGCTGGAAGCTGTTCCAGCCAAGGTTGTGCAGGTCGTACATTTCGTTATGGCAGCCAAAGACGAGTTCTGCTCAGCCTAGGCCAGCGACCAACGAGCGTCAAGAACGACCGATGGGCCGAATGCACTACCAATTCGGAGCATTGATCGGACGCGACGCCCGAGCGCTGATTGGATGGCGGGGATTCGCGTTCTGCGGTCACTTGGGCTAGTGGATTGCGCGGCCGCCCGGAGGTCGTCGTTCTCAACTCTTGTGTGGCTCGCGCGCCTTCAGAACACCGGAGTAATCGGCCTTCAGTTCATCGAGCGTCGGTCTGATGCCCTGTGTCTCCAGGGGCTGAGAATGAGAAGCGATGTAGCGGCAAGACTTGTCAAACACCGGGATAATCGCGGCCATGCTCCCGTGAAGCTCGGCGATATTGATCTGGCCCAGCTTGGTCATCATCACGTTGGGTGCGTACCGCTGAACGACCCCCTTGAGCATCTCGTGTTCGACGGTGACTTCGCACAGGCCTCGGAGTTCTTCGTACCCTTTCTCCACGAGAGCGGCCCTGATCTCGCCCGTTTGTTTCTCAGCACCGTCGATCATCGTCTTTACCCTGGCGGTGACCTGCGCGATAGTGTCGACGCGTGGATGAGAGGCGGCCGTGACGACGCCGACTTCGCTTCCCTCCAGCCTGATGTCGTAGTACTTCCAGCTCTTCTTGTTGGCCTTGCTGAGCAACTCGGCGGCAAACCAGATATTGTGCGTGAAGACGATAATCTGATGATCGTCGGCCAGGGCCACGATCCGGTCGCAAACCTCATGGATGCGCCGATAGTCCATGCTCGTGATGGGGTCGTCAAAGACCACGGGTGACGACGCCGGAACAGCCGTGACCTCGGCGAGAAAATCGGCAAGCGCAAGGGCTTTCTGTTCACCCTCCGAGAGTACCGCGCTCGGGTTATGCGATGCGACCAGCTTTCGCCGGGTGACTTGCCCCTGCCGCCCAGGGAAGTTGAGCGTCACGTTCGGCGCGCGCAGCCGCTTGCATTCGTCTTCAAAGCGCCTTCCGAAATCCTTGTTCAGCAGGACGTCGCTTGCTTCCTTGGCCGTCTCGGTCAGCGAGCGGAGAACGCCGGTCAGATTGGCCTTCACGATTGTGGCTCTGGTGACCCACTTTGCGTCCGATACGCGCTTCTCAATTTGAGAGAGCAAGGTACTTGTTGTCTTCCTTCCCTGCAATTCGGTCAACTCGGTCTGTTTCTTCTTTAAGGCGGCTTGCCGCTCCTCGACGGATGTCTGAAGACCGGCAATGAGTTCGGTAAGCCTAGTCTCCTCCCCAGACACAACGACGTCCGCCGCCAACAGCGAAGTATCGCTTTCTGGCCAATGGACCTCGCCGCGTGCCGCAACGTCGATGGACAGCTTCTCTATTTGCTTCACCAGGGCGTTGGCCACATCGAGCACGTCTGGGCCACCAGCCGTTTCGTCGACAAGTTGCTGCTGGAGCGCATCGATCCTAATATCAAGCAGGGCTGTCGCGTAGTCCTGAAGCTCGCGTTCGGCATCGTCCAGGGCGGCCTTGATTTCATTGTTGGAAAAATCTCGGTACTTCCTGACCAGATCCAAAGCCGCTGCCGTTAGCGGCTGCCGGCAGTAGGCACATGGTTCGTTCGCCTCAGGGTACGGTGCGGCGACGTGTCTTCTGATGTACTCCTCGGCTGCCTGTATGAACTGGCGCCATTCCTGACTGGAGAACCCCGGAATGTGAAGGTCGTCGAAAGCCTTGTTCCCAGCCTCGTCGCGGCGCTGAGATGCTCTGTCTCGGGCCTGAACCAGTGATCGATACACTCCTGCATCGAATGTTCGAGCCGTATTGATCGCGGTCTTCAGCGACTTGACGACAGCGGCTCGGTCTCGCGCACGTTTCAATTCGCTTTGAATGTTCTGGGACTTGAGCGCATCGACCTCGACCTTCAGGCCTTCGATTCTCTGGTCGATGTCTTCCGGCACAACCGAGTACTGCCTGATTTCGTTGATGTCGGTTGCGGATCCGAGTGTCTCGATGATTGGGTAGAGTGAACAGGAGCGTTCAAACGAAGCGAGAATTGTGTTCGTCCCCGGAGTCCTAGCCCTTATCGCTGCCTCAAACGCCGTACGCACGCGCTCGATCGCGCCCTGAACCAATGGAAAGAGAGTGAGTTCTCCTGGGGTGTAGAGGTTCGGTCTTCCTCGGTGTGAAGACGGGCCCCTCTGGCGTCGAAGATGCTGATGCGATTGAGCGGAGCGACGCCGAATTCGTTTGTCCACTCAACCGTCTGTTCAGTCGTTCCGACCGTGACCCCGAAGCTTCCCGTCGGAATAGGTCGCTTGTCAGAGCGTACGTTGTGGAGAATATCCTCGGCCGTCCGGACGCCAGCCGCACGTTTCAAGACCCGAACAAAGCCCGACTTACCCGAGCCGTTCTCTCCGAATATCACCGTGACACCGGGAGCGAAATCGATGTGCGTACCGGTCTTCAGGGCATTGACGCCGTCCCCGATCTTGAGGGAGTCGAGACGGACCGCGTCGAGCGGACTGCCGTCAAGCTGCTCTTCCTCGATCGTCGGCACCCCCTGAAAGGAGTCGTCGGACAGTTTCTTTTCGGCGAGTAGAGTCTTCAGACAGCGATCGACGTCAGAGTCAGACGGCTGACCTTTGTTCTTTAGGATGTCGCCTACAATCGTCCGGCACCAGCCGTCTTGATCATTTGCCCAGCGGGGCAACAGCGGGCGGGGCGCTTGAACGCTGGGTTCTGGCTGTTGATTCGCCATGACAACCACCTGTCGGAATTAGGTAGTCTGCGCCTAATTCAGCCCTGAGCGAGTACGCGGCATCGCTGCCTGGCGGGTGCGCCTGTCAGGAATGCTGCTCTACATCATCGATTTCGTCGAGTGTTGCCTCGAACTCCACACGCAGTATCTGACCGATCATCTGACGTCACGTGTGTTCGTCTACCGGGCTTGGTGTTCGCTGGCATCACGGCCGTTGCACTCGGGCCCGCGAAGGCGGCCGGCGAGGGTGATGGTAGCATGGCGGACCTCGCTCGAACCGTGAGGTGGTCTGTGCAGTTGCCCGAGGGCATCTCGGACAACCGCCGACGCTCCGAAAACCGCTGACCTGAAGGGAGCGCGACGGACGGGTCAAGGCCGCAACGGCGGCGAGCGCAGCGAGCGAAGCCTTGATGCGGCCGAGCGCTCACGCATGATCGGATCCGGAGCGACGGCGGGCACGCGGATGAACGCGCTGCTCGGAGGTCGTCGAACTCGGCTCACGGACAGCGTCACGGCCAGCTTGAGTGCGACGCCCGCCGCGGTGTCCGGGGACCAGCGCACGAGCGCGGCCAACGTCGCGGTTGTGGAGTCGCCGAGAAGTCGATTGTCGCGCGCATTGCGCGACGGAATCGCCGTCACATCGGCGCAGTCAACAGCACCTGCAAGCCGGGGTGTGAGCGACCCCCGGGACGGGGGCGGGGCCACGGAGGCCCCGCGCATCGGGGGTCGCTCACGCCCCGGTACCCTCATCTAGGCAGCCCTGGTCGGCAGGCACCGGCGGCAAAGGGCGCCGCGCATCGATGCGGCCGCGCTGGCCGTCAACATGTCGCGGGGAGAATGACTTAGCCGTTAGCGAGGTCGAAGAACGTGCCGCGCTAAGCGAGTCGAGTGACGCCGACGCCGGAACGCACAAGGGGGGCCGAGGCCGTGCGGAGACCTGTTCCCCCGCCTGTTCCCCTTCCTCGGCCCCTGGCCGGCGCTCTGACAGCCGAGCCACCAAGGGGGAAAGGTGTTCGTACCTATGCGCCAGGACCTGGCATTCCACGCTGCCTCGGTCAACGCCGACCAAGCCGAGAATCGTCTCGAATTCCCTCCTGACGAGGGCTTCGTACGTGGCCCGATCCGGGTGGTCTTCGGCGGAGTGCACGAGCCGCAGCGTCCACGCCGGGAGATCGTAGAGGAGTGCAGCGTGGCGTCTGATATACGCTCGCAGGTCACCCGTCGGCGGGCAGGTCGCCAGGTAGAGGAACACCGCGCGACCAGCCGAGTCGATGCCGATCGGCAGGCGGTCGGGGAAGTACCGGACACGAGTGCCAGACTGGCTGCGGAAATCCGCATGGGGCAGACGTTCGACCGCGACCGCTGCGGTCGTGGTGAAGTGCGCGACCTTGTCTATTTCGTCGACGAGCCAGATCGTCTCGGGGTCGGCCAGCACGGCGTCGAGCAGCATCAGGCGTGGCACGATCGCCGCCGCCGGTACTGGCCGGCGGAGCCGACTGTGAGGATCACCGATCGCTCGGTAGATCGCACGGTGGTGGACGTGGTAAACGACCGCCCGGTTGTGCAGGCATCTGCATGTGGACGCGAACCGGCGGGCCACAAGCTTGCCGAAGAAGGCCCTCGTCCTCTGGCCATACGTGATGCCGGAGAAGACCGCGTACTGCCTGGGAAGACAGACGCCGGAGTGGCGCGTCACCATCACAAGGAAGCGTGCCTGCCGCGTGGTGAACCCGAACTTGGCGACGGCTTCGACTCGTTCGTCTGGCGTCATAGCAGGAGCTCCTCCGCGAGCCGGGAATCATGGCGCCGGCCCCCGCCCCGGCCTCCGCCGCCACGAGCTGAAACGCGGGCGGACACACTGCTGTACCGGGAGAAGCCCGACCGCGCGGCCGCGGCCGCGTGGGCGCCGCGATAGTGGACGGTCGTGATCTCGATGTCCTCGTGCCGAGACCGCTCGTCGAGATCCTCGTACTCGATGCGCACGTCGGGGAAGTGGACCTGCTCGTCGAAGTACGGCAGGTCGTGCGCGAACGCCCAGGCGGCGATCTCGTGGGCTTCCCGATCGGAGCGTCCGTCGCTGTCGGCGCGGCTGCGATTCCCCGCCTGCAGGAAGCGTTGGTACTCACTCTTCAGCTCGTAGTCCAGCACCACCCGCCGGAGGCGGGCGCCGCGGTCTGTGAGGCGCTCAGCGGCTCCCGTGTAGGCGCGGTAGATCTGGGTGTCGTGTTCGAGTTCTCGTGGCTTTCGGACACCGGCGTAGAAGACCTGGCGAGGCTCCTGCCCGCCGGTCCTACGGTGGGCCTCCAAGAGGTTCCTCCCGGCCTCCGTCAGGGCTATGACGCGGTCCCTGTAGCCCTCCAGCGGCACGGTCCGGATGAGGCCGGACTCACGTAAATGGCGGAGGTCGCCGGCGCGCGCATCACCAGAAAGGTGGAGGTGGTCACGGAGGTCCCGCGCGGACACGACTCGAAACGCGCCGACCGCGGAGAGGGCGCGGTTCTGACGGCCGTTGAGTTCGTAGGTGCGCCCACGCACGCGCACAAGTTCCCGCTCGGGGCCTCGCGGAAGGTCAAGATTCTTCATCGGCACGTCTCGGGGGTCACAGGACGTCTCGTCGCGTTCGCGGGTGGCGGCGTCAGTCCGCCCGCCGCGACTGGGTTCGGGCCGGCTGTGGTCCCGATCGCGAGAATCGAAGTCGCGCGGATCCACGTCGCGCATGGCTCCTCCTTCAACGATGGATCGCGTTGACAGGGGCCCTGGGGCACCGGCAGGGACGATTCAGGCAGCCGGTGGACGTCCCCCGACCGGACAGCGTGAATACTGAACGCGATGAATCGACGCCCGCGAGAGGTGCCACGGTCAAACTGGCACTGGAGCGTCTATGAGGCTGACAACCGAGCCACTGAGGCAACGGCGCGGAGCGCTTCGCGTCGGGCGACGCGGAGGGTTCTGAAGCCGAACAGGGACAGATTACGATCCAGCGCGCCGACTGTCAATTCACGGATGTGGACGGGAAGGAGACTCCGCCGCTCGAACTTCTCTGCCAGACGTAGTCGTACACCCTATCGGCCAGCTCTTCCGCATCCTCGTCAGTGAAGGGCGGGCGAGGCAGCGACTGCCACAGGCTATCAAGAATGAACACCTTCACCTCCGCCTGAGTGGACGTGTTCTGAGTCCAATCCCGCATCGGCTCCAGAAGCTCGCGGAGCGAGGCCAACAAACCCCTGCTCGCCTGCTTCAACCGTTCCCGGTCGGCCTTCGACACGTTCTCTTTGAACAGGAGATCGAACAGCGCCAACTCGTCGTCATTCAGCCCTTCCTCGACAGCGCGCCTCTGCTCGGCGTCGAGGCTATTGGCGAGTTCGAGCAGTCTCGCGAACGTCGCCTCGACGGTCACTCGGTCCTTCTCCCGGTTGTAGTCCGCCACTATCTCTTGGTACTTCTTGTAGTAGTCCATCCGAAGCGGATTGTTCTGGAGCATCACCGCGAGCTTCGCCTCGACAACATCGCGGATGTCCTTCAGCGCCGCGTGCTTGCGGGCGACCTTCATTGCGAATTCATCGCGCAGCTTGGCGAAATCGATGCGACTCAGGTCCACTGTCAGGCCCTCGGCGTGGTCCTCTCCTGGCTGCTGCGCGCGAATCGCCTCGTTCACGATCTTGTGGAGCTCCTTCAGCAGTTCCGTCACGTCTGCGGTGTCGCGCTTCTCCTCGAGCTTCTTGTAGATCGCCTCGATGTTGTCGTGCCGCTCGGCATACCGGAATGCACTTGGCTCCATCAGCAGCGCCTTGAACCGCAAGAACACCTGCCGCGCCATGATCTCGAAGCGCCGCTTGGCCTCGTCCGAGGTGTAGAGGGCATCCACTGCGTCGCGTAGGGCCTCGATGCGAATGAATCCGGTCGCTCCTCCGAGGCGGGCCGAATCGAAGCCGAGGGCCATCAAGTGGCTCTCTGCAGCCTCGATAGCCTGGAGCAACGCCACGACCAATTCTTCGATAGGGGCCACGATCTCGCCGTCTTCTTCGTCGTCCCCGGTCGCGTACTGCGCCAGCGCGGCCCGAAGGCTCTTCAACATGCCGTTGTAGTCGACGATGACACCGCAGTCCTTGCCCGGATACACGCGATTGGCTCGGGCGATCGCCTGCATCAGGGTGTGCGCTTTCATGGGTTTGTCGATGTACAGCGTCGAGAGGCACTCCACGTCGAAACCGGTCAACCACATCGCACAAACGATCGCGATTCGGAACGGGTGCTGCGGGTCCTTGAAGGCATCGTCTAAGGCAACGCGCTTGCCGTCAGCCGTCTCAAAGCCGGCCTTCATGACAAGGCGATGGGGAATGATGTCGAAGTCCCACTTCTGGAAGTCGCGCACCTCGTTCTGGGCCTCGCTGATCACGACTTCGATGATCGTGTCGGCCATCCACTTGGCCTGCCCGCGCATCCGCTCAAGCGACATCGAGAGGCGTTCGCGTTCATCCGGCCCGGAACTGCCACACAGTTCGGCCTCGAGTCTCGGGATTCGAGCCTTCAGTTCGCTGACCTTGAACTGCCACCGGGGTTGAATCCGCTGCAGCATGCGCGCGCACGTCACCTTGTCGATGCACACGAACATGGACTTGCCGGCTTCCCATCGGGTGGAACAATGCTCGACGAAGTCGTCCGCCAACTTGTCCAGACGATCGTCGGCTGTAATGACCTCGTAGTCCTGACCGAGCAGCTTTTCGAGCAGGGCCGTTTGGTCGGGATCGAGCTCCGCTTCCTCGACCTTGGCGGCGATCCGGTCGTTGAGGTCGAGCCTGGCGATGCCGAGCTTCTCGCCGCGATTCTCGTAGACCAGCTTCACCGTGGAGCCGTCTTCCTCCGATCGCTTGAAGTCGTAGCGCGAGACGTAAGTACCGAAGATGCGCCGGGTCAGGTGGTCGTTCTTGAAGAGTGGTGTCCCGGTGAAGCCAATAAATGAGGCGTTCGGGAGAGCCAGACGCATGTTCCTGGCGAACTTGCCGGCCTGGGTGCGGTGCGCTTCGTCAGAGACAACGATGATGTCGTCGCGTTCGCTGTAGGCTTCGGCGACCGGCTGATTGAACTTGTGGATCAGGCTGAACACGAAGCGATGGTTCTCGCGGAGCAGCTCGCGCAACTCGTGTCCGGAATTGGCCCGAGGGGTCTTCTCGTCGCTGACGCCACAACCGACAAACGTCCGCCAGATCTGGTCGTCGAGGTCTTCGCGGTCGGTCATCACGACGAACGTAAAATTGCCCGGAACGACACGGCGCACCTTTTCCGCGAAGAAAGCCATCGAGTAGGACTTGCCGCTGCCTTGCGTGTGCCAAAAGACGCCGAGGCGGCCCAGATCCGGATGTGCACGCTTGATCAGCGGCAGGTCGGTCTCCAAGTCTCCGGCATGCACCAGCCTTGGGGTGAACGCGGAGTCTGACGGCGTGGTCTCTGCCACCAGAAGAAGATCCTGTCGCCGAAACGTGTACTCGATCGTGCGCTTCTGTGGCGGGAACTGGCGTTTGAGTTCCTCCTGTCGCAGCACCGACTCTACAGCGTTGTTTACCCCGAGTACCTGATGATTACGAGCGACGACCTTCCGGGTCCCACCGGCGCGGCTGTCGTCGAACAGGATGAAATTCTCCACCAGGTCGAGCAGGGCGGCCTTCTCGAGCATCCCGTCAAGCAAGCCTTCGGCGTCTAGCCTGCTCTTCTCACGTTCGGTATTGCGCTTCCACTCGACGAAATGTTCCCACTTGCTTGTGATCGAGCCGTACCGCGCTTTATCGCCATTGCTCACCACGAGGAATGCGTTGTGGTGGAAGGCCTGGGCGATGCTACTCGGGTGCAGATAGTCGGTGAGGTTGTTGTCGAACCCAGCCCGGATGTTCTTGTAGACCGCTTTGAGTTCAATGAACACCAGCGGCAGTCCGTTGACGAAGCACACGACGTCCCCGCGACGGTTGTAGTGGGGAACTCGTACGCCCTGCACCTTGAGTTCGCGCACCGCGAGGAATCGGTTGTTGGCGACGTTACGGAAGTCGATGACCTGAGCGTGCGAATAGCGAGTGTCGCCAGTCTCGTCGCGCCACTCGACCGGAACGCCGCCACGGATGAAGCCATAGAACTCCCGATTGTGCTGCAGAAGGGAGCGAGCGAGATCGACGCGCGTCAACTTGTCGACAGCCTGCTCGCGCGCCGCTGCCGGGATGTCCGGGTTCAGCCGCTCCAGGGCCGCGCGCAGGTCGCGCACCAACACCACTTCGCGCTCGGAGGCTCGTCCGAGTGTACCTGCCGCTCCAAAGGTCTCGGTGTTGTACGCGTAGACGCTGTCCCAGCCAAGCACCTTTTCGAGATGCTCGGCGAACGGTTTCTGGACCAGCCGGTCCTCGTTGTTGATACTGGTGAGCGCCACGGCCAACTACTCCGACACCTTCTCGTAGGCCTGTCGTATCACATGTAGCGCAGGCGCAACGTGCGAAGCGTTGTCCAGGTTGAATAGCACCCCGCCGCCACTTTCCGAGGCGTTGACGATGAACGCGAACTCCGTCGCGTCGCTGGCCCTTCCCGTGGGGTCGTCACACTCTTCAAAGTCGAGATTCAGAACAAGCGAAAGGCGGCGCTTTCTAGGGATGACTTCCACGAAGAAGTCGTACACTCGGTACGTGACGCTCTTCGGCCCGCATAGTTCGACGACGTCGTCGCCCAGCGCGAGAATCTGCGGTCGCAGAATATGGAAGACGGCCTTGGACTCCGTGTCGAATTCGAGGTCGTCCACCTTGTACTTGGCGGCGAGTGCTTTGCGCTCTTCCAACTCGGCGAACCTGATCGCCTCAACGTCGACATCGAGAGCGGGCCAGATGCCGACAGCCCTTGCCGCGAGGTCTTTGCCACGTCGCTCCATCTCCACGGGGGTCCAAGTCTGTTGCTCACGCACGAATCTGTTCAGTCGAAGCGGACTGTCGGCGAAGCCGTCCTTCACCGTCTTCTTATCGCCGAACGGCCGGTCGCTGTACAACGAGTTGTAGCCTGTGAGCGTGATATTGCCCAGCCGATGCAGCCACACTTCCTGAACGGCCTTCCACTCCGCCCCCAGCATAGCCTGCCACTCGGGCCGCAGGTCTACGTTCTGCGGCATAATGTGTTCGATAGTGAAGCGTGAGGTGTCGATCTTCTCCTTGCTGTCGTTCTCGAGTCGGTCGAGCAGGTAGTGGCAATGCCGCATGTCGAAGATGTCGCGTGTCTCCAAGGCCTCACGGAACTCGGGATCAGTGGGAAAGCGGCGCTTCTTGCCCATCCGATAGAGGGCGACTTTCAAGCTGACGAGCGGCTGGTCTTCCTTAATCCGATAGGACATCGACGAGAAGATCTGACCGAGGCTTCGGGTCTGCATGCCACAGACCGAGCGACGAAACACGTAGCTCTCCAGCAGCTCTAGCGCGGTAACGAACTCGTCAAGCGTAAGCGTTCTCGCGCGTTCGTAGATGTCATAGAGACGCATCACGGCGGGTGAAGCGACTTCGACCAGTGACCGTAGCCTGCCCATCGCCAGCCTAAGCGCCGTGTTTTCTTCTTGGCCGAGGCCGAAGGCTGCGTAGTAGCCTCCGAACCGCATAAGAGTTGCCAGGATGTCCGCAACGGATCTGTTGGCCGCGGCGGCGTGAAAATATGTACGGAAATGCTGGTACACCTCGTCCGCCTTGAACTGCTTGCCTGGCTTCATCTCCAACATCAGATAGTCGCGGACGAAGCGGTCGAAATCCGTGCGATAGCGCGCACCGAACGCGGTCTCGATTGGCTGCCAGTAGTCTTGGTACAGCCGCGTCTGCTGCTCCTCGTCTTCACGCATCAACACGAAATTGCGAATGAGATCGGCTTGGGTGAGGTCAAGGCCGGTCGAGTTTAGGCTCTCGAATATCATCTGCGGATCGTCCTGGCCACGGGTCAGGCGGACGTCCACCGCAACCAACTTCATGATGCCCCTGACGACGACCTCGAGGTCTACGCTCGCCAGTTGCTCGGTGAAGAAGGCCAGGTTCTCGCGGATGCGCTCCGATGCGCCAGCCGATAGGTCCTTGCCGACCAACACCGCCGACAGCGAATCCTGATCTGTCCGCCGAAGGCATAGCTTGAAACGCCGATCGCCTTTTCCGTGTCGGTTGCTCAGGTAGTAGTCTTCAAGCTCGGACCGCGTTGGCACATCGTCGTCATCCGAATCGCCGTGGTCTTCTGGGTCTTCCGTCGGCATGCGGTTGCGCACCGCAGCGAGCAAGAGCGTGAGCGTGGTCAATCGCTGCTGTCCGTCGATGAGCATCCATCGGGTAATCGTCGCGGACGTGTCCTCGGCGGCTATGTACACGACCGATCCGACGAAGTGAGCCTTAGCCGTCTGGTCGGAACCTACGCGAAGGATGTCCTTCCAGAGCTGAAGGCAGTGTTTCGTGCCCCAGCTGTAGTCGCGCTGGAACACCGGCACGATGAATTGCTTCGGCCCATCCAACAGCTCTGTCAGCTTGACGTCCTCGGCCTTCATATGGCGATCTCCCCGCTCATCACGCGCGGCAGCAGCAGGTCGCGGGCGGCGCGAAGCTTCTGGTTGGCGAAAGTGAGGGTTCTGAGTTGCTCCACCATTGGCCTCAGGGCGCCCTCGAAGGTGCCAAGGAGACCGGCTGGTGGCAGGGGCGCTTGATAGGCCTGCATTTGCTTCCAGTCGGCACGAGGCATTTTCGAACCTTCCTTCATCGTCTGCGCGGTCACCGCGATGAATGGATCACTCGACACCGTCATGAGCACGAAGCCGAGGAACCTGCGCTCGAGGGGACGGATAACAATCGCGTCGGACGATGCGACGCCGTCCACGAACGCGATCCCCACTTTGTGAAAGTAGGGCCGGATCTTGCCGAACAGGATGTCTCCCTCGCGGAATCGATGTTTGCTGCTGGTTACCTGTTCGGCTGTGCCCCAGTTGCCGAGGGAGATCGACCTACGGGGCATGTGTTCCAATCCGATGTAGGGCGTGTCCGGTTCGAGTGCGTCCGGCATGACCGTCTCACGGATGTCTTTGCACAGATCGCCGAGCGTTTTCGCCTCCCAGCCCTCGGGCACGCCGTTGGTGATGCGGGTGTGCTCGTAACCGGGGAAGCGGAGGCGGACGAACCACTCGCGGTAGAGCTGCCGCGCCCCGTCTTCCAGCAGCGCCATACGCCGCCGATTGTCTTCGATCAGGTCGTCATAGGCGGAAAGTGTGGCACCAATCTGGCGTTGATAGTCGACCTCGCGGGGGACTCGCACACTGCAGCCCCTAATTCTACCGGGAGACGTGTGGCGAACCGTCGCACCGCTCGCAGAGCCGCGCACTTGGGCCCTGTAGTCGTAAGTGTTCAGGAGATAGTAGAGAAAGGTCTTGTCAAGACGGGTCTCGTCCGTGAGCTGAACGAGACCCAGCCGCTGGTTATGGAGGAATCTGTTGTTCTCAGGGATGAGAAAGGACCCGCCTAGGATCGGCGCAGTGTTGATGAGGTCAGTCATCACAACGAGCATGTCCCCCTCGCTGAGGAGGAACTCAGGCGGGAACTCTCCGACGTAGTACTTTTCTTTGTCGCCCTTCAGCTTTAGCCCGCCAGACCCTTGGCAATTCCCGGGCGAGAGCAACACAAGGTCGCCCGAGTCGGCAAAGTGCTGGCTCTTGAAGGCGTAGCCGTGTTTCACGTCCATGGCCTCTCCGAGCTGGATCGAGTCCCACTTCATATCCCCAGCTCCTCGAACGTCTCCTGAATCTGTGCCGCCAGGGCCGCCGCCTCCTTGTTTAGATCCGCAAGTTCGGTGTGGATGTCGCGCAGGGTCTGCTCGAAGTCGAAATGCTGGTCCTCCTCCGGCGGGGCGATGCCAACGTAGCGACCGGGCGTAAGGCTCCAATCGGCAGCCTCGATTTCGGCTCGGTCCACGAGCTTCACCAGCCCCGGCACCGCCTCGAGTTCGGCCTTGGGGAACCGGTCCTGCAGCCACGTCACCTGCTTGTGGAAGTAGATGGCATGTTTCAACTGGTCGACGGCGCCCTTGCGCGTTTCGTCGAGTTGCTTTACTAGCCGGCCAGCGGTGCGGCGGTCGTAGACAGCGGTAATCCCGTCGTCCGGCGCCATCTCCGCCCCCAGCTCAGCCACTCGCGCCGCCAGCTTGTAGAGCAGATCCACCTGCTTGACGAGGCCGCGGATCGCCTCGACGTTGGGCGCGAAGGCCTTGCGCACGGCGTGCTGGGAGTCGTTCTTTTCTGGCAGCGCCTTGGCGTACCTCTTACAGAACGTCGCCAGACTCTCGCGGATCTTGTTGGCATCGGGCTCGTAGAGCGCGGCCTCCTCGCGACATTCGGCGACGGCATCCGTGAGCGCCTGTTTCTGGCCGGCGTCGAAGTCGGTGTGCTCTGCGACCGCCTTGGCGAGCGCCTCGAAGCGTCCGCGCAGGTCGGCGAACGTCGTCTCAAAGGTCGCGAGCGTACCGGCGACCGTAGCGCTCTCGACGCAGACACGTCCGAGGTAGTCTCTCACCAGCCCAAGAAATCGCTCCCGCTGCCCTCGATACAGCCAGACGATCGCCGCGAGGTTCTGCATCTGTTCGGGCGAGAAGTCATAGATCTTGCGAGTTACCTTTCGGTAGACGTTGCGCGCGTCGATCATCAGCACCTTGTTCTTGCGCGAGGTCGGTTTCGCCCGGTCAAAGTGCCACAGCTCGCAGGGGACGGTGCGGGTATAAAAGAAGTTGGAACGGATGGAGATCATCACGTCCACGTCGCCCGTCTCCACGATCTTCCGGCGAACCTCCTTCTCGCCGTGCCCGGCGCTCGAAGCCTGGGAGGACATGACGAAGCCGGCGCGTCCCTTCTCGTTCAAGTAGCTCCAGAAGTAGGAGATCCAGAGGTAGTTGCCGTTGCCGACCTTCTTCTGCTTGTTCACGCCCGGCAAGCCGAAGGGCAGCCGCAGGTCGCCCTTGATGCGTTCGGCATCGACCAGGTCGACGTTGAATGGGGGGTTGGCCATCACGAAGTCGCACTTGCCGGCAAGCGTGTGCTCGTCCTGGTAGTAGGTGATGGCCTCGGCGATCTTCCCTTCCAGTCCGTGGACGGCCAGGTTCATTTTGGCGATGCGGATCGTGTCCCGGTTCTTCTCCTGGCCATAGAAGCCGACCTTCTTCGCGGTATCGCCGCCCTCGTGCTCGATGAAGTGGCTGGACTGCACGAACATGCCGCCCGATCCGCACGCCGGGTCGAACACCGTGCCGTGGTCGGGCTCGATGACATTCACGATGGTCTGGACGATCGATGATGGTGTGAAGAACTCGCCGTTGTCGTGCGCCTTCTGAATGGAGAACTTGGCGAGGAAGTATTCGTAGATACGGCCGAACACGTCGCCGGTCGCCTTCTTGATCTGCTCGCTGTTGAAGTGCCGCATGAGGTCTTCGAGAACTTTCGTCTCGAAGATGCCGTAGTCCTTCGGCAAAACGCCCACAAGCGGCTCGAACTCGCCTTCGATGGCCGTCATGGCTGCGGTGACCAGCTTGGGCAGGTCGGCGCCGCTCACGGCGGCCTGCTGCATGATCCAGTCGTAGCGCGCGACTTCCGGCAGGTACAGGGCACGCCGAGCGATGTAGTCTGCCGGAAGAACCTTGCGCCTTGGCATCTTGCCGCTGGCTCGGTCCGCCTCAATCTGTCGGTGCGCCGTGTCGAATCGATTGGCGGCGTGACGGAGGAAGATCACGCCCAGCACGGGCATGAAGTAGTCGCTGGAGGTGAGCTTCGAGTTGGCGCGGAGGTTGTCCGCCGCCTCCCAGAGGTCCGCCTCCAGCTTCTCGATATCCTTGAAGGCATCCGTAGTCGTCATCATTCGCGCCAACGCTTGCTGTTTCCGTTTCGGAAGGCGTATCGGTTGCCTATACTACACGGAGTGTTCAACTTGCCGGCACCGGCGGCCCATGTTGCACGGCCGCCGCAGCATGGCATCCTGCGTTCCCGCCTGTTGACCGAACCGGCGATGCAGTATACCATGGCCGTGGTATGTAACTTGGCCAAGGTAACTACCCTGGCCGTGTGAGAAGATCATGGCACCCGAATTGAGCGCATCCCGAGGCGAAGCCCTTGAGCAGCGCGTCGCCGACTTGTTCCGGCGTGCCGGCTGGAAGGTCAGACGGCCGTCGCCAGAGGGCAACATCCGCGCCGATCTGCTGGCTCAGCGCGGCGAGCACGCGTACGTCATCGAAGTGAAGAGCGCTCCTGAAGGGCGCCGTGACCGCCTCATGCCCCTTCTCGCTCAGGCCATCTTGCAGGCCCAGGCCTGCGCGCAGTGCAGCCAGGAGCCAGTCGTCCCCCTTGCCATCGTCGGAGCCAGGCGAATTAGCGAGGCCCTCGCTGGCGAGTTGGATCGGTTTGGCCAGGAGTACGCGCCAGACTCCGCCGTGGGTGTCGTCGACATGGAAGGGTTCCAGTGGTTCCGAGGACCAGGACTCGAATCGTCGATGAATTCGGCCAGGGGACGAGCGGAACAGCGCCTCCGGATTCGCGCGCCCGAAGTCGCAGTGTCCCACCTGTTCTCTGACCTGAACCAGTGGATGCTCAAGGTGCTTCTGGCCCCCGGGATTCCATCCGAGTTGCTGAATGCTCCGCGTGGCGACTATCGCAACGCATCACAGTTGGCCGCGGCCTCGAACGTCTCGGTGATGAGCGCCTTCAGGTTCGTGCGGCAACTCCGAGTGGAGGGATTCCTCGACGAATCGAACGCCGTACTGAGCCTGGTGAGACTCGACGAGCTGTTTCGGCGTTGGCACGCGGACAGTTTGCGGCCAGGACGCGACGTGCCCATGCGTTGGATCCTCCGAGGAGATCCGGCGCGCCAGCTCCACGACGCCCTTCTGGCCCAGGCCCCTGAATCTGCCGCTCCGGCTCGTCGGTCACGTCGCGCCGAAGAGCCGCCGCCTCGTGTGTGCCTTGGCCTCTTCGCAGCGGCCGACGCACTCGGTCTCGGGTTTGTGCACGGCGTCGCGCCTATGGTCTACCTCGAACGACTGGAGCCCGGCGTGATCGAGCGCCTTGGCCTTTCGCTGGAGGCCCCTGGCGCCTCTCCGGACGTCCACGTCAGAGTCCCGGCAGCGAGGGAGTCCGTGTTTCGCGGTGCGGTGGTCCGTGATGGCGTTCCGGTGTCCGACGTTGTGCAAGTCTGGTTGGATTCTGGAGCCCACCCGTCTCGTGGCCCTGAACAGGCTGAGATGATCTATCGACGCGTACTCAAGCCCTTGCTCAGTCAGGGACGACGATGACCGCAGAACGAGACGACGAGGAATTCGCGCAGCTCGTCGATGCGCTCGGCCCGTACCTTGACCGCGTCGTCATCGTCGGCGGGTGGGCGCACCGCTTATTCCGCAGCCACCCGTTGGCCCAGGCACTTCCGTACACGCCGCTGATGACGAGAGATACAGACGTCGCGCTGCAGGCGGGAATTGCCGTCGACGAGGAGAACTTGCGAGAACGACTCCTGTCCCACGGGTTCCACGAAGAATTTCTAGGCGACGACCGGCCTCCTGTGACGCACTACCAGTTGGGTGACACTGATGCCGGGTTCTATGCGGAGTTTCTGACGCCTCTCGTCGGGGGCGAGTTCAAGCGCGACGACACCAGGGATGTGACGGCAACCATCGCGGGAGTCACAGCACAGAAGCTCCGATACTTGGAGGTACTCCTTATCGCGCCATGGACCGTGACGCTCACTGCCGGCGGTTCGGCTGGACAGTTGCCCACCAGGGTCAATATCGCGAATCCGGTCAGCTACATCGTCCAGAAGCTCTTGGTCAGCGGCAAGCGGAAGCCTAGCGAGCGGGCCAAGGATGTGCTCTACATTCACGACACACTTGAGTTGTTCGCCGGCTCACTTCCTGACCTACGCCGGCTGTGGCGCGATGCAGTGCGGCCCGCTCTCGGGCCAAGCACAGAAGCCAAGATGCGACGGGCCACCGGCCGGGTCTTTGCTGGCGTGACGGACACGGTCAGGGCGGCCGCCAAGATGGCAACCAGGCGAGCTGTCTCCTCGGACGGGCTCCTAGAACTCTGTGAGCTGGGCTTGAAGCGCGTCCTGGATTGACCTCGGGTCGGATCACTCAAGAGCCAACACGTCGCGTAAACCGTTTCGACCGCCTGTCTTCGTTTCCCAGCCAGAGCCGCTGCGCTCGTGCCCCGGACGAACTCGATGGGAAAAACACCGCGACCAGCCATACCTCGTGATTAATAAGGTGGCTCAATCGGCGAAGACACTACCGCCTTCGCGGCGGCGTCGCCATCCTGTACAAGTCTACGGATCTTTATGGACTCGGCCGCGAGTCGCTTCGCGAATATCTCAAAGAAGTCCACCCAGTAACCCTCGTGGGAGTGCTTGAAGAAGCCTTCCTGGTCGCAGTGCGCGACTATTGTCCCCAGCAGCTCGTTTAGGTCCGAAACCACCGGGAATACGATGGAGGAGCGGATTCGCTTCTTCTGCCCCGGATAGAGTTCGACGTAGCTGTCATCTCTGGCCGTATCTTCGATGATGTGCAAGGCCGGGCGGTTTTCGCGAAATACCGTAGCCGTGACCGTGGTTTCGTAGAGAGTCGGATTGCTCTTTCGGAGCAACATGCTGTGCGGTTGCCGGCCATCCCTGTTCGCAGCGGCTGGGATGGTGATCTGATCATCCGCTAGGGATCTAGTCATGAAGGTCACTTCGAAGTCGATGCGGCGCTCTGGATCAAGGTTGCCGTAGGTTCCCTCGAGAGCCTCGTGGGCTGCGTCAACGATCTGCCGCAGGCCGGACACGGACGCTGTCAGGGCCCAGAGAAGGTCCGGGGAGCTGCAATGTGCATTGTTGACCTGCGCTATCCGCCATGTAAGTACCCTATCGCAAAGCGTGTATGCCCTAGAAAGGGCCTCCTTCCTCAACGCAGTTTCCCGGCTCTTCACCTCTCGAATCGCAACAACGTAGCGGGCCGCTAGGACGACCACGACTGTCACGAGAACGACAGCGCCGCCGTGGACCGCAACGGCCTTCCAGCCTCCATAGGTTGCCAGCGCCGACACCTGATAGGAAAGCAGCGCAGCAACGTAGTACGGCACCGCGGTTGCCAGCGACGAGATCAGCAGTTGTGTGAATGTTGAAGCGCTGTCGTAGCGCGCGAGCAGATAGCGAAATGGCTGCATAGCTATATTGAACCTCCGTCCACCAGGGAACCACTTTCCGCCTCTGGCTCCTTCACTTCGCTGACCTCTTGAATCGTCGAGCGCTCAATTGGCCGAGGAGGAAGGTCGACATGGCGAGCGATAAACGCCCTGACCGCCTGCGACTTCAGAAGCGCCACAACCATCTCGGCGGATGCCATGGACACTGTAAGCACGTCCGGGGAGTCCAGGACAGATACGCCCGACGCCAGGAATGAGGACTCCAATTCTGCACACTCGATCAGTAAAGAGGGCTTTCCCAAGCCTCGCGCCAAGCCGAACTCGTAGTGGGCACCAGGGCTTCCACCGAGGATGCCAACGAACAGGTCACAGGCTTCGACCGCTCTGGTGCACGCAAGCATCGCCTCCTTCGGGGAGACCACCTTCCGGCCCCATCGATTTACGTCACGGTGTGGCAGCAACGTCGCCAGACCGGCTTCTCGAAGAGTGCTATCAATCCTCAGAAGCAATCGTCGGTATTCGCCCGGCTGAATCCGACCGTGCGTCGCTTGGATAGGGAGAAGCGCACCGTCCGGCGGCTCGGGACTCGTCATGCCGCTGAACGGTCCGGCGACGTAACACATTGGGGCCGGCTGGCGCGGCAACTCCAAACCGAGAGGCCCATGATAACGTTGCGCCGTGGTTCCGTCAGCTGGTTGGAGGCGCCTAAACCGCTGAGGTTCGCCAATAGGGGCAGCCTCTTCAAACAACGTCAGTTGCAGTGCCTCATCGACTAGGTTCGTTACCAAGCCCAAGACGTCCAAAGCCACGTCCTCTGCTACTTGCGTTTCGCGGACGTCGTGTTCTTCCGTGTTCAAATAGTAGAGATGCGGTTCGGACTGCTGCCGCTGCAGCCAAGTCTGGTACTGTGCCCAAATCGCTGATGCAAACTCCGGAGTATGGTGAGACGTGTCGCCTCTGTCCCGTTCAATCACGCGCAACGCCGCTACCTCCTGGGAACAGAGGCAGTAGATAACTACGTCGGGAGGGGGGAGACTGCTCAAGAAGTGCTGGGCGATAAGAGTGTAGGCTTCTGCTGAGCGGGCGTCGAACAGCCCAGTGCCAGCAAAGTGTCTCGCGTATACGTCGACGTCTTCGGACAGGCTTCGATCAACGACCACGCTTCTCTGGCTGTCCACTGCTTCCATCAGCTGCAGCGCTTTCCCTGCAAGGAACGCCATTTGGGTGTCGAACGCCCAACGGGCCGGATCCGCCGCAAGGTCCTTGAGGTACTTCTTGCCGAGTGGGCTTTCGGCGACGTAGCCGAAGTTAAGTGCGCGGGCCAGTTGCCTAGCGAGCGTGGATTTCCCAGAGCCACTGACGCCAGCCACCGCCACCACACAGAACGGCAGAGAGGCAGACAGACTGCGACGCGAATCACGGGCAACGAGGGTTTGAGCGAATGAACGCCATAACGACTCGGGGATCGAAAGGCGATGGCAGATGGCCTCAAGCTGCCGAACCGAGGGGAGCCGGATCCCCTGCTCGAGGTGGGCGACCCTGGAACGGTTGATTCGTCCACCAAGCGCCGATGCCAACTCAGCCTGCGTCAGCCGGGCTTCTTGCCGGAACGCCTTGACGATCTCGCCGAATCGCCTCACCGAACTCGGCATGACTGTGGTTTCCCCCTAGCACAGGCCTAGACGGGACCAATCATCACCGACACCACACTGAGAGTCAACGTGATGTGGCGTCGTGACGTGGCTTCGAGCATCGCCTCAGTAGGCAATACCGTGCACGACAAGAATCACTGCGTGGGCCAGTTCGCCGACACTGCCGCGAGATTGGGCCGTGAGATCCTAATCAACTCGTTGAATCATAGTCGAGCGTCGATGTTGGGATGTTCCTGACTCATTCAGCAGCCCGGCAGTAGGATCGCGGGTCGTCGACCTGACTGACAAACGGCAGACAATCGGAGGCGGCTCGCGGCGTTCTCGGGTTGCCTCGGGTGATCGATGCGGCCCGAAGACATTGGGGGCAGCGGTCTGCCGCTGCCCCCAGTTGCCTCCTTCCGGCGAACTTCTAAGCCGGGGGTCCCGCGTTCGAGTCGCGGCGGGCGCGCCAATTCAGGCCAGATTCCCG
>Ga0315273_10002294_pt1 | contig 22507 bp, 23 predicted proteins | sample YL17G02_0_MG_FD_205753 | JGI IMG/M metagenome (GOLD analysis project Ga0315273, IMG submission 205753) | Sediment microbial communities from Yellowstone Lake, YNP, Wyoming, USA - YL17G02_0 | ecosystem: Environmental > Aquatic > Freshwater > Lake > Sediment | place: USA: Wyoming | collected...
CGATCGAGCGCGGCCCGTTCGCGTTCAAGGCGCCCTTGGACGAGCTGGGCGCCTGACGCGCTCCTGGGGGGTAGGCGGCCCTACCGGAGACTCTCGTCCTCGACCGCTCGCTCGAACGGATCCCCTCCAGGGAGCCTCGCCCCTTCGGGAGGCGGCCGATCGGTCGCGTTATCCAGCGACCGCGGCGCGATCCTTGACCACGTACGCCGTGATCAGCGCAGCGGGGAAGAAGAACAAGCTGAAGACGAAGTACCCGAAGAAGCTGTGCCCTTACGACCTGCAACCCGGGCCGGCCAGAACGCCAGCGCGATCCAGATGATGATGCAAATGGTCCACCAGATCAGTGAGCCGTCTCGGCAAGCATCGAAACCCCTCTCTCAGACCCCAGCCTCAGATCCGGCACGATCTCGCGCACGCGATCGACCGCTACTGGGGACCGGCCTGCTCGCATCCGTGCGCTCCTGATGGATCGTTCACCAGTTCCGAACCGGAGCCATCATCCGAACCGCGCTATGTGTGAGAGGGCTGCCCAACGAGGGGGTCACGCCTCCCGGCGCGATGAGGTCGCCGGAGATCGTGAGGCTGAACGGCTCCCGATGGTGCCTCGATCAGGCAGAGCTGGGACCGGGCTCGAGTTGCTCGCGCGCGAAGCCGATCAACAGCTCCTTGAACCGGTCGATGCCGACCTCGGATGAGCCCATCGTGAGCTGGATCACCAGACCGTCCATCATCGTGAGTAGGCGCACCGCGAAGGTGCGAGGCTCGGCGGATCGGAACACGCCCCGCTCCTGGCCATCACGCACGATGCCTTCTACCAGGTCGATCCAACGCCCGTAGTAGACCTCGTTCAACGCGCGGAGCCTCGGCCGCACGGCGGCCTCGTTCCACAGCTGCAGCCAGATGAGCCATTCCTTCCTCGCCTCCCCGAGGGGGAAGTGCGCGTCCAGCAGTGCGTTGAGCCGCTCCCACGGATCGTCGATTCCGGCGAGCGCCTCCTCGGAGCGTCGGTGCGCGTCGTCGACCGCGAATCGGAAGGCGGCGTCGAGCACGTCTTCCTTGGTCTCGAAGTAGTAGTGGATGATCCCGGTGCTCGTGCCGGTCCGCTCCGCGATGTCGGCGATCCGAACGTGCCGGTACCCGACCTCGGTGATCAGCTCCCAGGTGGCGTTCAAGACGTCCTCGCGACGTTCGGCCTCGACGCTGGGGCGTGGACTCATCGAGCCGTCCTTCCTGATGCGAGCTGCCAGCAAATTGACTGGCGCGTCAGTCTACATGTAGCGTGCTCGCATGTCCGAAGAAGCGGTCCAACTCGCCACGCGGTTCGTCCGTGACGTCGTCCAGCCCAACGTCCAGGAATGGGAGCGCGCCGCCACCTACCCTCGGGGGGAAGTGGCGGTCTCGGGGCTCACGGGGATGTTCTCCCCCGCCGACGACGGCGGTCTCGATCTCTCGTTCCCCGAGGCCGCCGGGGTGTTCGAAGAGCTCGGTCGCGGTGACGCGGCACTGGCCTTCTCGATCTCGATGCACAACGCGGTCGCCTCGGCCGTGACGCGCGTCGGCGACGCCGCGCTGCGCGCCCGGTGGGCGCAGCCGCTGGTCCGGGGGGAGGCGCTCGGCGGGTTCTGCCTGACCGAGCCGCAGGCGGGGTCCGACGCCACCGCGATCACGACCAAGGCCACACGGGGCGCGGGCGGCGACTGGACCGTGACGGGGCGCAAGGCGTGGGTGTCGCTCGGGGGTGAGGCCGACGTGTTCCTCGTGGTCGCCAAGACCGCCGACGAGCCGGGACACCGCGACGTCGCGATGCTCGCGGTCGCGGCGGACGCGCCGGGGGTGTCGTTCACCGAGCCCTACCGCAAGGCGTCGGCGGCGTTCCTGCCCATCACCGAGATGGCGTTGCAGGATGCGCCCGCGCACATGCTGGCCCCCCCGGGTCAGGGGATGCGGGCGGCGCTGGCCGCGATCGACGTCGCCCGCTTCGACATCGCCGCGATCTCGAACGGGCTGCACGCCGAAGCGCTCGACGTCGCCACGCGATACGCGATGCAGCGGCAGGTCTTCGGCAAGCCGGTGCTCGAACACCAGGGCATCGCGTGGGCGCTCGCGGACGTGGCGACCGACCTGGAGGCGGCCCGCGGGCTCACCCGCAAGGCTGCTGAGCTGATCGGCACCGAGAGTGGCTCCGTCGCGGTCGCGCACGCGAAGCGCTTCGGCCCCGACGCGGCGCTGCAGGCAACGATCCGCTGCAGCGAGACGCTCGGCGCCTACGGCTGGCTCCACGATCACCCGCTCGCGCGGTTCATGGCGCTCGCCAAGATGCTGCAGGTGGTGGACGGCTCGGCGGAGATCCAGCGGATCGTCATCGCTCGTGACCTGATGCGGAGAGCCACCCCCTGATGGACGGCTTGATGATGCGCTACGAGCTCACCTTGGTCCATGTGCTCGAGCGCGCGAGCCGGTACTTCCACGACCGCACGATCGTCTCCAGGGAGCCCGACGGGACGCTGTCCCGCACCACCTACGGGTCGGTGGTCGACCGGAGCCGACGGTTGGCCGCGGCGCTCGGCGCCCTCGGGATCGAGCGCGGCGACCGGGTGGCGACGCTCGGCTGGAACCACGCCCGCCACCTGGAGGCCTACTTCGGTGTCCCGGTCTCCGGGGCCGTCCTCCACACGATCAACCCGCGGCTGCACGCCGACGACATCGCCTTCGTGATGCACGCCGCGCAGGACCGGGCGCTGCTGATCGACGAGAGCCTGCTTCCCATCGTGGACGCGCTGCCCGCCGAGGTACGGCCCGAGCATGTGATCGTCTGGGCCTCCGATCCCACGACCCCTCCAGACGGCGACCTCGTCGATCACGAGCAGCTGATCGGCGCCAGCGAGCCGTTGTCCGCCTACCCCGATCTGTCCGAGGACGACGCGGCCTCGATGTGCTTCACGTCGGCGACGACCGGAAGGCCCAAGGGGGTCGCCTACTCGCATCGCGCGCTCGTGCTGCACTCGATCGTGTCCGCGATGCCCGACGAGTTCGACATCTCGGGGCACGACGTGGTGATGCCGGCCGTGCCGATGTTCCACGTGAACGCCTGGGGACTGCCCTACACCGCGGCCCTCGTCGGCGCCGAGCTCGTCCTGCCCGGCCCCCAGCTCGACCCCGAGAGCCTGCTGGCGCTCATCACCGGGGAGGGCGTCACGTTCACGGCCGGCGTACCGACGGTGTGGCTGCGTGTGCTCGAGACGATCGGGGCCGATCCGGCGGCCTACGACCTGTCCCGGCTGCACACGGTCCTCGTCGGCGGCTCGGCGGCGTCGCCCGCCCTGATCGAGGCCTTCGACGAGCTCGGCGTCGCGGTCCTGCACGCGTGGGGGATGACCGAGACCGCCCCGATCGGCAGCGTCTCGCGTCTCACGCCGACCTTCTCCGGCGACCGTGCGGAGGAGGTTCGCCTCCGCGCGACCCAGGGGATCGCCGCTCCGCTGGTCGACATGCGGGCCACCGGTGCCGATGGGCCCGTGCCCTGGGACGGCGTCACGATGGGCGAGCTCGAGGTCCGCGGGCCCTGGATCGCGGGCGCGTACCTCGGCGGCGCGGGCCAGGACCGGTTCACCGACGACGGGTGGCTGCGCACCGGCGATATCGCGATGATCGACCCCCAGGGCTATCTGAAGATCACCGACCGGATGAACGACCTGATCAAGTCCGGCGGGGAATGGATCAGCTCCCTGGACCTGGAGAACACGCTGATGGAACACCCCGCGGTGCGAGAGGCGGCCGTCATCGCGGTGCCAGACGAGGTGTGGGGCGAGCGCCCGCTCGCGGTGGTCGTGCGCGCCACCGACGTCGAGCCCGAAGCGCTGCTCGACCTGCTGCGAACGCGGTTCGCGAAGTGGCAGATCCCCGATGGCGTGGTCTTCGTCGACGAGATCCCCAAGACCGCGACCGGCAAGTTCAGCAAACGCGAGCTCCGCGAGCAGATCGCACACGACGCATGAGGGAAGGATCGACGATGCAAGACGCCCTGATCATCGGGGCCGTGCGCACGCCCGTCGGCAGACGAGAAGGCGCGCTCACCGGTGTGCACCCCGTCGATCTGCTCGCGACGCCGCTCGCCGAACTCCTCGCCCGTACCGGCGTCGACCCCGGAACGGTCGACGACCACATCGCGGGCTGCGTCAGCCAGGTCGGCGAGCAGTCCCTGAACGTGGCTCGCAACGCCTGGCTGGCGGCCGGGCTCCCCGAGCACGTGCCCTCGACCACGATCGATCGCCAGTGCGGCTCGTCCCAGCAGGCCGTGGCCTTCGCCGCGCAGGGCATCCAAGCCGGAGCGTACGACCTGGTCGTGGCCTCGGGTCTGGAGCACATGTCGCGGGTGCCGATGTACTCGTCCACCGCCGGCAAGCACGCGCTGAGCGAGCGGCTGATCGAGGCCTACGGAGGACGGCTCGTGCACCAGGGGATCTCCGCCGACCTGGTCGCGGAACGATGGAAGGTCACGCGTGAGGACCAGGACGACTTCGCCTTCGGCTCCCACCAGCGCGCGGGCGCGGCGATCCGCGCGGGGCACTTCGACGCAGAGACCGTCGCGGTCGCGACGCCCGACGGTTCCTTCGAGGTCGACGAGTGCGTGCGCATGGAGCCCGACCGGGCGCGGATGGGCACGCTGGGACCGGCCTTCCAGGACGATCGCTACGACGGGCTGTTTCCCGGGCAACTCGGGTGGACGATCACGGCGGCCAACGCCTCGCAGATATCCGACGGGGCGGGCGCACTCCTGCTCGCCTCCGCGTCGAAAGCGAAGGAGCTCGGGGTCCGGCCGCTCGCGCGCGTGGTGGCGTCCGTGGCCGTGGGCGACGACCCCGTGATGATGCTGACCGGACCGATCCCGGCCACGCGGAAGCTCCTCGAACGCACCGGCATGTCGCTCGCCGACATCGACATCGTCGAGATCAACGAGGCGTTCGCGTCGGTGGTGCTCGCCTGGCGGCGCGAGGTCGACATCGACGCCGCGTGGTTCGATGCGCACGTCAATCCCTCTGGTGGCGCGATCGCACTCGGCCATCCGCTCGGCGCGAGCGGCGCACGCCTGATGACCACGCTCGTCCACGGGCTGCAGCGCACCGGCGGCCGGTGGGGCCTCCAGGTGATGTGCGAGGCCGGCGGCATGGCCAACGCCACGCTGGTTGAGCGGCTGTGACCCAGATCCGGAACTACGCGGACTCGCATCCCGTGCTGAAGATCAGCGCGAAGCGCTTCGCGACGTCGCCGTTCGTGGACCGTTACGCGACCGAAGACACGGTCTTCGGGGTGTACGGGGGCCGCCTGTACCCACTGTCGAACGGCGACGATCCGGTCGAGGGGTACTGGCGCCTGCGTCGTGAGGCCGCGCTGTTCGACGTCCCCGAACGACCGCTGCAGATCGAGGGACCCGATGCCGAGCGGTTCCTGGACCTGGTCCTCACGCGCGACGTCGCCGCGCTGCGACCGGGCCGCGCCGGTTACGGCATCGCCTGCGACGCGAGCGGCGGCATCCTGATGGACGGGGTCCTGCTGCGCCTATCCCCCGAGCGCTTCTGGTACGTGCTCGCCGATGGCGACATCGCGGGCTGGCTCCAGGCACACGCCGCCGGCCTGGACGTGTCGATCACCGACCCCGGTTCGTGGGTGCTGCAGATCCAGGGGCCCACGTCGCTCGCCGTCCTGGCCTATGCGGTCGACGGGCCGCTCCCCGATCCCTTCGCCTACTTCGCCCTCGCCGAAGCCCGCATCGGCGACCAGCCGGTCCTGGTCTCGCGCACCGGTTGGTCGGGCGAGCTGGGCTTCGAGGTCTACACGTTCCCGGGTGTCGACGGGCCGGCGCTCTGGGATCACCTGGTGCGCGCCGGGGAGTCGCACGGCCTGCGGCCCCAGAGCCTCGGCTCGCTCGGGATCCGGCGGATCGAGGCTGGCATCCTGGACAACGGCACCGACATGGACGCGAGCATGACCCCGTACGCGGCCGGCCTCGGTCGGTTCGTCGACCTGACGAAGGAGCGGTTCGTCGGGCGCGCGGCGCTGACGGAGGCCGACCGCCGTCCCCGCCTGTTCGGCCTGACCGGGGCGTCGGTGCCGATCCCCGGAACCCCGGTGCGATACGGCGACGAGGTCGCTGGGTGCGTCACCGCGGGGGCATGGTCCCCGTTCCTGGAGCAAGGCATCGGCTACGCGGTGATGGACCACGCCGACGCGTGGCCCGGTCGCGCCGTGCGGCTGGGCGAGGATCCGGCGGACATGACGCTCGTCGAGCTTCCTTTCTACGACCCGGACCGGCTGATCCCCCGCGGGGTGAGCGCATGAGCCGTCCCACCGATCACCGACGCCTTGACAACCTGAGCCCGCGCGAGGATCCCGAGGCGAAGCGAACCGAGATCCAGGGCATCCAGATCGCATGGGAGGAACGCGGCGAGGGCGCGCCGATCCTGCTGATCCACGGATGGTCGGCGGACCGCCGCTACATGCTGGCGGATCTGGAGCCGATCTTCGAGGCGCATACCGGCTGGCGTCGGATCTACCTCGACCTCCCCGGACATGGAGCGACGCCGGCCCCCGCGTGGCTCTCGACACAGGATCAGATGCTCTCGATCCTGCTCGGCTTCATCGACGCGGTCCTCCCCGACGCCCACTTCGCCGTCGCCGGGAACTCCTACGGAGGGAACCTCACGCTCGCGCTGGTCCGCTCGATCCCGGAACGTCTGCTCGGAGCCGCGCTCCTGGTGCCCTGGGTCCCGGAGCCCGACGGCACGACCGACACCCCGCCACCGGCCACCCTGAGAGCGGACCCGTCGATCTTCGGCGACCTGGCGCCCGACGAGGGCTGGATCCCCGGCGCCCTGGTCGTGCACGAACGCTGGATGCTCGAGGAGCTCCGCGCACACGACCTGCCCGCCTACCGCGTCGCCGACTGGGGGTTCCTGGACCGCCTCGAGGCGAACCAACTCCTCACGGGCGACGCCGGTCGGCCGGGATCCGCGTTCGATCGGCCGAGCCTGATCCTGACCGGCCGCCAGGACTCGACGGTCGGCTACCGGGGCGCGTGGGGGCTGGTCGACGAGCTTCCGCGGGCGACATACGCGGTGGCGGACCTGGCCGGGCATCACCTCGGTCGGATCGAGCGGCCGGCGCTATTCGCGGCGCTCGTCGCCGACTGGTTGGAGCGCATGACCGACCGGCCCGCACCGTAGGAAGGACCTCCGCCGTCCGGGAAGGCCGCTTCCGATCGCCGCGAGGTCGACCCGCTACCCCGCCGCCCCGTGCCCGACGGACCGCGCGGCCACGTGCTTGTGCAGCGCTCGCTCGTCCTCATGCGATCCCGGCTTCAGGTCGAACACGACCTTGTTGACCGTGCCCGTGAACGCATAGGGCGCCCTGTCCTCGTATGCGAGGTCCACCACGCCACCGTTGTCGCGGCCGACGTCCATGCCCGCATAAGTGGTGAAGATCAGCGAGATCGTCTTGTCCAGCCTGCCCTCGCCGATCTACTCGTCGTTCGCCCAGAGGGTCCCCGTCCCGCCCGAGCCGGGCGTGGGTTCGTCCGCATCGAAGCGCATCTTGACCGTCACATCCCCGGTCGGGATCGGCGTGGTCGAGGTCTGCTTGTAGGTGTCGCCGTCGGTCCTGACCTGCTTGTCCTCGATGAACCTGACGACCGCTTCGAAGTCGAGACGAGCGAGATCGAGCGTCGGGTAGGCGGCCAGGATCAGATCGAACGTGTCGCTCATGGTCCCTTCGCATCCCAGGCGCGACCCAAGTCGGGGCGCGCGGACGCTACAGCGGCTTCTGGAAGCCCGCGGGTGTGTCGCTCGCATCTCCACGTTCGTGGCCCCGGCGAAGATCACGGCGACACGCGCCGGGAGGGTGTATCAGATGCAAGACGATCCGGGCCGCGGGCCGGGGTCGTCGGCTACGGGCGTCCGGCCACCCAGATCGGGCGCCGACTCAGCAGAACTTCGGACTGGAAGAAGTGGCCGTCCAGGAGCACTGGCTGGCGGTGCCGCCCGACTTCCTCTGCAGGGTGGCGGTGTCGGCGTCGTCGCCCCACACGTAGAAGGTCCGGCGCCAGTACAGATCCGTGGCGGTGTTGGTGCCCGACCCGGTGTGAACGCGAACGCTCTTGCCCGGCCTGAGCGTGAAACGTGGGAAGACGAACCGGTTCGTCGAACCCGCACGGGGGACGTCGTGCAGGACGTACCCGGTCAGGGCGATCGCCTTCGACCCGTTGTTGCGGATCACGATGTACTCGTGGTTCCGGGCGGCGTTCGTGTTGGGGTCGGGGCCCGGGTAGGGGTCGTAGTAGGCCGCCGTGATGCTCACGGTCCCGGTCGCGGAGGCCGGCGTCCCGCCGGACAGCCACGCGAGGCTCCCCGCGAGGGTCGCGAGTGCCAGCAGTGTGGCCGATGACCTACGTCCGAGCCTCATGTGGAGCCTCCATCGTTCATGGTTTCCCTACGTATCGGCTGCCAGGACCGCCGACTGAAGGCGCCAGACTTCCCCAATCCCTGTCCTTATCGTTGTCATAACGCTCACCGGGTAAGGGATGGTTGTGTCGGTGCCGATGAGACGGCGAGATGGATCCAGCGCTCATAGGCCGCAAGCACCTCCTCGCCCCCTCGCGGCGTGACCGGGGCCTGGCTCCCCACGCCTTAGCGGCCCTCCTGGTCGCCGTCGTCGGGTTAGGGCTACTGCAGCCGAGGAGCGACCCCAAGCCGGTCCCCCTCGCAGCACTGCATCCCGTGGCGGCCACCACCTACCTCGAGGGCACGCTCGTGCCAGTGCCCGACACCGCCTACGGGTTCCAGACCCCGAAGGTTCACGGAGGCACCTACGTGATGCAGCGCGGCGCCGTCGCCCGACCGCTCGGCCCCGCCAAGGCCCAGGCCCTGCTCGCCGACTATCTGACGGGGATGCCGCCGGAAGGGTGGACGCTACAGGCCAATAGCGCTCCGAGCCCGTCAGGAGACTGGACGCTCCGATGGATCTCGGCGCAGGGAACGATCACCCTCGTGATCTTCGCGACGGCGCCGAAGGACCGCCTCGAGGTCGACGTGTGCCCCCCCGACCCCTACTGCTGACGTGATCAAGGTCGGAGGTCTGCGCGAACTGCCACGGGTCCGGGATGTGTTCCAGCGCGCCCGATACGCGCCCCGGATCGAAACGCCGATCAGCGACAGCTACTACCCGGAGGTCGCCGAGCGTCGCGGCGCTCCTCGAGCGCCCTTGCACTTCCGCCGCATCGAGCTGAAGTACTTCATCCCCTATCGCCACATCGATCACTTCGTCGAACGTATCTCGCGCCACACCGACGTCGACCCGTACCTGGTGAAGGAAGGCAAGGGCCGCACGCGCTACCCGGTCACGAGCCTCTACTTCGACTCATACGACCTCATGGCGTGGGCCGAGAAGGAGAACGGTCAGTTCTACCGGCGCAAGATCCGCCTCCGCACCTACGACGAGGAGTTCTCGACGGAGTCGCCGGTCTTCATGGAGATCAAACGGCGCCTCGACGCCGTCGTGCTGAAGGACCGGATCGGGCTGCCGGCCGGGGTCCTCAAGGCCGACATGTCGCCACGACGGTTGCTGCCCTACCTCCTGGCACAGGCGGAGCGGCAGGATGCGACCGCGCTGGAGGCGCAGATGATGCTCGGCTGGCTGAACCTCCAGCCGACGGCCATCGTGAAGTACCAGCGCATGGCGCTCGTGGCCAAGGAAGACCCCAACATGCGGATCACCGTGGATCACCACATCCAGGGCGTGTGGCGGCCGTCATCGATCCTGGGCACCGTGCCGATGCGTCACGTCGACAACATCAACGCCACCGGCATGAACGGCATCGGTGGCAAGTACGCCCTGCTGGAACTGAAGTCCAACGGGGGCATCCCGGGGTGGCTCCATGAAGCGGTCCAGGACATGGAACTCAACCGGACCGCTTACTCGAAGTACTACCTCGTCGTGATGGCGCTGCGTCCAGAGATCCTCGAGGACTGCGACGACCGATTCGATACGAAGGAGATGGAGCCATGATCATCGCGCAGGCGTCCCCCGTTCCAGGATTGCCGATCCCCCTCGATCCGCGCTCGTTCCAGGGCGCGCATCCCGTCACGATCGCGTTCGTGCTGCTGGGGACGCTGGCCCTCAGCATCTTCATCGCGGCCGTGTACAAGTGGACCCACCGCGGTTTGTCCTACTCGCAGGCGTTCCAGTTCTCGCTGGTCCTGCTCGGGATGCTCGGGGCCGGAATCATGCTCGTCGCGAGCACCGGCGTGATCCCGGCGATCGGGATCATCGGTGGCTTCTCCCTCATCCGCTTCCGCACGCCGGTCAAGGACCCGAAGGACATGGCCTACATCCTGTTCGTCCTCGTCGTCGGACTCGCCATGGGGGCTCGCCTCTACTGGGTGGCACTCATGATCACCGCGATGCTCAGCCTCACGATCATCATCCTGACTCGGATCAACTTCGGGCTCACCTACAGCCATGAGTCGATCATCCGCCTGACGGTGATCCAGGAAGAGGGCATGCCGGTGGACACTGCGTCGTTCGATGAGATCCTCCGCACCGACGCCGACTCGTCGCACCTGCTCTCGGCGGTGGGACACGGGAGCCGGATGGAACTGACGTACGGTGTACGCCCCAAGCGGGGGTCCACGACCCTCGCGCTGCTAAGCGCCCTGCAAGGGGAGTCCACCGTCGAGCACGCCGAACTGTTCGACGCGAAGCACCAGGTCGAGTTCTAGGTCTCCATCGCTGTCCGGACGGCCGTCCGCCGAGACCCGGGCGGTTTCGAACACGAGATGGCAAGGTGACCGCATGTCCTGGACACACCGCTTCAGATGGATGGCCTTCGCGGCCGTGACTTCGCTGCTCGCGGCCGCGTGCACCGGTTCCTCTTCGACGTCGTCTCCAGCTCCGGCGGTGCGCACCGGGGACCCGATGATCGTCGCAGTGGGCGACATCGCCTGCGATCCGGCCGATCCGAACTTCGCCGAGGGACAGGGCACCACGAACAACTGCCAGCAGCAGGCCACCTCGGATGTCGCGGTAGCCGCGAACCCAACCGCCGTCCTGGCGCTCGGCGACACGCAATACGAGTGCGGAGGGACGACGGCCTACGGACTGTCCTACGACCGCTCCTGGGGTCGGCTGAAGTCCATCACCCATCCCGTGCCCGGCAACCAGGAGTACGACACCGCCGGCACGGACTGCACCGCCGGCACGGCCGAAGGCTACTTCCAGTACTTCGGGAAGGCAGCTGGGCCTCAGTTGGCCGGCTGGTACAGCTTCGAGCTTGGCGCGTGGCACGTCATCGCGCTGAACGCGAATTGTGACGCCGTGGGCGGTTGTGACAGGGGGTCGCCCCAGTACGCGTGGCTGCTGAAGGATCTCGCAGGCGATCGAGCTCGATGCACCCTCGGCTTCTGGCATCAGCCGCGCTTCTCGTCCGGGAGCCACAACAACGACGGGCAGCTCGACGATGCGTGGAAGGCGCTCTACGCCGCGCACGCCGACGTGGTCCTCAACGGGCACGACCACGTGTACGAGCGGTTCGCGCCGCAGGACCCGAACCAACAACCGACGCCGGCCGGGATCCGGGAGTTCATCGTAGGCTCAGGCGGTGACGACCACGGCTCCTTCGACAGCCACGCGGAACCGGGCAGCGAGGTGCGCGATGCGACCACCTTCGGTGTGCTGCAGATGATCCTGCATCCGACCGGCTACGACTGGCAGTTCCTCCCGGTCGCAGGCGGCACGTTCACCGATCGAGGGACGGCAAATTGCCACTAAGCGGAGCAGAACTGCAACTTGACGTAGCGGCGCCACCCTCTTAGGTGTAGTACCGACCTCGGTCGGGAGGCTCGCCGACGCCGTTCCTCGACCCGAAGAAGGAGATCCACCGCGAGGATCTGATCCGGGCAGGTCCCACTACGAGACGGAAACGCCCGACCGCGAGGCCCGGGCCCGCAAGGTCATCGCGCCACCCCGATGTCTGACCTGTTCAGGGGCGGAATCCCTTAGGACTTCCCTTTCTTCGAAGGTTTCGACTTGCCAGAACTGTTGAGGGCGACCGCTTGGCGAACGAGCGCCTTGAAGGCGGACTCGTCAACTTCTTCTCCCTCGTGGATGTCGATCGCGCGGCGTACGTTTCCGTCGAGACTCGAGTTGAAGAGACGGGCCGGATCCTTCAGAGACGCGCCCTTGGAGAAGGTGAGCTTCACGACATTCTTGTAGGACTCGCCAGTGCAGATGATGCCGTCGTGGGACCAGATCGGAGTGCCCATCCACTTCCACTCCTCGACCACGTCCGGGTCTGCTTCCTTGATGAGCGTGCGCATCCTTCTGAGGGTTTCCCCGCGCCAGTCCCCGAGTTCGGCGATCCTTTTCGAGATGAGCTCCGACGCGGACTGGCCTTGGCTCGCGCCAGACTCTTTCATGTTTCTCATCCTAGAAGTTCCAGAGAGATTTCATCTGCAGGACAGTGGAGGCGGGCTCCTTCACGGTGGCACCCGCGGCGGTCGCCTTGGCCAGCTTCGCCTCGAGGTCCGGCACGTGCCAGTAGGCCACCGGTGAGGTCATGCCCTACGGTCCACCGCCCGGCGCCTGCCGGAGTTTCGCGAATATGGTGGGCTTCATGACGCTCCCCGTAGTGGTGGCGGGTGGGATGTTCTCAGAACTCCCTGACCAGGGCATTCGGGGCTCCCTTAGACGAGCACCCACAGGTTAAGAGCGGTAGTACCCACAGCAGGTCAGAGAAGTGCCCAGGGGCCCGTAAGCCTTTCTCGCCCGTCAGGGGTTCATGGGGGACGATGGCATCCCATGTGTGGCCCGTGCCGAACCCCGATGAGTCGCTCGTGACGCCCGGGTCGACCAGCTCGTTCGAAGACTTCTTCGATGCGGAGCGAGTGCGGCTCTTCGGGGCGCTGTCGGTCATGACCGGCAACCGCCACGAGGCAGAGGAGATCATGCAGGACGCATTCCTGAAGCTGTGGGAACGGTGGGAGCGGGTCTCAGCGATGGACGAGCCTGTGGGGTTCCTCTACCGCACGGCCATGAATCTTCACCGGAAGCGCCTGCGAAGGGCTGCGGTCGTCATGCGCAAGGTCACCAACCTGCTTCCCCCAGACGACGCCCTTGCCGCCGTCGAGGCGAGGGATGAGGCAACGCGGCTGCTCCGGAGGCTAACGCCACGCGAACGAGAGGCACTCGTCCTCACGGCATATCTCGGCTACTCGACGGAGGAAGCCGGCGGGCTCTTGGGCATCAAGGCGAACACGGTCCGCGTGTTGACGGCGCGGGCCCGCGCGTCGCTCAAGCAGGCAGAGGAGGTTCGACCGTGATCGACGAGCGCGAGATCGTGCGCCGGGCGGCCGAAGCCCTCACGCCGCCCGAACCTTCCTTCGACCGCCTCCTCCAACGGCGTGACCGCGTCCACCGCAACCGAAGGATCCGGGCCGGGGCGCTCGGCATGGCGGTGGCGATCGCCGTGGGCTGGTTGGGTGTCAATTCGATCCGATCGACGCCCCCGGTCTCGGCCGATCGTTCTGAGGAGCTCGGGATCTTCGCCCCGGTCGCCGGCCGGATCCTCTTCGTGAACGAGGACGGGGTCGCCGTCGCCGGCTTTGACCCCGGCCCCTGGGCCATCGACCCGAGCGGGCCAGCCGACACGACGGCAGGCCCGAGGGTCGCCGATGAGGTCGTATCCACGCTGGTGCCTCTGGGCCCAGAGGACGCCATCCCGCTCGACTGGTCGGGTGACGGTACCGAACTGCTGTTCGAGCGGATGCATGGGGATCTCATCGTCCAGGAGGACCTCTACCTCCTCCACTCGGACGGATCGGAGACCCTGCTGGTTCGTGGGTACGGCGGGAGCGCGACGATCGCGCCCGACGGGACGCGCGTCGTGTTCTCCGGCGCATGCGGCCAGCCCGGGCTCTGCGTCGTCGACGCCGGTGGCGGGCAACCGGCTCCGCTCCCGTTCCCCTCGGACAAGGACGCGTACTCGCCGACCTTCTCGCCCGATGGGACACGGATCGCGTACCTCGTCGACCAGGACGACGACCTGACGCACGTGTGGGTGGCGGACGTCAACGGCAGCGCGGCGCCGCGCGAGATCCTCGCTCCCGAGGAGACCCGGTCCGTCGGCGCGGGCAGCCTCCAGTGGTCACCGGCGGGAGACCGCCTCGCGTTCGGGGTGCGCGGTTTCGAGGGCAACGGGGACGTCTCCTCGATCTACACCTTCGCCCCCGACGGCTCGGACTTCACGCGCGTGATCACCGGTGGGGACTCGCCCTACTGGTCGCCCGACGGATCCCAGATCGCGTACACGAGCCCGGCCGGTCTCGCGATCGCCGATGCGGACGGCTCCAACGTGCGGGCGTTCGGCTTCGCGGCCTCGGGTCCGTGGCATCCGGCCGGCGTCGCCGAGATCCGGACGGCGCAGCCGCCGATCCCAGCCGCCCCCCCCGAGGAGCCCTCCGTAGACCTGGGGATCTTCGCGCCGATCGCCGGTCGGATCGTCTACAACTCGGACGGCGGCCTCTGGGCCGTCGACCCGAGCGCGCCGTCCCCCGCCTCGACGCTGGTGCGCCTCGACCTCCCGGGATCGGGCGACGCCGACCGGTTCGCATCGTTCACCCTGCCGCTCGATTGGTCGCGCGACGGCACCAAGCTCCTGTTCCTTCGGGAAGATCCGCCCGACGACACGTTCCCATACGACCTTCACCTCTACATCCTGCATGCGGATGGGACAGAGACCCAGGTGGTCCCCAAGCCGGTCAGCGCTGCCGCGCTCTCGCCCGACGGGAGCCAGGTCGTGTACACCGCCGACAGGTCGGACGGGCTGTACGTCGTCGACGCCGAAGGCGGCCAACCGGTTCGGATCTCCGCATTCGGCGAGGAGCCGACGTTCTCGCCCGACGGGACGCAGATCGCGTTCCTCGGTCTGCCGAGGAGTGGATGTTGCGTCCCGGATGAGCGCGAGCATGTGTGGGTGGTGAACGCGGACGGCACCGACGCCCACGAGATCCTCGTGAACGAGCCGGCTCTGGACGACGGCGCGAACGGCCTCACGTGGTCGCCGGGGGACGACCGGATCGCGATGGACAACGCCCGCGAGGGCCACGTCGCGATCTACACCTTCGCCTCCGACGGCTCAGGCTTCACGCAAGTGGTCACCGGTGGGGCCAACCCGTTCTGGTCGCCTGACGGGTCCCAGATCGCGTACGAGGTGCTTGACGGCAGCTCGGATGGCCTGCGGATCCTCGATGCCGACGGCGTCCGGATCGTCGGCGTCGGGCGCCCGGGGCCGTGGCATCCGGGCACGCCCGAGGACGGCGCCGGAGGCTGAAGACGCGCCCGGTCCGACACGGCAGGCCGAGATGAGAGTCGCGATCGCCGAGGTGGACGGCTCCAACGCCCGGGAGTTCGGTTTCGGGACATAGGGTCCCTGGCACCCCGGTGAGCCGGTCGGCACCAACGAGCCCACACCGGACCCCGACGAGAGCTTCGCGCGCGAACGATGACCGCGAGCCGCACCTCGGCAGCTGCCTCCAGATGCGCCCAGGCCGGGTTCGGCCGGGCCAGGTGGAAGAGGAGCTTCTCCCCGGCGACGGTGAAGTGGGTGGGAAGCGTCTGCGTGTAAGAGAGGATCACATCGACGCCGACCGTTGGGGGCCACGTCGCGGCACATCCTTACCTACTCGGCAACACGAAGGCTGCGCCTGCCGAACGCCGAGGACCGCCTGGACGAGATGTTCATGAGGGCGACCACTCCCCTTCGGTCGTCCCGGCGACGAGGAAGCGAGCGTTGGAGCCATCGACACCGATGCTCCAGAGATCCCCCTCCTTCGAGTACAGGATGCGGTCGCCCTGCGGTGAGAAGCCGATGACCGAGAGGAACGTCCCGCGCTGCGCTTCGGTGAGTAGCGTGACCGATCCTGATGCAGCATCGAGCACGCGCAGTTCATGCAGGGATCCTGTAGAGCCATGACCGCCTGCGGTGAACGCGAAGTGATCGCCCGTGGGAGACCAGGATGTGGTGCCGTTGGCCCAGGGCCAGTCCTCGACCAGCTCCTGAAGTCCGGAACCGTCGGCAGCCGCGACCACGAGCGCGCCATCGTCGACGTACGCGACCTGTGATCCGTCGGGCGAGTAGGTCCGGTCGGGCAACGCGGCCTGCGATGGTGTGCCCCCTTCGAGCGGTACCTCGAGGTCACCGACGTTCAACGAGGTGCCGTCCGTCGTCCACACCGGGTCGTCGTCCCCGGAGTTGGTCCAGTCTGGCGGCATCGCCAGCTCCGCCTGTCGAGTGCCGTCGAGCCCGTAGACACCGATCGTCTCGGGCCAGACGTTCCATACCGCGACGCGGGTGGAGTCCGGTGACCACGCGATGTTCCACCCCTGCGCGGGGAACGAGGCGAGCACGTTGCCCTCCGCGTCGCTGATCACGACGTCCCGGCCCGCGTGATCCGGGTCGGAACAGTCCGAGTAGCGAAAGGCGAGGTACAGCCCATCCGGCGACCACATCGATCCTTCCGCCCAATACTCGCCGGAGCCGGCACAGTCCTCCTCGGGACGGCCGTCCGCGATCCTGACCGCGTTCGCCCCATCCGGATCGGCGACGTAGACGTCGCCGTCGAGGACATACGCGAGGGTGCCCGAAGGGTATGCCGCGGGCTGCGGCTCGACTGACGGCTCCGCTGGGATGTCGCCCGGCTCCTCCGAGGGCACGAACCACTCCCCATTTTCCGTCCCGGCGACGACCAGGCGAGCGTCGGAGCCGTCGACCCCGACGCTCCATAGCTCCCTTGTCCGGCCACCCCCTTGCCGGTCCCCGTCCTTCGAGAAGAGGATGCGGTCGCCCTCCGGCGAGAACCCGATGACCGCAAGGAACGTTCCGCGCTCGGCGGTCAACAGCGTCACCGATCCGGTGCCGTCCGATCTCCCGAACACCAACGACCGGCCATCGACGAAGGCAGCGCGCGATCCGTCGGGGGAAACCGCGCGCTGACCGATCGTGATGAGGTAGTCCTGTCGCCCCTCGGCTGCTCGTGCCTGGTCGAGCGACCCCGCCGGGCCACCATCGAGCGGGAGTTCTACGGCGTCGACCGCCAACGTCCCGTCCCGCAGCCACGCCGGGTCGTGATCGCCGGCCGGTTGCCACCCGGACGGCATGGCGATCTGCGCCTGCCGGGCGCCGTCGACCCCGTAGACACCGACCGTCTCGAAGAGCGTGTCCCACACCGCGACGCGCGTGGAATCGGGCGACCACCCGATGTCCCAGCCATCGGCGGGGAACGTGGCGAGCACGTTGCCCGCCGCGTCGGCTATCACGACGTCGCCCCAATCCTCTTCCGTGTATGGGCAGGGCGTGCGGCGATAGGCGAGGTAGCGCCCGTCCGGCGACCACATCGCTCCCTCTCCCCACATCGAGAACCCGGTCGCGGAAGCGCAGTCGTCCAACGAGATGCCATCCGCGATCTTGACCGCGTTCGAACCGTCCGGATCGGCGACGAAGACGTCGCCGTCAAGGATGTAGGTGAGGGTGCCCGACGCCGCGGGCGCGGGCCGGGGCTCGACGGGCGGATCCGCCGGGATGCGATCCGACGGCAGCGAGCGGGCGAGGATGATCCCCATCACGAGCGCCACGGCGACTCCGACCCCACCCGCCCGGATCCGGCGGTTCCGTTGCGTGCGCTCGCGCCGGCCGAGCAGCCGCTCGAAGTCGCCCTGCTCGAGGTCGACGGTCCGGCTCTCGCGTTCGAGGGCATCTGCGATCCTAGGCATCCTCGACCTCCATCACCTTGCGGAACGCGTCGCGCCCGTGGCGCGTCAGCGAGCGGATCGTCGCGTCCGTGACCCCGAGCGCACTCCCCGCTTCCTTGGACGTGAACCCGAGCATCTCGGTCAGCACGAGCGCCGCGCGTTGCCGCGGCGGGAGCGTGGCGAGGACGTGCCGGACGACGTGCCGGTCCTCGGCGTCGGAGAAGTCGTCGTTCGATGGCGCCAACCCGACGGTTCGGCGGACCGCGAGCATCGTCCGCCGATAACGCTTGCGGAACAGGTTCATCGCGGTTCGGTAGAGGTACCCGAGGGGGTCGTCCATCGGGCCGACGCGGTCCCATCGCTCCCACACGCGGAGGAACGCGTCCTGCATCAGCTCCTCCGCCTCGGCGCGGTTTCCCGTCACGAGCCACAGCCGCCGGAACAAGGTCTGAGCCTCGGCCTGGTAGAAGGCCTCGAAGGTGCGGGACGCCTCGAGCTCGTCGAGGGCCGCGTCCGTGACGACGATCGGTTCGGTCATGTCGGTGTAAGAACCCTCGAAACGCCCCGAACGTGCAAGTGGGCGTGCAGACGGGACGGATCCCTCGCATCCGGTTGACCCGTACGCGTGGCGGGTCGGGACCGGATCACCATCGTCCTTGACCACACGATTTCGGGCACTCGACAAGAGTCAACAGAAGGGTGATCGCGGCTACCCATCCCCGAGCGGGATCCGGTAGAGCACCGCCCGCCACCCCTCGGGCTTCTCGAAATGGGCCGCGATCCAGAGCTGCCCCTCGCTTGCGTGCACGCCTCCGCTGGCCTGCGGCCGCCCGATCCGCGCAACGACGCGATCGGTTGCCGGGTCGATCTGTGCCACCAACTCGGAGCTGGCACGGAGCCAGACGAACCCCGCTCCGACCGTGACATCACCGCCGAAGATGCTTTCCGCGTCCACCGGGATCGTGGCGACGATCCTGTCGGACGTTGGGTCGACGTGGGACACCGATCCATCGCTTTGGTTCATGACCCACACGCCGCCTTCACCAACGTCCAAGAACCGTGGGCCGGAACCAACGTCGATCTCCGACACCACCCCGCCCGTCTCAGGGTCAACGCGCACGACGCGATCCTCGGCGAAGTAGGTGATCCAGATCCCGCCGAGCCCGGCACGCACGGCCGTGCCACCTTCCGGAACGTCGTACGTGCCGGCGATGTCGAGGGTTTCCGGATCGATCCGGACGAGCACGCACCCCGAGCAGTCGTCACCATCCGCGATCGACCAGATGCCGCCCTCGCCTGCACCGATGCTCGACTCTCCTTCGGCGGGAACATCGACCGCCACCCATCCGGTGACCATGCCGGTCTTGGGATCGATGCGCGCGACCCCTTGTCTTCCACACGTCGCCGTCCACACGGCACCGAACCCTGAATCCATGCCGGCACATGGCGTCTGCGGCACAGCGACCGAGCCCTGAAGGCGACCGGTCTGGGCATCATAGAACCCGATGCCCTTGCCCACGCCGCTCACCCATGCGCGTCCGAAGTCCACGAGGATCCAATCGGCGCTCGACGGGGCGCGGATGGCCTGACCGCTCGCCTGCCGCACGCTGGTGACCTCCGGTAATTCCGGCGCGGGTTGGGGCGGGGGGGTCAGCGCTTCCATGGCGGTCGGGCTCGCGTTGCTCGTCTCGCCATCTCCGCTGTGGCACGCGACCAGCGAGAGCGCGAGGAGAGGCGCCACGCCCAGTACGGCCATCACGCGCTGACGGCTCACGGCAGGCCGCATCTTCTGCCCTCCTTCACGCTGTCGACAGGCGGGGGCTCCGCGTGGCGCCGAGCCCCGTCGCCGCACGTGCTTCGGCGTCGGTCTCAGTCGAAGGTTGCTGATCTCAGGATGGCGTGCAGCTCGTCGACGGCGTGCTGTGGGGTGTGTGCGTAGTACCCGCCTTCGAGGAGCACGATCCTGCCGTTCACGTCCACGATCCAGATCTCGTCGATCTCGCCCGAGCCTTGTGCCCAGAGGGCCGGGTGTTCGCCGGCAACGCCGAGCGTGGAGAAGTGACCCCCGTCGCACTCCCTGATCCGCGCGTCATCTGCGACGTGGAGGGTGATCTTCTTCCCCGAGTACCCGTCCACGGTGATCTCCTCGGGCGCCGATGGGTGACGCGACGCCTGGTTCGCCAGGGCGGCGACGAGCTCGTCGACGGTGGTGGCGGGCGCATCGGGCCTCGTGCTTCTCCACTCGCACGGATCGCCGTACACGTAGAACTTCTTGTCCACCGTGAATGCGATGATGCCCGCCCCGGCCGGTGGATCGAAGCCCCCCTGGGGCCCATTCCATCCACCAGTCACCCGGCGGGCCGGACCAGCCTGGTGCGGGGATAGTGACCGTGATCCCGATCGCGCCATCGGAGGCGTCCGAGAGGACGTGGGTCGAGCTCCCCACCGAAGGGGACGGACTGGCGGTCGACGCAGCTGCGTCCACGGGGCTCCGCGGTGCAGTTGTCACGGACGCTGGTGTACCGGACCCGCAGCCTGCAACCAGCACGACCATCACGAACGAGCCGAGTTTCGCAGCCTTCAAAGATCGTTTCATCCGATCACCTCGATGCTCTTCTTGTGCCAACGCCGGCGCTGGCGGTCGTTATCGATCGCGTGGGTCATCGTCCAACGCTCCCCTGCATCAGCTCCTCCGCCTCAGCGCGGTTCCCGGTCACGAGCCACAGCCTCCGGAACAGCGTCCGAGCCTCGGCCTGGTAGAGGGCCTCGAAGGTGCGGGACGCCTCGAGCTCGTCGAGGGCCGCGTCCGTGACGACGATCGGTTCGGTCATGTCGGTGTATGAACCCTCGGAACGCCCCAGGTGTGCAAGTGGACATGCATGCGGGACGGATCCCCTGTACCCGCATGACCCGTGCGGCGGCGGTGCGCGCCGATGATCGACGAGGTCCGCTCCTAGCCGTTTCGGATCAGTTCGGCCCGGCTCAGGTGTCCGGGTTGGGTGGTCGGTCAGTCGGTCGATCGGTCAGTCAGTCGGTTTCGCAGTCGGTTTCGGTCGGTAGGTCGGTGGGAGGAGGAGTGTCTGGTTTCAGGACATAGTTGACAGATGTCTCACGACATCACATCGGTTGGTTGGTGGTCGGGTGGGTGGGGTGTTCTCAGAACTCCCTGACCACACGGTTTCCGGCACTTCTGAAGGACCTCCCACAGGTTAGGAGGGATACCTCCCACAGCAGCTCAGGGGCATTTCTGGCTCCTCGACGGGTCCGCGGTCAGTGCCCATGGGTCCGTGGTGCTCGACAACGGTGGAGCCTCAACCGCCAAGCACAGGCACACCGTCGGCGATCAGCTTGACCCCGAACACGACGAACAGCACCATCATCACCGCGGCGTTGTGCACGGCGAGCCAGCCCTTCGTCGAGTCGAGCGCCTCCTTCGCCTTGTCGCCACCCACGAAGTAGTAGATGACGGGCCCCGCGATCGTGACACTGGCGACGATGACGTAGACGAGCAGGGCGACGAGCGCGTCGGATGATGAGACTCCCGTCTGGGCCAAGGAGGCGCCCGCACCGAGGGACAGGAGCAGGTTCTTCGGGTTCACGCCGGCGAGCAGCATGGCGAGGGCGAGCGCCTTGCCCGGAGAGAACGAGTCGATGCCCGCCATCCATCTCGGCATCTCCGGTGCGGCGTCCGGGGACGGCCGGGACCGCCACTGACGCACGGCCATCACCAGCAGGAGCACCCCGATCACGACCTTCCCCCACGAGATGCTGTCCGAGGTCCCAGATGAAGCTTCGGCGTTACCCGCCTCCGACAGCGCGTACGCCACGCCGGACACGACGGCGAGCGCCGCGGCCCACCCGAGCAGGAATATCGGCGCGTTCACACGGGCGCGGGCGGAGAACAGCATCAAGATCACCGCGATGATCGGCACAGGGCTGATCGCCACGCCGATCGCGAACGACAGGACCGCTCCGATGGCCTCTGACACGGCCCGTCCCCTTCCGAACCCGCCCGCAGACCAGTAGACCTCTGCCGTCGGCGCGTTCACTCGTTACCAGTGACCCGCGTCCCTCAAGGCAGGACGATCTCGAAGTCGGGGTCCGGATCGTCGAGCAGCGCGAGCAGGCGAGCCGGCGCGCTCGCGTCGCCGTCGATCCCGATCCCCGACGGGTCGCCATCCAGCAGGGCGGCGATAAGTCCCGGTCGCGAAGCCGTGAGCGTCGCGGCCGCGGTCTCGTCGGCGCGGTCGAGCACGACGCTGAGGTAGCCGTCGTTGAGCGTCGTGACGGCCCGCTCGTCATCGACCACCCAGTTGAGGACGATCCGCCCCGCGTCGGCCGCCCGCAGGCCGTCTACCCGGATCGCGATGCCGGCGAGCAGCTGCTCCAGACTGAGCGCACCCAAGACGTCGAGCGACGCGGCACTCACGGGCGTGCCCTTGCCACCCTCGCGAAGCTCGAGCGCGCCCATCAGGAAGAAGTTCCGCCACGTGCCGTTCTCCGACTGGTAGCCGAGCTGCTCGAACGCCCGGGCCTCGAGCTCTCTGGCCGCGACGTTAGAGGGATCCGAGAACACCACATGGCTTACGACCTCGGCGACCCACCGGTAGTCGCCCTCGTCGTACGAACGTTGCGCACGTTCGAGCACGGCCTCGGCGCCTCCCATGAAATCCACGTAGCGCGTCGCCGCCGCCTCGGGCGGGTGTTGCCACAG
>Ga0315273_10002295_pt1 | contig 22504 bp, 26 predicted proteins | sample YL17G02_0_MG_FD_205753 | JGI IMG/M metagenome (GOLD analysis project Ga0315273, IMG submission 205753) | Sediment microbial communities from Yellowstone Lake, YNP, Wyoming, USA - YL17G02_0 | ecosystem: Environmental > Aquatic > Freshwater > Lake > Sediment | place: USA: Wyoming | collected...
CGTGATCGGCGTGATCGCGACTGCAGTGAGCGTCTACTACTACCTCGCGGTCGTCCGGTCGATGTACATGCGACCCGCATCGGCCCGCGCCGACCTCGTCGTCGCCGGCGGCTCGCCGCCCCCCGATCCGGCGCTCGAGATCGCGATCGGCGCGGCAGTCGTCGTCACCGTCGGCTCGTTCTTCTTCGTGCAGCCGCTGATCGACCTGGCCGCCAAGGCTGTGTTCTCGCTGTCGTTCTGAGTCTTCGCCCAGCCTCGGGGCGCATTGGCACAGACGCGCCACAGGTTCAGCCGTGCGATCGGACCGGCGTTTCGCCGAGCCCGACAAGCGCAGGTTCCTTTCGACAGACATGACGTGGATGCAGTGCTCGCAGGGCTGTTCGACATCAGGACTGAGCTCATATCCATCCGAGCGCTACTGGAGGAGACAGATGGCCCAGAGGAAGAAGAAGGCGCTGATGAGTCCTGCCGAGTGCGCTGAGGCCCGCCGACAGTTCGACGAGCGGACGGATCTGCTCAGGGAGCGACTCGCCTACCTCCGGGCACGGCGCTTCGAGGAGCAGGTGCTTCGCGAGCGCGAGGAGCGGCGGCGGGCGGAGCTCGCAGAGCTCGGCTTCTTCAGCCGCCTCATCCGCCGACTGGCTGCCTGAGCCCCGTTCGGCGGCACGCTCCCGACGGCCGGTCATCTACGCTGACCTGATGATCTCTCTCACCTGGCTCGGGCACGCCGCGTTTCGCTTCGACCTCCCCTCGGGAGAACGGATCTACGTCGATCCGTTCCTGACCGGCAACCCCTCGTGTCCCGCCTCGGAGCTCGAGCCCGAGCGCGTTGACGCGATCCTCGTCACCCACGGCCACGGCGACCACGTGGGCGACGCCGTCGAGCTGGCTCGCTCGTTCGCCTGCCCGGTGATCTGTCAGGTCGAGCTGCGCGAGCTCCTAGGAGGCGAGATCGGGGCGGACATGACGCAGGCGCTCAACAAGGGCGGCGGCCGCGAGCTTCTCGGCTCGCGCGTCACACTGACGCACGCCAACCATTCGTCGTCGCACAACGGCTCCTACTCCGGCGAGTCGTGTGGACTCGTCATCGAGACGCCGGGCGCGCCCACGCTCTACTTTGCGGGCGATACCAACGTCTTCGGTGACATGGCGCTGATCGGCCGGATCTACGCGCCCGCCGTCGCCATCCTGCCGATCGGAGACCACTTCACGATGGGGCCTCGCGAAGCGGCAGTCGCGGCCGAGCTCGTCGGGGCGCCGAAGGTGATCCCGAGCCACTACGGGACCTTCCCGTTGCTGACCGGAACGCCGGAGGCGCTTCGCTGCCTCTTGCCGGCAGGCGTCGAGCTCGTCGCACCGGCACCCGGCGAGACGGTCTCGTTATGACAGGCCGTGAGCGCTGGTTTGGAGCAACCGGCCGGAAGGTGCCCGAGGTCGCGCTCTCCGGCACCGTCGACGTGACGGGAGCACTCGAGCTGAACGGCGTGGGTGACATCGAAGCGCTCCGCGCAGCGCACGCTGGCGGAGTACCGGTCATCGTCCATGCGGCAACAATCGAGGCGATCACGCTGGCCCTCGCCAGGCCGGAGGTCTCCTGCGTGCTCGTCGCGGACGAAGCGCTCCTCTCCGTCGACCTCGCCGATCTCACCTATGGCTAACACGCCGATCATCGCGACCTACTCGATCTGCGCCTGCGATCTGGGTGTGGGCCAGTGGGGTGTCGCGACCCAGTCGAAATTTCTTTCAGTGGGCTCGGTGGTCCCGTGGGCCGCACCACAGGTGGGTGCAATCGCGACCCAGGCGTACGCCAATCCGCGCTACGGGCCCGAGGGGCTCGAGCTGCTGCGGAGCGGGCGCTCGGCCGACGAGGTCGTCGAGCGCCTAACGGCTGCCGACGGCGATCGTGAACAGCGTCAGCTCGGCGTCGTCGACGCAGCAGGGCGCAGCGCGACGTTCACCGGCGCGGAATGCCACGCCTGGGCCGGCGGGCGTGTGGGCGCCGGCTACGCGGCGCAGGGCAACATCCTCGTCTCGGCGGCCACGGTCGATGCCCTTGCCGACACATTCGTCTCCTCCGCCGGCCGTCCGCTCGCCGTGCGCCTTCTCGACTGCCTCGCAGCCGCCCAGGCGGCAGGAGGCGACCGCCGTGGCCAGCAGTCGGCAGCGCTGCTCGTCGTCGAGCGGGATGGCGGTTACGCCGGGCTCTCGGACACGCTCATCGACCTCCGGATCGACGACCACCCGCGCCCGGTCGAGGAGCTTCGACGCCTCTACGTCCTCCACGACGCACTGTTCGGAAAGACGCCACGAGAGGACTGGCTTCCCGTCGACGGCACGCTGCAGGCCGAGATCGACGAACGACTCTCGGCCCTGGGCCACGCGACCCTCGACGACTGGGCCGGCGTCGAGAACCTGGAGGAGCGGATCGACGGCAGCGACCGGATCGATCCGGTCGTCCTCGCGGCGCTGCGAGACGCGAGATGACAGAGCGATTTCAGGTGATGCGACTCGACGAGGTAGACGGATACGCCGATGAGGGTCGCCCACGCTGGCACATGATCCGGGCGATGCTCGGTATCGAGTCGTTCGGCATCAACGCCTGGCGGGCGACGGAAGCCGGCCAGGAGATCATCGGTGAGCACGACGAGCTCGGACAGGGAGCGGGCGGCCACGAGGAGCTGTACCTCGTTCTCTCGGGACGGGCCACGTTCACTATTGACGGCGCCCTCGTGGCGGCGCCCGCCGGCTCGCTCGTCCATGTGAAGGACCCGAGGGCGCGGCGCAGCGCGGTCGCCGACGAGGTGGACACAACCATCCTCGTGATCGGCGGGCGCCCTGACGCGGCGTTCACGATCTCACCGTGGGAGCGCTCCGCCGAGGCGCTGCGCTTCTGGACAACCGGTGAGTGGGATCGCGCAATCGAGGTGCTGGAGGCACAGCTCGTCGAGGATCCCGGCAACGCGAACGTGCTCTACAACCTCGCCTGCGCCGAGAGCCGCGACGGTCGCGTGGAGCCGGCGCTGGTGCATCTCGCGCTTGCAGTGGAGCTCGAGCTGCGGTTTGCCGACAACGCCCGCGACGACCCCGATCTCGATGCGATCCGCGATGACGACCGGTTTCCCGCGGCTGCGTCCCGGTAGCCGGGTGTGATCAGGAGTCCCCGGGCAGCCGCAGGCCGGCGGCGAGCTCCCGGAACCTGCGCACCGGATCGAACTCCGGCCGCGCGACGAGCAGAACCGCACCATGGTCAGGGCCGGCGAGTGCTCCAACGAGAAGCTCGAGGCCGACGGCGAGGGCAAACGCCTTGTGCGCGCTCGGGCCGCCGAAAGGCACGAGATCCTCGGGCGCGGCCAGGCCGGCGAGCACCTCACCGTGAGTCACCGCACCCATTGAGACGTCGACGACGATCGGGTCGCCCTCGCTGGAGGGAATGGCGATCGCGAGCGGATTCGTGCCGGTCAGCGGTGGGCCGCCGGCCGGGTGGGCGAGGCGCGGCGGGGACGTTGCCGTGAGGACGGCAACAAGGCCCGCCCTCTCTGCGAGCATCCGCACCCAGTACCCGAGCGCGCCCGTCGGGAAGCAGTTGGAGGCAACGACGACACAAGCCGGTGGTGGAGGTCCTGCGATCACGTCGTCGCAGATCGCCTGGAGCGTCAGGTAGCCAAGCGCGCCTCGTCCTTCCCAGTGGTCGAGCCCTGGCCTCGACCGCGTCTTCGTGGGGTTGCCGGTGCGATCGAACGGCTTCTGCTCGAGCCACGGAATCCGGGAATACCCGTGGCCCTTCTTGCCTCGCTGCTCGGCATCTTCGAAATGCGCCAGAAGGGCTTTAGCGTCGACGTCGCCGAACCCGAGAGCCCTGATCCGCCTCGACGCCTCGGCTGCGGTACGAGGGACGTCACTCATCCGGGTGTGCCTATCCCCCCTTTCGATGGGAACCTCACAGAATCCTTACCACCGCTACGCACGAAGCAAACACGCAAAAAAGAGGATACGGCCAGGCCACAACACTCGGGAGGCTTTATCCACATGCGTCGTACTCTTTTCATCGCGCTCGGCACCGCCGTCGCGCTCGTAACAGCCGCTGTCGCCTTCGCCGCTGTCTTTACCGCCACCGGCGTCACCGCCACCACCGCCACATTCACCGCGAACACCGTGGTGGATCATCTGAAGGTCCGTACGTGTGACTCTGACCCGGGGTACGCGATCACGGATGGCCATTACAGTGGCGGGACGATCGCTTTCACCAATCCCGCCCTCGCGCTTGACGGCGACGTCATGATCCACGCGCGCACCACCCTCAACACTGCCGGGGGCGGACTCGGCTACGTCGAGGGTTCGTTCCGCGTCAAGAAGAGTGGCGAGAGCCTCTTTTCCGGCAAGTTCTCGGGGACGCTCAGCAGCGGCGTCCTCGTCGGCTTCCTCACGGGCAAGTCTCACGGGAACCATGCCAAGGTGCTCGGCAACATGAGCGCACCGTTCGTTCCGGCCACTGGCTTCGGCGCCGGGAATCTCGGTGCAGGCAGCGCTACCTCAGCGCTTGCCGTCATCGCCGGCCCGGTCTGCAAGGGCCCGAAGCATGAACCGAAGGGCCCCAAGCCGGACGAGCCCAAGCGTGTGCACGTCGAGGGTTCGCTGACCGCCCCCCTTACCCTCGCCACGCTGACGGCGCCGTTGACCACCGGTACGATCACGGTGACGTCGAAGAAGGGTCCGACGACGTGCACGATCGCTGCGGGCTCCGCGCTGGGTAGCGGTTTCTCCATTCCCGCGAAGGTCGAGATGGAGTGCGAGTGGGTCGGCACCCCTGCCCCCGGAATCTTGACGCTGACCAAGCTGAAGCTGCACACGTAAGCAACCCAGCAAGAAGGTTCGAACGGAGGGCGCCTACGGGCGCCCTCCGGCGTTTCCGGGGCCTACACGAGAACCCCTACGAGAGAACCGTCAGCGGCTTGCGGATGGTGCCTCGGCGCGTCTTCCGGATCCGCTCGGCGAGCGCGATGATCGCTGCGGTCGACTCGGCCTCGGGTGCGGCCTCGAGAATCGGCGTGCCCGCGTCGGCCGCCTCGCGCAGCGCCGGGTCGAGCGGGACGCTCCCGAGCAGCGGCACCCCGATCTCGTCGGCGAGGCGCTGCCCGCCGCCCGAGCCGAAGATCTCCTGACCCGTGCCCACGAGATACGACATGTTCTCGGCGACGCCGATGATCCGCATGCCCACCTTCTCGGCCATCCCTGCCGCGCGTACGGCAACCTGCTGCGCTGCGGGCTGGGGTGTCGTCACGATCAGCACTTCGGCCCGGGGGAGCAGCTGCCCGAGAGAGATCGCGACGTCTCCGGTTCCGGGCGGCATGTCGACGACGAGCGTGTCGAGGTCGCCCCAGTACACGTCGGAGAGGAACTGCTCGAGGGCGCGGTGCAGCATCGGGCCGCGCCACATCACCGGCGCATTGTCGTCGAGGAAGAACCCGATGGACATCAGCTTCAGGTCACCCCTCACAGGCGGCACGATCATCGTGTCGACGACGACCGGCCGTTGCTGGACGCCGAGCATGTGCGGGATCGAGTGGCCGTAGACGTCGGCATCGAGCACACCGACCCTGTCGCCGCGCGCGGCAAACGCGGCAGCGAGGTTCGCGGTCAGGGTCGACTTGCCGACGCCACCCTTGCCCGACGCAATCGCGATGACCCGCGTCGAGAGCGCGAGCGAGATCGTCTTCTCTGGCCGGCCGCCGCGCAGCCGCTCGGACAGCGCCGCCTTCTCGTCAGCGCCCATCACGTCGAAATGGAGCTCGACCGAGGTCACACCCTCGACGCCGCCGACGAGCCGCTGCACCTGATCCTCGAACGACGAGCGCATGGGGCACCCGGCGACGGTGAGCGCAATCGTGACCTCGACGCGCCCGTCGTCGTGCACGACGACGTCGCGCACCATGTCGAGCTCGGTCACGGGCTTGTGCAGCTCGGGGTCGATGACCTGCTCGAGCGCCTTCAGAATCGCATCGCGCTCGGGAAGCATCGTCGCGTCAGCGTACCAACGGCTCCGTAACTGCCCGAGAGAGAAATGACGGGTTTACACAACTTTGAGTATATATCCTCCCACGAGTCAGCTGGGGGTAGAGCGGACACTATGGATAGATCCCTCCAATTCGGAGTGGGAACACCAAAGACAACCGGGAGGTGGGAGCAATGACAAGTCGAAGAGTTCTCGAGATCGGCGGCATCGTCGCCGGCGTCCTCATGATCGCGTTCGGTATCGGTGCGCTGGTCATGGGTATCAACGCGCGCAGCACCGTGAGTGATGAGATCAAGGCAGAACAGATCGTTGGGTCTCCTGACATGAATCCGACAGCCATCGCGGCGGAAGCCAAGGAGGCCGGACTCGAGAACGTCACCTTTCCATCGTGTGATGTGGCCGAGCAGCCGATTGAGACCGGCACCGACGCCCGCTGTTTCGCCCAGTACCTCCGTATTCACGCGCTCGAGTCGTCGGGCGGTCTGACCTACGCCCAGATGGGTCGGTTCCTGGCAGCCAGCGATCCGAAAGACCCCAAGGGCACGAGCGATGAGGCGGCAGCCGTCAAGGACGACGCCGGTAAACCGGTCTCGAATGCCGCGCGAAACACGTGGGTGACAGCGACCGCGCTCGCAACAGCGCTGAACGTCTCCTACATGGCCGAGCAGATCGCCCTGTTCGGACTTATCGTCGGAATCGCTCTGCTGCTCAGCGGCATCGGCTTCATCATCCTCGCCCTCAGCGTCCTCGGGAAGAACGACAAGCCCGTGGCGGCAGTCTGACCGACACAGGAACGGGACAGCAGGCCGGCGGCACCGGGAGTCGAGCAGGCCCGCACCTTGCAGCCAGGGGCGGAGGCCCGGCTGCCGGGCAGAGCCCACCGGCTGCTCCAACCTCCCGGAGCAAGAAGGGGCGGCGCAAGCCGCCCCTTCACCGTTGCCGGAGCGCCTCGGAGATTTCGGCACACAGGGCCGGGGTGGCGGCCGCGACAAGGCGCGAACGCCCTTCGAGATCGAGCGGAGCAGCAGCGAACGGCGGAGCCTCGAACAGCTCGATCGCGTAGCCGCGCTCGCGCACGAGCAACTGTGCGGCGGCGATGTCGATCGAGCGGGCCGGCTTGAGCGAGCAGACGGCGTCGACACGGCCTGCCGCGAGGTAGCAGAGCGACAGTGCGAGTGACCCCATCACCCGTAGGCGCTCCGCAACACCGAGAAGGGACGATGCCTTGTCGGCGATGTACGCGGTCGTCGTTGCCTCGAAGGAGAGGATCTCGATCGGATCCTTCGGGGGCGGCCCCGCGAGCGGGCGGCCGTTCAGGTGGGCGCCGCAGTCGCGCTCGGCCACCCACTCCTCACGGGCTCCGAAGTCGTAGACGTAGCCGAATATGACGTCACCCATCGTCGGGCCCTCGGCGACCGCGAGCGACAACGAGAAAAACGGGATGCCACGCTTGGCGTTCACCGAGCCGTCGATCGGGTCGACGATGACGCGCGTCGGCCCCCCGGTGCCGAAGGTGCGCTCGCCGAGCTCCTCGGAGACGAGGAAGAAGTCGGCCTGGAGCGCCTCGAGCCGTGACACGACCGCGTCCTCCGCGGCCGCGTCGATCGCCGTCGTGTCGTCGCCTCCCTCGCCGGCCTGGAGCACCGGCTCACGCTCGGTGCGGGTCGGCAACTCGGCCAGAACGAGGTCGATGTCCGCCACACAGTCGCGGCACAGGCTCAGCCAGTCGACCGTCATACGGGGTGAAAGAGGAGGCCGCTCGTCAGCTTGGGAAAGAAGTACGTCGTCTTCTGGGGCATGACCTCACCACGGCGGGCGCGCTCGAACACGTCCTCGATCCGCGTAGCCCGCAGCAGGAACGCCCCCTCGAACTCACCGGAGTCGACGCGGGCGACAGCCTCGTCGAGATCGGCCGTATAACCGATCTCCTCGTGACCGATCAGCCGATCGACGAGCTCGACGTCGAGCTCGCCCGGCTCGCCGGTCACCGGAAAGACCACACCCTTGCGGTAGCCGACCGCGTGCGCCCGGTCGTACGGCAGGCCTGCAAGGCGGCTGACGGCCGCCGCCGGAGACGCCGAATCGCCGCCACTGACCGGCGGCAGCGCCTCCTCGTGCCCGCGGAAGAGACGGTGGGTGGGGAAGATCTCGAGGCCGGGGTCGGAGGTCGAGACGAGCACAACCATCATCCGCGCGCTCTCGGGCGTCCCCTCTTCGGCCGCATACGCGACGGCGGTCTCGTAACGGTGGTGGCCGTCGGCGATGAGCAGCTGCCGGTCTGCGAACGCCTCGGCGACACCATGACCCGGAGTCCGCCAGAGCCTCGTGTCCCCCGTGACAAGATCGGGCTCGCGCTCCGGGATGGCAACGGGCGGCCCTCCGTCATACAGGAGGAAGATCGGCTCGAGTTGTGCGCGCGCAGCCCGGAGCAGCCGCAGGCGGCTCTTCTTCGGGCCAGCGTGCGTGCGCTCGTGCGGCAACACGGCCCGGGTCTCGTACGGCTCGACGCGCAGCGAGGCAACGAGCCCTTCGCGGCGTCGCGCGATGCCGTCGGGGCCGACGTACTCCTGCGCGACGGCCCACACGGCCGGCTCGTCGTCGCGGACGAGTGTGCCGTCCTCGAGCCACGTCCGGAAGAGACGGCCCGCCTCGTCCTCCGAGTCGTTCAGGGTCAGGTGGACGACGTTGTGAGCGTCCCGGCCCCGGAACTCGTCACGGAGCTCCGCGGTGAGCACGTCGTACGGCGGTGCGGTGACCGCCGGCGTGGGATGCGCATAGCGAATCGCGCGAAAGGGGGCGACATCGGCCACGGCTCGAGCGTACATCCGGACCGGAGGGCCTGTCCGGAAGAGGCGTGCGTATCGAGGAGGGCATGCGCCAGGCAGCGCCTTCGGCTCGCCCGGCGATCGGCGGTGACCGGAGCTTCAGCCCGGTTTCCTGGGTTCTCGTGCCGCGAGCTATCGCGCAGACCGGGAGCCGCGTGGGCGCCAATTCCGGACAGGCCCCTAGACTCCCTGCGTGACCAGCATCGCAGAGCTCGCAGAGGACCGCACCGTCGAGGGCATCTACGCCGTCGGGCGCAAGGAGCGCCGCCGGACGAAGAACGGCGCCCCCTATCTTGCGCTCGAGCTCGTCGATGCGAGCGGCCGTATCGAGGCGAGGATCTGGGACGATGTCGAGCTGCTCGACGGTCGCTTCGCGGAGGGTGACGCCGTCCGCGTGCTCGGACGCGTGGAGCGGTTCGGCGGCAGGCTCCAGGTGCAGGTGCGGGCCGTCGAGGCCGCGCCCGACACCGATCCCGCGGAGCTGACCCCGACGATGCGCCGTGACGCCGATGAGCTCGACGGGTTCCTCGAGTTTCTGGTCGGCGAGATCACACACCCCGGGCTCGCTGCCATCACGACGAGCGTGCTCACCGACGCCGGGCTTCGCGCGTCGCTCCGTGCGCTTCCCGCTGCGGGCGCAGACGGGCACCACGGCTATGCCGGCGGGCTCCTCGAGCACACCGTCGGCGTTGCCACGCTGTGCCGAGAGACCGCGCAGCTCCACCCGCGCCTGCGCCACGACCTCCTGCTCGCTGCCGCGCTCCTCCATGACGTCGGGCGCACCGTCGAGCTCGGGCGGGGCCCGTCGTTTCGCCAGACCGAGGAGGGGCGCCTGCTCGGCCACGTCCACCTCGGGTTGCGCCTGATCGAGGAGAGGGCCGCGGGCCTCGACGCGGCAGTCCGGGCAGAGCTTCTCCACGCAGTCGCCACGCACCACGACCGGCAGGCCGCTCGCACCGCCGAGGCCGCGGTGCTGTACCACGCGAACCAGCTCGACGCCCAGGCCGCGACCCGGCCTGTTGGCGACGACTAACCCCGTGGCAGCGATGGTTCTGGCGCTGCGTGCGGTGACGCTGTGGGGTACGAGCGACTCCTACACGTTGAATCTGATGTTCAACACGTCGCCGTCCTGCACGACGTAGGTCTTGCCCTCGAGCCGTTGCGTCCCCCGCTTCGACGCCTCCGCGTGCGAGCCGGCGTCGAGGAGATCGTTCCAGCGGATCACCTCGCAGCGGATGAACCCGCGGGCGATGTCGGAGTGGATCGTGCCGCCGGCCTCGAGCGCGGTCTGGCCGTCGCGAAGGGTCCAGGCTCGCGTCTCCTTCTCACCCGCGGTGAAGAACGTGATCAGGCCGAGGGCGTCCTTGAGCCGCCGCACCACCTCGTCGAGGGCCGAGGCGCCCTCGCGAAACACCGAGGCCTCCTCGTCCGAGAGCTCGGCCAGTTCGGCCTCGAGCTTGCAGTCGATCCCGCCGGGTCCGTTGACGATCGCGATCAGCGGCTTCGTCGTCAGCGGGTCGAGCTCATCCGGCAGCTCGCCCGTCAACTCGGTGAGGGGCTTGCCGGCCTCGAGATGCGCAAGAACGTCTCGGAGGATCTCCGCCTCCTTGCGGACCCCGGCGTCACCCGACTTCGCCTGCTTCGCGACCCGTTCGAGCCTCTTCGCGACGTGATCGGTGTCGGCGACGAGCAGCTCGAGCTTCAGCGTCTCGATCTCGCTGTCGGGATCGGTAGTGCCCGAAAACCCGTCCGCAACGGCGAGGAGCGCGTCGACCTGGCGGAGCCCGCCAAGGAGTGCGGGGCCGGTGCCGGGAACGTCCTGCACCCGAACGGCGGCAGGCGTCACCTTCTTCGCACCCACGAGCTCGGCAAGCCGTCCGAGCCGCTCATCGGCGATCGTTGCCATGCCGACGTTCGACTTGTCGGTCTGAGACGCGTACGCAGTGATCTCGGCGCCCGCCTTCGTGAGGGCGTTGAACAACGTCGTCTTACCCGCGTTGGGGAGTCCTACGATGCCGACCTCGAGCGCCACGGCGGCGAAGGGTACCCACCGCACAGCGCACCTCGACCGAGAAGACCTGCCGAGATGAGTGCCCGGCGGTCGGGAGGCAGGCAAGAACGCTTGTGACACTTTGCCACAAGCAAGGCGCGCGGCAGGTTCTCTCGCGGCGAGCCCGATCTGGCAGGATCACGGCAATGGTTCCCGAGTCGCAACTGGAGCGCACCGAGCACGGGCTCGTCCCAAACGGCGAGGGCTGGTTCGTCCTCAACGCGCGAGAGGCTCGCTGGCGCCCGAGCGAGGGGCGAGGTGCCTACTGCACGTTCGAGGGCGAGCCGGAGTTTTCGCAGTTGGGGATCCACCTCGTCTCCCTCGCCCCCGGCGAGCCGATAGCGATGTACCACTGGGAGGCAGACCAGGAGGACTTTCTCGTGCTCTCCGGGGAGGCGCTGCTGATCGTCGAGGGCGAGGAGCGCGCTCTTGCTCAGTGGGACTTCGTGCACTGTCCCGCCGGGACGAAGCATGTGATCGTCGGCGCGGGAGACACACCGTGCCTCGTGCTCGCGGTCGGCGCCCGCGATCGCTCGACCGGCGAGGACTGGGGCGGCTACACCGTCGACGAGGCTGCGTTGCGCCACGGCGCCGGCGTCGAGCAGGAGACGACAGACCCCGAGGAGGCATACGCGCGATTCCCCGAGCGCGAGTCAGTCCGGTACCGCGAGGGCTGGCTTCCCGAGTAGACCACCCAAGCCTCCGGCGGGGCGGGCGACGCTCCGCATCGCATGACGACGCCTCGCGTCGTCCCTACAGGCCGAACCCCACCCGCGAGTCGCGCGCGAATCGCTTCAGATACGCCACCCGGGCAAGCACGATCGCGGCGCGACCGTCGTCGGTGTCGAGCTGGTGCGTTCCCTGGGAGCCCGAGGCCAGCGCGTGCTCGAGCGCGTCGGCGCTTGCGGGGGAGACATTTGCGGCGATGATCGGGCCGCCGGCGAAGGCGACCTCGATGCGGACGGAATCAGGTGCGTCGGGCAATGGATACGACCTCCGTGAGAACGCCGTGAACGGCGTCGGGGTGGACAAAGGCGACCTGCAGGCCGAAGAGGCCACGGCGCGGGACCGTGTCGATCAACTCTGCTCCGGCTGCGGCGAGGTCGCGGAGCGCGGCCGCGACGTCGTCGACCTCGTAGGCAACATGGTGAACGCCTGGGCCGCGCTTGGCGAGGAAGCGCCCCACCGGGGTGTCCTCTGCGATCGGGGCGAGCAACTCTATCCTGCTCGCTCCAACGAGCACCGAAGCCGCCTCGACACCCTGCTCGGGGATGAGGTCGCGATGCTCGAGCGTGCCGCCGAAGAGCCGCGTGTAGGTTGCGATGGCCTCTTCGAGGTCGGTGACCGCAACGCCGAGATGATGGATGCCCTCGAACTGCATGCCGCCGATGCTACTTCCCGGCTACGACGAGGGGCGGCGGCAGGATCGCTCGTTTGCTCGTCCGCTCATCCCACCGGTAGGTGGAACATCCGCTCGCTTCCGGGACAGGCTGCGCCAGTCTCGTACCGGGCTTCCGGTCGAAGAGTTCGGGAAGGCGCTTTAGAGCGCTTTGTGGTCGAGTGCGCGCACGGTGCCGACGGTCTCGGCCGAGCGGGACTCGCGGGGCAGGTCGCCCATCATCGCGAGGAACTCGTCGCGGTCGATCGTCTCTTTTTCGAGCAACGCGCCGGCAAGCCTGTCGAGCGAGACACGGTGCTTGCCGAGGAGTCGAAGCGCCTCTTCGTACGCGTGATCGGTCAGTTGCGCCTGCGCACTGTCGCGCATCCGCTTCGTCTCCTCGGATAGCGCGTAGTTGTCTGCCCGCATCGTCCGCGACGGGGCAACCGCGGACATACCGAACTCGAAGACCATTGCCCGGGCGATCTGCGTCACCTTCTCGAGGTCGCTGGCGGCGCCGTTCGTGACCCGTCCGAAGACGATCTCCTCGGCGGCCCGCCCGGCGAGTGCCACCTTCATCACGTCGAGCAGCTCCTCCTTCGTGTGCAGGTAGCGATCCTCGACGGGGAGGTAGTAGGCGAGACCAAGCGCGTCGCCGCGCCCGACGATCGTCACCTTCTGGACGGGCATCACATCACCCATCAGGTACGCGAGGAGCGCGTGCCCGCCCTCGTGGTAGGCGAGGATCCGCTTCTCCTTCTCGGTTACGACACGGCGCTTCTGGAGACCCGTGAGCACCCGCTCCATGGCACCCTCGAAGTCCTCCTGCCGGATGTACTGCTGATCGTGGCGGGCCGCGAAGATGGCTGCCTCGTTCGCAATGTTCGCGAGATCGGCTCCCGTCAGGCCGGCGGTGCGGCGGGCGAGCACGGAAATGTCGACGTCCGCGCCGAGTGGTTTCGAGCGTGTGTGGACGCGCAGGATCTCCTCGCGCCCGGTGAGATCGGGAGGGGACACGTTCACTTGGCGGTCGAAGCGCCCCGGGCGCAGGAGAGCCGGATCGAGATCCTGGAGGCGGTTCGAGGCGCCCATGATCACGACCTCGTCGGCGCCTCCGAAGCCGTCCATCTCGACGAGGAGCTGGTTCAGCGTCTGATCGTGTTCGCGGTTGTGAGCGCCGCCTGAGCGGGCGCTACCAACAGCGTCGAGCTCGTCGATGAAGATGATTGCCGGAGCGTTCTTGCGCGCCTCCTCGAAGAGCTTGCGAATCCGTGCCGCGCCGAGACCGGCAAACATCTCGACGAAGGCCGAAGCGCTCGACGAGTAGAAGTTGGCGCCCGATTCGTTCGCAGCAGCCTTCGCGAGCAGCGTCTTGCCGGTTCCTGGAGGCCCGTAGAGGAGCACACCCTTGGGGACGCGGGCGCCGAGCCGCTCGAACTTCTTTCGGTCGCGGAGGAACTCTACGACCTCCTTGAGCTCCTCCTTTGCCTCATCGGCGCCAGCGACGTCGTCCCAGCCAACCGGGTCGGTCGTGTCTCGATCGACCATCGCCGGCTTGACCTTCGGTACGAGCGACATCGTGCGCAGCAGCAGCCAGATGATGATGCCGAAGAAGATGATCGGCAGCCACGTGATCAGGAAGCCGCCGATGTCGTCGACCGAATGGGGCCAGGTGACCACGGACCGTCTATCGGCACGGCGTCACCCGGGCTGAAGGCCCGGAGCTCTGAGGCTAGGGCCGAACGGAGACGAGCGCCCGCCGTTCGCGGGTGACCCACAGCTCGATCGTCGACAGGAGCGGGTGGTGGAGCCACGCGTCACGCACGGGATCACAAAGATCAGGATCGAACCAGAAGTCGGCGAGCACCGCGGTGCCGCCCGGTGCCAGCAGGCCGATGGTCACGTCGACGTCATCTTTTGCGTCGCTCGCATCGACAAACAGCAGGTCGAACGGCGCCTCGGACGGCAGAGTTGCTCGCCAGGGTCCGGCCAGAACCGTGACGTTCGGGTCTGCCGCGAAGAGCTCCGCCGCTCGAGCTGCCAGGTCGGGATCGAGCTCCGCGCTGAAGAACGGCGTCTGCGGCGGCAATGCCGAGACGATCCACGCCGCCCCGACCCCGGCACCGGTCCCGATCTCCGCCGCCCGAGTGATTCCGCGGCGGACCGCGAGCACGTGGAGAAGGGCGCCTTCTTCGGGCCGGCACGACTTCTCGAACCCGTGCGACTCGGCGAGCGCGAGCGCTTGGACAACGAGCGGAGGCGTCTCCATCAGGGTTCCGGCATCAGATAGCGGCCGCGATGATCTCGCTCGTCGTGAACCGCACTCCGGCGTCGCGCCACTGCTCGAGGCATGCTTGCGTGCGCTCCTCGTCGAGCCCACGCGCCGCATCCTCCACGAACGCGACGCGTCGTCCACGGCGGAGCAGACCGACGATCGCCGCGTGGTCGCAGACATCCGTTGCGACACCGAACACGATCACTTCGGATGGATCGAGAGCATCGAGCACTGCCTCAGCGTTCGGGTTCGTGAACACGTCAAAGCTCTTCTTCAGCAACAGAATCTCCCGGCGGCCGGCGACGAGTTCGCGGACAAGCTCTGGCGGATAAGGGACGTGCGAGAGAACGAGCGGGTCGATCTGCTCCGTCTCGGTGATCCGCTGCGAACCGCGCGTCCCGCGGAGGCAATGCGGGGGATATGTGCTCGCGAAATCGGGCTCGGCGGAGATCTCTGGGTCGGTCAGTTCGTGATCGTCGGCCGATGCGACGTGGACGATCGCGTTCCGTCTCGCCCAGTCGACGAGCCGGGCCATCGCGGGAGTGGCCGCGTCCGCGTCCGGGACGACGAGCTTGCCGCCGGGAAGGACGAAATCGACCTGCGTGTCGACATCCCAGAGGACCGGGCTACGAGACATGCTCGAGCCGCGGATTCGGGAGCAGGCGGCGGCCGATCTTGGAGCTCGAGCTACCGTCGCTGACAACGATGTCTGCTGTGAAGTCGTTCTCGCCCCGGATCAGCGACGAACCGACGCCGTAGGCGTCAACCGGAACGCCACGGCGCTCGAACTCCTCGATCTTCTCGACCGAGAAGCCCCCGGATGCGACGATCCGCACGTCGACATGCCCGGCACCGTCGAGCGCTGCCCGCACCTTGCGGACCAGACGCTCGTTGACGCCCCGAGGGTCGAAGTCACCCATCTCGTCCCAGAGCGACCGGTCGACGAGCTGGCCCGAGGTGTCGAGTCGCACGCCCCAGAGCTTGGAGCCGAGCGCTTCGGCGACGGCGAGTGCGGTGGCGACCGAGTCGTTCTCGTAGTCGACGACTACGGTGATGTGGAGGTCTGGCGGCGCCCACTGGGCGAACCTTCTCGCTGCGAGCACCGTGTCGCCGCCGTAGGCTGCGATGAGTGCGTGAGGGACCGTGCCGACCCCGCGCCCACCCCACCAGGAGGCCTGCGCGTCCGAGGTGACGCCGATCTCGGTGCCCGACATCGCCCCGGCGACGTAGGCAGCGTACCCGTCACCCGTCTGCACGCGGTGATGGTCGTGGCGCGCCGGCATGAAGATGATCGGCTTTCCGTTCGCCGCCCTGAGCACCCGCTCCGTGTTGGTCGAGATCAGGGTGCGCCGTGCCAGAACGCCCAGGTACACGGTCTCGAGATGGGCAAACTGGGTGTAGTCGCCCTCGATCGTCATCACCGTCTCCCACGGTTCGATCGTGTCACCGTCGTGGAGAGCCGTGACGCGGAGCGCGCTCCACTCGTCGGAGCAGAGCTTGAGCACCGCGATCGCCTCGTCCATGCCACCGAGCATCGCTGTGCGCCGCTGGAACACCTGCATCAGGACGTGCGGATGGCGACCGTCGGCGAGCAGTGCCGCGCGGGTGTGGTTGAAGTAGGCGTCCGTGTAATAGCCCTCTCGCATCTTCTCGACCGGGAGCTCGAACACGCTCGGATCGAGCCGTCCGTCGCGGGCACGCGACGGTGAGCTCACGCGGTCGATTCGGCGGTGAGACAGGCGGCGAGTGCAGCCTCCGCTACCTCGAGCTGGGCCGCGGAGGGCTCCGCGGTCGAGACGCGGGTCTGCAGCTCATGCCCGGGTCGCGCGAGCGCGCGGGAGAGTGGATGGTGAGGATGGCGGCCCATCCAGGCAAAGACCTCGACGGCAGCGCCGACGGCGCCGATCGCACCGAGGGCCCGCGCGGCCGCGCGCGCGCGGGCCGGGGCGCGGGCAGCGAGCGCGCTCGCACACGCGCTCGTGAGGACGAGCGGGCCGACGAGATGGCCGCCACAGCGGTCGTGCTCCTTTGTCGCGGGCCTGCCGGTTTCGTACGTACCGATCGAGACGTGCTCGGCACCGTGGTAGGAGGCCAGCTCGCCGCCCCTCAACGCGATCGCTGCAGGGGCGAGAGAGGCGAGTGCCGCGATGGCCTCCCGCGCAGGGAGACTCAGCCGGCTGCGGCGCGCCATCCCGGCTGCGGCAGCCCCGACGATCACTGTGACTGCGACACGAGGCCGCTCGAAGGGGAAGCGAGACTCGGGCAACGCTCGCCGCACGTCAGGCAGGACGGCGAAGGCCTCGGCCAGCCGGAGCGGGCCTCTGATGAAGGGGGTCGTCACATTCGCGCCGAAGCGTCGCTTGGTGCCGAAAGCGGAGCGAATCGAACCATCCGGCGTCCGCACCGCGGCACCCCATGCGGTCGGGCCGTGGACGAGGACACCGTTCGAGAGCGCCATGCCGCCAAGCCGCAGCTTCTCCATGACGTGAGGGTACCGTGCGGCGATGGACGTTCAGCCGGTGCTCGATCTGATCGCTGCTGTGCAGAGTGATCGCGGAGTCATCATGGTCGGTATCGGCGGCCACGGCGGCGCCGGGAAGACGACTCTGGCAGGGATGATCCCCGGTGCCCAGATCGTGTCAACCGACGAGTTCTGGGACGGCGGGGCCTTCGACATCGAGCGCCTGTCGCGTGAGGTCGTCACGCCGCTGTCCCACGGCACGGTGGCCCACTTTGCATCCTACGACTGGGCTGCGCGCGAGCGGCGCGGGTTGCGGACAGTCGAGCCGGCGGGCGTGGTGGTCGTTGAAGGCGTCTGCGCTCTCCACCGCACGCTGCGCAACGCGTATGCGGTGCGGATCTGGGTCGAGGCGCCGTACGACGTCCGGCTCGAACGTGGCGTGGCACGCGACGGGGAGGCGGCGCGAGCCACCTGGGTCGATGTGTGGATGCCCTCCGAGGATCGCTACGTCGAGCGCGACGATCCGGTTCCGTCAGCGCACCTGATCGTGGACGGCTCGGGCCGCCGCGAGGCCGAGGGCGCTGAGTAGTCGCTCTACCAGCCGATCCGACGAGGTCCATGTGCTCCCCGTACCCACCTAGATCCACGCTGAACCTGGAGCACAGGGTCAGCGAGGTCCAGCCATATGGCGCCGAGCGACATGTCGGGCACAGAGTCTTCGGCGAGGTTGCAGCGGATGCGCTCGCAGCCGAAATACCCGGGCGACTCGGACTCGATCGGGAGGCGCCGCCAGCCCACGATCAGCCTTCGGCTGCTGCGCGTAGCGCACGCTGGAGCTCGCCGGCGGCAGGGCCACGCTCGACCGGGCGGCCGTCGAGCTCGATCACCGGCATGACCTCGCGCACCGACGACGATGTGAACGCCTCATCTGCGGCGGCGAAACGCGCAAGCGGGTAGGCGCCCTCCTGCACGACCCAGCCGAGATCATGAGCGAGGGCGAGCAGGGCGGCGCGCGTCTCGCCGGCCAGAATGCCGAGATCCACCGACGGTGTCACGAGGATGTCGCCCTCACGCCACCAGATGTTCGTGACCGGTCCCTCGAGCACGATGCCGTCCGCATCGACGAAGACGGCGTCGTCTGCCCCGCGGCGCTTCGCCTCCGCTTCGGCGGCCATGTTCACCGCGTAACTGACGGACTTCGTCCCCGGCAGCAGCCAGGGCGAAGAGGGGCGCGGCAGCAGGAGCGAGACGAGGCGCTGGCCACGGGATCGCACCTCCTCGATCCATGCGGGGATCGTGCCGACCATGGCGATGCCGACGGGGTTCCCGCCGGGTGCTCCCGGCGACCAGTACAGGCGGAGGGTCGCGTCCGGCACGCCGGCGTGCTCGAGCGCGAGTGCGGCAAGTTGCTCGAGCTCCGACCCGTCTGGGGCCGGTAGGCCGATGTTCGCGGCCGACCGCTTGAGGCGGGCGATGTGCTCGCCCAGCCGAAACGGCCGTCCCCCGTACACCCGAGTCGTCTCGAACGCCGCGCGCCCGCGCGTGAATCCTTCATCGTCGGCGAGCAGCACCGGCTCGTCGGGGTCGACGAGTCCGCGGCCCGAGACTGCGACCGCGAGGGGGCCCGACCTGCTCACAGCGGCCCCGTCGTCGGGGTTCGAGCCTGGGCGGTCGCCCGTTCAGCCTGCATTTCCTAGCCGTCCCTCTCGCAGCCCTGCTCACCGTGCATTCCGTTGCCCCGCATTCTTGCCCCGCATTTTTTTGCCCCGCATTCTCGGTCTGCATTCTCGGTCCGCATTCTCGCGCTCGACGCCACCGTGCGTTCGCATCCACTCGCCGGGTTGCCTCACCTGGTCGGCTCGCTTGCAGAATGCCTATGCAAGTGCATCCTCCACGAGCGGCGCTCCGATTGCTGCGAGGAGGGGCCGTGCCTTCGTCCAGGACTCCTCGACCTCCTCGCCGGGATCAGAATCCCAGACGACGCCGCCGCCGACCCAGAGGTGAATGCGCCTCTCCGCAATCGCGAAGGTGCGAATCGTCAGCGCCAGGTCGAGATCACCGTTGCCGTAGACGCGACCGAGCGCACCCATCGACGCTCCGCGGCCGACCGGCTCGAGCTGCGCGATCAGATCCACCGCCGCGATCTTGGGGGCGCCCGTGATCGAGCCACCGGGAAAGGTAGCGCGCAGGGTGTCCGCGAGACCAACGCCCTCCCGCAGCGTCCCCTCGACCGTCGAGACCATGTGCTCGACACCCGCGAGCGCGCGAGTCGCCATCAGCTCCGGCCACCTCACGCTCCCGGGCTCACAGATGCGCGAGAGGTCGTTGCGCTCGAGGTCGACGATCATCACGTGCTCGGCCGCATCCTTGGCTGAGCCTGCGAGCTCCTCGGCCGCTCCCGCCGGACGTGTCCCCTTGATCGGGCACGTCCACACGCGCCGGCCGCGCCGCGCGAGGAAGAGCTCGGGGGAAGCGGAGACGACCGCCCAGCCGTCGCCGCGATAGGGCTCTCGATTGTGTGGGTTCAGATGTGCGAGCCGGGCGGCGAGCGTGGCCGGGTCGCCGGCGAAGCTGGCCGTAAGGTGCTGAACGAGGTTGACCTGGTAGACGTCGCCGAGCGCGATCGCATCGCGGACGCTCCGAACCGCCATGGCGTAGTCGGCAGAGCTCCAGCTCTGCTGCCAGGGGCCGAACTCGAGCGCTTCGTCTCTAGCATTGTCATATTCGACAACATACTCCTCGCAGAGGACGGTGCAGGCTGCGAGCGGTAGCTGGCATGGTTCCGGGGGGGCGGCAGAGCTCTGGCGGCGGATCGTGGACGACAGCCCGTAGCCGAGGTACAGGTCTGCCACGAGTTGCTCTCCGCCCGGCGCAAAGAATCCGCGCTCGCGCAGCCAGGCCTCGATCTGCTCGAGTGCCCCTTCGGCCTCGTGAATCTCGATCGAGTTGGGCTCGCTCACACGATCTCTCCCGCGGCGGCCACGGTGGTCGTGATCGGGGCCTGGCTTGACATCGAGTTCCTCGAGACGACTGGCGCCACGCTGCCGAGCGTATAGGCTCGGAGCATGCAGCTCGGCATGATCGGTCTCGGCCGGATGGGCGCGAACATCGTGCGACGGCTGATGCGGGAAGGCCACACGTGCGTCGTGTACGACGTCAGCCCCGACGCGGTTGCAGCGCTCGTCGGCGAGGGAGCGATGGGGGCAAGCTCGCTGGACGAGTTCGTTGCCACACTCGAGGTGCCGCGTCATGCCTGGATCATGGTGCCGGCGGGGGAGATCACGGAGTCGAGCGTCAGTGCCGTCGCGTCTCTACTCGAGAGCGGCGACACGATCATCGACGGTGGCAACTCCTACTATCGCGACGACATTCGCCGCGCAGCCGAGCTCGCCGAGAGGGGCATCCGCTACCTCGACTGCGGTACGAGCGGCGGCGTGTTCGGTCTCGATCGCGGGTTCTGTCTCATGGTCGGCGGCCCCGACGACGCGTTCGAAGAGCTCGAGCCGATCTTTGCATCGCTGGCGCCGGGTGTCGCGGCGGCGGAACGGACACGAGGCCGCGACGGCGACCCCGCGCCGGAGGAGCGCGGTTACCTCCACTGCGGCCCGGCGGGCGCAGGGCACTTCGTGAAGATGGTGCACAACGGAATCGAGTACGGGATGATGGCCGCCCTCGCGGAGGGATTGAACATCCTTCACGGCGCAGACGCCGGCCTCCGCCAGCGAGACAAGGATGCTGAGACAGCACCGCTCGATCACCCCGAGTTCTACTCCTACAGTCTTGACGTCCCGGCGATCACCGAGGTCTGGCGGCGCGGCAGCGTCGTCGAGTCGTGGCTGCTCGATCTGACCGCAGCAGCGCTGCGGGAGTCACCTCAACTCGAAGGCTTCGCCGGCCGCGTATCCGACTCGGGCGAGGGTCGCTGGACGGCTATCGCCGCGATCGAGGAGGGAGTGCCGGCGGACGTGCTGACCGCAGCGGTGTACTCGCGGTTCTCCTCCCGGGATGAGGGACTGTTCGCAAACAAGGTGCTCTCCGCCATGCGCAAGCAGTTCGGCGGGCATCACGAGAAGCCCGCTTCGTAGGACTGCGACTCCGCCAGGCAGACTGCCTGGAGGCCTGGCAAGCGACCGCTATTCGGTCGAGAACTCACCCAGCTCGGCCGCGGCGAGCGCCTCCCGAGCAGCCTCCAGGTCCGCCGGGTCGACGAGCACCTCACGCGCGCCCCCGACATTCGGGACGCCATCCCACGCGCCCGCGCCGACGTTCGTGACCCGGTGCCCACAGCGAATGCCCGCGGCCCGCAGGAACGTGCATACGACGTCGGCCGCGACCTCGTTCGGCACGATCGTGACGCGAGCAGGATCGTCCATCACACGCCCAGCGAGGTGGCGGCGGCACGTAACGCGTGGACGCCGAGCTCGAGATCGTCGACTGGGATTCGCTCGTCTGCGGAGTGGATGAGCCGGGCCGCGAGCTCGCCGTCCATCGCCTTCTGCGGGAAGAAGCCGTAGGCAACGGTGCCGAACGCCTCACGCATCCAGTGGGAATCGGTGAAGCCCGCACACACGAGCGGCGCGAGGCGGGCCCCGGGCTCGAGCTCGCCGACCCAGCCCTGGAGCACCGACCACAGCGGCGTCTCCATCGGAGATCGCGTGCCACCGTCGCGCTCGAGCCACTCGAGGTCGTAGTCACCCGGCCCGATCGCAGCCCGAACGAGCGGATCGACGTCCTCGGGCGTCATCCCGGGCGGAAGTCGGCAGTCGACCGTCAGGACACACGTTGCCGGGATCACGTTGAGCTGCTTCGACGCCTCGATGATGGTCGGAGCGAGAGTGAACGACAGCAGCGGCTCCAGGAGCTCCGCCGCGAGTGGGTGCAACGCCCGTGCCCGATCGAGTGCGACCTCGAGCGGTGGCAGCTCGCCGAGTACGAGCTCGAGGAACCGTGCCACCTCGGGAATGATCGCCTGCGGCGGCTGATAGCGGCCTAGCGCCTCGATGATGGGCGCCGCCTTGACGAGCGCGTTGTCGGCGATTGACGGCACCGAGGCGTGGCCGCTGCGCCCGCGCACGTGCACCCGGAAGGGCGCACTCATCTTCTCGCCAACAGCACAGAGGTAGAAGACGTTGCCGCCAAACACGCAGCGCTCGCCGCCGCCTTCGTTGAGGGCATAGTCCGCGCGCACGAGCTCCGGGTGCTCCTGGACGAGCCACGACAGGCCGAAGTCCTCGTTCACCTCCTCATCCGCGGTCAATGCGAGGATGATGTCTCCTGCAGGGCGAAACCCTTCTCGCCACAACGACGCAAAGGCAACGGCGCTCGCGGCCACCTGGTCCTTCATATCGAGCGCGCCGCGTCCCCAGATCTCATCGTCCACGAGGTCGCCCGACCACGGGTCGCGAGCCCATTCCTCCGGATCGGCGCGCACGGTGTCGGTGTGCGCGAGGAGGGCGAGCGACGGGCCGTCGCCGCCCTTCAGGCGGGCAACGAGGTTGAGACGGT
>Ga0315273_10002297_pt1 | contig 22500 bp, 24 predicted proteins | sample YL17G02_0_MG_FD_205753 | JGI IMG/M metagenome (GOLD analysis project Ga0315273, IMG submission 205753) | Sediment microbial communities from Yellowstone Lake, YNP, Wyoming, USA - YL17G02_0 | ecosystem: Environmental > Aquatic > Freshwater > Lake > Sediment | place: USA: Wyoming | collected...
AGGGCTGAGGAATCCAAAGCTAATGAGAAAAAGAGGCTGCCTGATGCCTTGAAGAATCACATGTTCAAGAAGGGCGGTAAAGATAAGAAAAAGGATGAGGAATGTAAAGAAGGCGTTGATGAAAAGGCTCGTTGCACTAAGAGGGAGAAGCGCCAGGTCAAGCATATTGAGAAGGGTGAGAAGACTGCTGGCCAGTCCGCCAAGAAGGCTAAGGAAATTGCTTACGCAACCGTAAATAAGCTAAAGACTGAAGGTAAGGTCAACGAAGATAAAACTAAAGGTCCGAAGGGTATGCGTGGCACCGATCTGCTTAAGGATCTTTTGGGTCTAGGTTAATAAGGAGCAATTCTGATGTTGCTATTAGAACGTATTATTGGTGAAGCAAAGATACTGGAATCCGATCGGACGAAGCTGCCGGATGGTGTTCTCTGCAGGGTCAAAGAACCGGTTTGCAACGTCGACCAACTGAATGCGAACAAGCGAAAGTACGGTTGGGACGTGTGGGAAAAGGTTATGGATAACCAAACCCTGACAGAACAGATGCAGAAACGTGCTCTGTTCGGTCACGCGGAACATCCCGCTACGTCTCAGTCGGATTTACAGTTGGTCTCCCATGCGATTCTTGAATGGGTGATCGATAAGCCCGGTAACACCGTTTATCAGGTGTTCGACGTGTTTGATACCCCCACCGGTCGTATCGTTGACTGTCTACTCAGAGCCCAGTGTAAGGTTGGTGTGTCTACCAGGGCAGAGGGTGAGTTGACCGAAGAGGTTGATGAGAAGTCCAAACAAAAGTATCAACGGGTGATCGCAGATAAATATAAATACATCACCACTGACTTCACTGCCGATCCCTCGACGTTTGGTGCTATCCCTATCGAGGTCAAGCGAAACGTGGTTACTGAAATTAAAGCTGCTGCGAATTGCAGGAAGGCAACAGCTAACGATAAGAAATTCGCAGGAGTCATCTTGGAATCGATGCACTGTAAGGACAAGACTAAGTGTCAGCACTGTGGTTGTTGTGATGCTATTAAAGAGGCGACGGTATCAATCGTCGCGGATCCAAATCAAGGTCTGGTTAATGTTGGTGGTGATGTTGGTGCCGTCAATATCAATCCGACATCTACTAATATCAATCCTGGTGGTGCCGTTCAGATCACTGTTACCACTACTCCGCCCGTCCAACTGGCACAGCCTGTTGAACCCCCCGCGGAGGGTACTCCTGAGCAGTTGGGGGTTGATGATGAGGCTCATGAGAATCCAGAGAAAGAGACTGATGATGCCCCCGATGAAGACGAAGTTGAGGAGTCTAAGATCAACGAGGACACTAGCGGTCTTCTTGGTAAGATTGCGGCACTTCGGAAGGAAATTGACGCAATTAGGCTTGATGGATGGGAACAGACGAAGTTGGCTCGTAAGCTTGAGAAGGAAGGAAATAAGAAAGAATCAGTCGCCAAACATAAAGAGGCAGATAGGCTTAATAAGGAGTATAACAGGCTTCGTAAGGCAATGATAAAGGATCTCGTTAGTTCGTACGATATCAAGACCAACGAGTCGAAGGTTAACGAAGGAGTTAAGATTTGGACGGAGGAAGAATTCCAGGGAGATAAAAATTTCGACGAGTATAAGGTTCTCAACGCTGTTGTGTCCTTCGATATAGACTTAGATAGAAACAAAGAAAAGGTATCAAGTAAGATTGAGAGGTCTTTTGGTCCAGCCACTGACGCTACGGAAGGCGAGGATTTTTGGTTTGGGGTTATTGATGAAAAACCGTTTGCTATAGTGTCGTCCGAGGGTACGGTTGAATTAAGTGCGGTGGATGATGAGACCGTTGAGAAAGTCGCCCAGTACATGGACTTGGAACAACAGTGGGCACAAGAACCTAACACCAACGTACCAAACGAGTCGAAGGTCAACGAAGCAAAGATGAAGCACTTTAAAGTGAAGATGGATTTGATATTTGGTGAGACCAGTGAATACGCCAGTATTGAAGCAGTTGAAAAACTGATTCGGGATAAATTCTCGCACGCTCTAAAGTCCGTGCACGTGTATGGTAGTGCTGCCGGTGTTGAAGAGTCTGCCAGTGCTATGCTTAAGGAAGCGACCCAGCTTAAGATTGATGCTGCGACCCTTCGGGCTGAGCGTGATCGTCTTGCTGAGGCTGTCAATGGAACATCCGACAAGGTTTTGCAACTGAAAATAGCCACCACCAAGATTCACGAGATGCAGAAGTCTGAGAACGGTGAGGTTACTGCCCTGCGGACTAAATTGGAGGAAAAAGCCACTACTGCAGCCGACGCTACTAAGAAGCTGGTTGAGTCTACCGCTGCTATTACAACCCTTAACGAAAAGGTCAAGGAACTGACCGTGGGTAACGAGAAGACTCTCGAAGAGAACAAGCTAAAGATCGAAAGCGTAGAAAATGGGGCAAAGAAAGCTCTCGTAGAACAAGTGAATAAGGCCAAGACGGACGCGACACGTGCTGTGATTATAGAGTACGTGGGTCGTCAGTTGAAGGCTTTCAAATCGGTACATGATAACGTTCGGGCACTTCTCGAAAAATGCATGACGATTGCAGAGGTCGACGAGGTCCTCAACGAATTCCGAGACTCCCAGCGACGGAGTGCACTTCATTCCAAGCCGCCCAAAGAGATCACGGTTCGCAAGGACGAATCAGGGACGAACAATGATGTAAGGAAACGTGTGGGTATGGTATTTGAAGGTTTTGGAATGTCATAGGAGGAAGATCATGGATCTTCACGAAGCAATTCGGCAGGAGATGCTCCTGCTTGAGCAAAGACGTGACTCTCTTTGTGAGAAGCCGGCCATTAAGCCGTATCTCGAAGAGGTCAGTTCGTACATTCAAAAGACCCAGAACCGTGAAATGACGGTTATGGAGAAGCGAAACATCGCCCAGTGCCTCGATAACGCCATTATGGAAGGCGGCATTCGTCAGGGACAGCGATTGTTCGAGAACACGACCACGGAAGACCACATTAGTTTCCTGGGCATTCAGCTGCCCGTGATTAGTGCGTTGCTTCCGTCACTGACCCTGAACGACGTTGCCACAGTGCAAGCGCTTGATCGGCGTATCGGTGCGGTATTCTTCATGGACTTCCTTTCCGGGTCCGCGAAGGGTGAGGTTGGACTTGGTGAGACGCTGTTCAGCTCGAAGAGCGGTCCAAACGCCAAGGGTGGTGCCCGTCGGTACGCGATGGCTGCTGCGGAGCGTGAGGAAGTTGGTTACGGCGATACGACGTTCACGTCCGTGACTGGAATCAACCCAGGTTTGATTCTGCGTGATAACATCGTCGTTGAAGCTACGGATAGCTATGGTAACGTGTGGGAGATCGGTGTTTGCTCCTCGGCTGGTGTGATTACCACGAGCCCGAACGCTGGTTCCGGCGTTACCTGCGTTGGTTCCATCGCCACGTCTGGTGTGTATACCATCGCGGTCGGTGGTCTGCTTGACAGCACGACCAAGGTTACGATTACGTACTACTATCAGTACGATTTGCCCGTTGACAATCAGGGTAACAAGACGGGCGTTCCTGAGGTCGACCTGACGGTCACCCAGGAAACGATCACCGCGGTTGACTTCCCGATTCGGTCGAAGTACAGCATCGGTGCCCAGATTGATCTGCAGAAGGCACACGGCTTGAGCCTTGAGGACGAGCTTGTGAAGGTGCTCGGTGGCGCTGTGAAGTGGGCCATCGATCAGAGAGGTTTGGACATGATGATCGCCGCATCCACGGCGACCGGCGCTGCTACTCAGTGCACCACGTGGGATGCTCACATCCACAGCGGCCAAGCCTGGCTGTGGCATAAGTACGAGTTCCTGGATCGTCTTAACGAAGGTAGCAACAACATCTTCGATAAGACCAAGCGTGGTGTTGCTAATTTCATGATTTGCGGCAACAATGTTGCCCGAGTTGTGAGGCAGCTTACACAAGGTGGGGATTTCAAGGCTTCCGCCGCTCTTGGCAAGCAGATTCCCACAGGTCCGCTGAATATCGGTAACGTGTCGAGCGTCAATAACATGGTTGTGATTCAGAACCCGTTCATGGATTCGAACACGTACACGCTCGGCTTTAAGGGTGACAGCTACCTGTACGCAAGCTTCATCTATGCTCCGTACATCCCGCTGTTCGCGACCCCGACGCTGATCACCTCCGACCTGATCGCTCAGAAGGGCTTCCTTTCGAGCGCTGGGTTCAAAGTGATCAACCCTGGTCTGTTCTGTGCTGGTGGAATTTCCAACCTCGGAGTCTAAACCAGTAAGTGCTGCCCGCCAAGGATGGTATGACGCCGGGGAGGCAATCCTCCCCGGCGTTTTTGTTATTTGGGGCACTTCATGATAATCCAGAAAATCAAATCGCTGAAAGATCAAACCCTCGACACAACGGCCGATCGTAAGTCGTTGGTTGTGGGTGAAGTCATTAACATGAATTTCCTCAGTCAGGCCCAGCTCATGTCGTTTGTTGATATTGGCGTACTTGAGTTAGCCGATCAGAACGAGCCGGACAAAAAGGTCATTCCGGTGATTGGGGAACGAAAGTTTGTTGATGACGTGACAAAGAGAGAGATAGAAATACCGGTGGTATTTAACCCGGGATTCAAGTTGGAAGAACACTTGAGGAGCGTGGTATAATTGGGTATGGAAACCAAAATTTGTACAAAATGTGGCAATGAAAAACCGGCAACGGAAGAGAACTTCTACAAACATAAAAATGGTTTACATGGATTGGCATCGTGGTGTAAAGAATGCTTCCAGTTGTACCGGAATGATCATGCTGATGATAGGAATAGAAAATCCTTGGGTCGAAAGCTTCTCGTTCTTTCCAATTATGGTGGTTCATGTTCCGTTTGTGGTATCACCGACCCGGCCTTCTTAACTATTGACCATATCAACAATGACGGTTCCGACCAAAAGTTTTCCGATCCAAGTTCTCGACATTTATATGATTGGTTGATTCGCAATAATTTCCCGCAAGGTTTCCAAGCTCTATGCTGGAACCATAATCACCTGAAGTTTTTTGAGAATAGGCGATTAAGGAATAATAGGTCTGCTGAAAAATATGTTAGATCGAATGATAAAATCAAGTGTTTCGTCATTGGCCATTATGGTGTCCAGTGTGTCTGCTGTGGTGAGACTAATATTAATATTCTAACCATTGATCATATTAATGGTCATGGAAATAAACACAGAATTCAGACCGGTTGTGGAACTGGTGTTAAGTTTTATCGTTGGTTACGTGATAATAATTTTCCATCAGAATTCAGAGTTTTGTGTTGTAATTGTAATGATGGAAGACGTGTAAACGGCGGTGTTTGTCCTCATGAATTAAGGAGATCATATGGCAAGAGACTACACCAAGTATCTGACTTGGTTACGTCAAGAGTTCCGTCCATTAACTCTGGCTACCCCAGAGGGTACCCTCAAGCAAATCGTGGAGAACAGCATAAGGTACTGGAACACAAACAGTGCCTACAAGTTGGGCACAATGGTCAATTATGCTGCTCTAACCAAGAGGGTTCAACTAAATGCCCAGTTCAAAACGGTCGTGGATTAAATGATGGTCCACGTTAAAGCCGCTCAATTCGGTGAACTTCTTATAAATATAAGAAAATACCGAGCCAGACTCCGATTTTTCGGCAGCAATGGTGTAACGACTACGCCCCGTAAAGTGATTTACGGGACTACGGCGGCCGACCAAATGGTCGATGGTATAGTCTGAACCGTGCAGTGATGTACGGAGATGAGCCGAAAGACTCGTCCGCCCACCATATGGTGGGTCATGAAAGTAACAGTTTGATCTACCCTGATAAAACGACCACGTGGATTAGTAATATGGTTCACGATAAAGCCGCTCAATTCGGTGAACTTCTTAGAACGCTAAGAAAATACCGAGCCAGATTGTTGAGAAAAATCAACAACAATGGTGTAACGACTACGTTTCTTGGGGCGACCCAAGAGGCTACGGCGGCCGACCAAACGGTCGATGGTATAGTCTGGACTGCACGGCGACGTGCAGAGGTGAGTCGAAAGTCTCGCCCGCCCATTATGGTAATGGGTCATAAAGTAACAGACAGCTGGAACGACCATCAATGTGGTGGCTTTGCCGGGCGACCGGCATCGAAGAATTCCGTAAACTGCGGGAACATCCGAGGATCCCAAACTACTCGCCGTACGGCAGTAACAATGTTTGGGTGCGGACAATCCGCAACCAAGCCCTTCGCGGCCACCGCGTGAGGGAAGGCTCAACGAGCATAATCGGAACGTCTCACTGAGACGGTGGTGTGCTCTGAACCATACAGCGATGTATGGAGTTCGGCAGAAATGACCGAACCGCCAGAAACGACTGGTGGTAACAGATTGCCATTGTGGACCCTTATGGGCATTTCGGTGATGGACAACGTAACCGGTGACCTGATCATGATGTCGGAAGCCTTCCGTAACTATCGGGTTTATGTTGGGGTAGACTTCCAATGGCAGTTTGATAAGTCAGACGTGCCCGGTGTTGGTGGGTATCTTTATTGTATCAACGTACCGTCCGGCACCCAGAAGCTATTCGTAATGGGGACAAAGAGGATCCTTGAGGAAGAGGACGTAAAGGTTGAGCAGGTCCTCGACTGGCTTTATCGATATAGTAAGGCTCAGTTGAAGCAGATTGAGGGTAACACCCTTCGCAAGAGCGCCATCATCAACGTCGCTAACGACGGTCAAGCACTCGTGGATGAGGGCAAGGAAGAAATGAAAGACCTGCAAGATCGGTTGTCAAAAGATAGTAGATGGGTGCTGCTCGCGAAACGATGTTAGGAGAAGGTATGCCTAGTGAATTAAAATCGGGGGGTCAAGATGATCCTCCTCTGCTTGAAACTCGCTCTACTGTTCTTGATCGGTGCCGTTACCTGGGCACTCGCCCTTTACCGGTATTTAGCTTTCGAGCGACGGCAGGCGAACTTGCTGTGCTCCTTGGTCTTTATAGAGGAGTTCGTAGTTCTGTTTTTGGGGGTGTGGCTAGCTAACAATCGAGATTACCTTGGTGCAGCAGCCATCGCACTGGGTGGTGCAGTATCTTCAAGAATCGTTGTTAATAGGGCAAAGTCGGTAGACGGGAGTAACTGTCCTACCAGGTAATTCAACCGTAGTTTCTTTTTGTGGGGTTGGATATTGTATTTATGACGAGGGTAAAGTCAATAGATGGAAGTCCAGTTCAACGAGCTGATTGAGGCCACCCTTTCTGACATTCACCGAAAACATCGATCCGTGAAGATGCTGTTTCCCACGTTCGACGATCGGGTAAAGAACGTTCAACTCATGGGTGGTATTCGTCTTAAAGAGGTAGACGACGATAACTGGCACTTCTCAGTACACTCTGGCACCAAGAAGGATGTGTGGTACGACTGCACACTTCATTTCAAGAACATTCAAGAAGTCCTCGAACACTATGTAAAAGATCGTCGTCTGTGGGTAGAAGATCGATCAAGGGTGGATCTTAAGAAGCTTGCTGCGATATTTGTCGAGAAGGTTGACGTCCAAGTGTTCTGCTCATGCCCTGCATTTCTTTATTTTGGCCCCGCCTATATTCTTGGTCGGCCCAAGTACGACGCCAAATACACGGACCCAGAGCATCGGCCACCGAACAAGCGAAATCCAAAGCAATATGGGGCTACATGCAAGCATTTCACGAACGTCTTGAAGGCCCTGCCGTTTTATACCGGCACCATCGCGAAGTGGTTGAGGGACTTCTATGCTAGAGACATCGCTGGTTACGAAAAGGAAGCGATGCGGGAATTTGGCTGGCTCCGTAAGGCAGCCACCGTTCTTGGCAAGAAGAAGGCAAGGGTTGGGAAAAAGCCGGTGAAGGGTCCGGAGAAGAAACCGGAGCCAACTAAGACGGAAGCAGAGGAAGAGGGTCAGACGCAACCGGAGACAGAGGGAAATACACCCCCTGAAACACAGGAGAATGAGCGAATCACCGAGTCAAAAGACGAGCAGTACAAATGGTTCATCAACAGAACCAACAAGCACGTCAGTCTGGTGAAAAATGCTGCCAAGAAGATTGTTGGTGCTTATCCTGAATTTGAAGATCTTCTAAAACAGGTGGAGGTTCACGACGCTTCAAAATTAGAAGAGCCGGAGAAAACGCCGTACGTATCAATTACATGGAGACACAAATTAGAAAACGAACGTGGGGAATTTGACCCCATAAATAATAAGGGATATCAAACCCCCGGTTTGTTGGCGAAGGAAGACGAGAATACTGCCACTTTGCATCATATCACAACCAATTCTCATCATCCTGAGTACCATTTGAAGGATAAACAGGACGCGAACATAAACAGTAAAGATCGTGACAAATCAAATAGCTGTGTCGATGCTACAGCTATGCCTGATCTTGATATTGCTGAAATGGTGGCAGATTGGCAGGCAATGTCAGAGGAACTGGGAAAAAATACTTCAAGGCAATGGTTCAATAAACAGAAGGACGTTAGGTGGCACTTCTCAGCCAAACAGGAACAGTTAATCGACGGACTGTTGAGGGTCTTCGAGGCTGTGGTTGATGAAAGTACTTCGATTCGTCTTACCAGCCGTCTGTTGGAGAAATACAGACTGTGAACTTTCACGACTTAATGACTAGGATTTTCGATTCAACCAGCCGTATCAATGAGGATGCTGCTCCCGCCCCCGTTGGCCCTTCAATTGGTCCCAACGTGGGTGGTGCAACGACCGAGAATGATATCCAAGCTTTGCCTGTTCACCTTGGTGCCAGCACCGCAAGACGAAAGAAGAAAAAAGGTAAGATGATAAAGGGTCTGGTAAAAGAAGCTGTTGATAAGGATCTTGAGCGTCTTCGTAAGGAGCTCAAGCTCGAACTCATTAAGATGTTCAATCATGACGAGTTCGTGACCACCGTGCAGGTGTGGAACGCTTTCAAGTCCGCATTCGGTGCCGGCCAGTCACGAACTCAAAGGGTGGCCGTCACTTGCGAGCGCCAGCAAAAGGACGCTCAGAAGTTGTATGGTGATCTGCTTCGTGAGCATGGAGACGACAAGGGTAGTATCGAGATGATTATCTCTGCCATTCAGGAGAAGCGACCACTTGGTCAGTTCCCGGTGATGAGAAAGTATGACAACTTGTTTGGTAATCGTACCAGTGTCGAGTTTCAGGGGATCAAGATCGTGTTTGAAGCCACGGTTGACTTCATTTATGACCCCACACAAACATTGTATATTGATGACCTGGAACTTCTTGATCGTATCGAGGAAGAATTTGGGTCTATAATTAAGAGAAGTAAGAATGTATTGTATCCAGTCGGCGGCAAATTTCGTCATGACTTCTTCAATCAGTTGAAGTCGATGATGTCTGATAATGTTGAGGAGCCAAAAGATGAAAAACAAAGCGACTAAAATCCTGGAGGCAAAAGACCTTCAGCTGTACAAGACAATGTTAAGAACATTGGGCGATTACATTGTGAACGTGCCCATGACTGGCATTGATAGACTATTCAATACGATCGTTGAAAAGGGTGCACAAGTCATGCCAAAGGATAAAAATGCTATTGATATTCTTTGGTGGGTACTTTCGTGTGATTCTCCCGCTGCTGTTCATAAGATGCTGAATACTCGATTCAGTGATCTTCCTGTGGGAATTCGTCCAATGGCGAAACAGAAGCAGAGACACATCGTCGCTTCCTGGTCGAGGGACGATGTGATTTCCGATCGGGTGAAGGATCTAGTTGACTGGGCTGCGACCGGAAAGAATGGTACGTGGACTGATATCGATGGTAAGAAGGTCGAGATAATCGACATGAATGCCAGGGAAGAGGAGAATGAATAATGGATAGCAACCTATTCAATAATCTGAAAAAGATCGACCTTTCCAGCCAACCGGTAAAAGATTGGAAAGAACGTTATGGTGGTAAGAAACCCGGCACTTTTCGCATCGAAGAGACCAAGTTTGGTACTAAGCTGAAGGTGATTACTGAGAGTGGACAGGTTGTGTTCGGTTGGCCGCGTAAGCGTCCTGACGGTATCATCGATTGTGGTATTTATGGTGCCCCATTACACGTTAAGGAAGCTGTCGTTGAGTACCTTACAGACCCGAAGGCTTTCATGGTAAAGGTCAAAGAGTGTGATGCCACCACTGTCCCCGGCACCATGAAACCTAACGAGAAGCCCGACATCAACGCAGAAGATCAAGGCATGGAAGACTACAGCGATGATGACATGACGAAGGCCAAGGATAAGACCACCGGCACCGAAATGGGTCTGCGTGAGGTTCCAGATAAGGAGCTCGAAGACCAGAAACACGCGAAGGAATCGAAGAAGACCCGCCGTGGTGTTGGTATTCGCGAGCATCTTCGTTTTTGTAATGGCTGCAACAAGACTTTCCGTAGCAATGAGGCTAAATGTAAGTGTGGTAGTGATAAGACCGAAACCATTGGCGAGCGTGAATATTCAGACATGACCGCTGTCGATAAGTTCGTGTTCGAAGTGGAGTATATCATGGACGGTCAGAAGGCCAAGACCAGGGTGATAGCTTTTGATGAAGGTGATGCAAAACGATCGGTCGAGAAGACCAAACGTGGGTCAAAAGCCACTATCGCCAAAAAGATTTCCGATGAGTCAAAGGTCAACGAGGAGGGTCTTGCGGACAAAGCGGATAAGAAACCAGAGGACTTCGATAAAGAGCAGCTGGCGGCTGGTAGTAAGGTCGAGATGGAGCATACCGATGACTCCGCAAAGGCCCAGCAGATTGCAATGGACCACTTGACTGAAGACCCGCAGTATTACACCAAACTTAAGAAAATGGAAGCTGGCAAGTGCGAGGCTCGTGTTCCCGATGATAAGGATCCCGAGGCCACACCTGTCGATGAGATGGACTCTCTGATTGATAATATACACCAGTATAACGAATCGGCTTCCGAATCCAACAGAGTGACCCGTGAACAAATTGATTTCGTGATAAAGTCACTGACTCACACCGACGATTCAAAACACCTGATGGAAAGAATGAACGATTTAAGGACTCTACAAAAGGAATTTTATGGTGGCATGAAACGTGGTGACGATACTAGCGGAACGTTCATTCACGGAATACCAGAAAAAAAGGAAACAGGCAATCCGATATACAATAAGATGCTTGTGATTCTTGGGGAAGTGTCTAACCCAATTGTGCAAATTGCCAAAAACGTTGGTTTCAATATCACTAAAGGACAAATCGAACACGTGCTGTGGGCTGTAGCAAATGAGGATAGAAACTACACGATAGTCAGTAATATGTGCTCGGATGTTGGGGATTCTGATAACTTAGAGAAACAGTGGGCACAGCCGCCGGCCACCAATGTCCCAAATGAGGCTAAGGTTCCCGATGATAAGGACCCCGAGGCCACTAAGATAAAGAAGCTTATTGAGGGCGTGACCGAGCTCGTCGATGAAATGGATAAGATTACCCCAGAAGACCGTCAGGCTGTCCGTGCGGCTATTGATAAAGGTTCGATTGAAAATGATTGGCCTACCGAGGAAGCCATGATTGACGAGTTGAGTAAGCTCGAAGACTTCGTGGATCCCAATGACCTTGAAGCCGACTTTGATATCAAGATGGCATACCTTAAGTACGTGCTGGCACCAAAGGCCATTAGCATGATTGAATCGAAGGTCAATGAGAAGGGCTGGTTTTACCGTGCCGTAGACGATTTGAAGGCCGACCCAAAATTTCAAAAGCTGGTTAAAGACAACGGGGCAAACAGTGACGAAGTCCGCGATTTTGTAATGCGTGGTGAGGGTACTAGTACTGCTGGCTCTATCGTTGACGACCTGGTGAAGGCCGCTACTGGTCAAGAGGTTGTAGAGGCTAAAGTCAATGAAAAAGAAGCAAGCGCTCGGCTTGAAAGACTACTTGATAAGGCCGCCAATTCCATAGATAGTATCACTGACGTTGAAATGGAGGAAATGATTAAGCTATTGAGGGCTGAGGAACGGGGCGAAAAGAAGAAGGATGAATCAAAAGTCAATGAGGAATTTCAAGACAAGATGATGCCTGGTCAGAAGCCGGAAAACCCAGAGGAAAAGAAAAAGCGTGAAGCACTTGTTACCGCTGCAGCTAAGGCTGTGGAGGCTTTTGGTGAGGATGAACTGGAAGCCTATGCTTCTCAGATTAAGAAACGCCAGCAGGGAGCTAAATGATGGATGATCTATTGAAAAACCTAAGGGCCGTCAACGAGTCCGATGATCGGTACTCAACCAAGGTTGAGGTTGATGTTCATATTGAAGGCGTTGAAATCGAGAGTGTCAGTGATCTAACGATTCAGTACGACCTGAACTTCGAAAGCCGGGAATGGGGCATCAAGGATGTAGATTTCGTGCCTCGTGGGGATGCTGATATCGACGTTGAGGTTATGGTGGCCGGTAACAAAAATCCGATTACCGTACGGATCGACCCAAAAAACGCCAAGATCAGTTGGGTTCCGGGTCATCGGTATGCTCCACAGAGTGTGAATATCGTCGCGACGAAGGATGGTAAAGTGGAGAGTGTTGAGATCGTCATGGAGTACTTGGTGCCGGACTGATGATGCGTGACTTGCTTGGTGTCTTGTTGGAGGGCCCAGAACCAGACTGGACGAAGAAACCAGCCGTGTTCCCGTCCACTCAACATACCGGTCGTGGCAACCGTACACAATCGGCCGTAAATTGGCCAAAAATTGTTCAATCAATGGTTTCAGGTCGACTTGAGAAGATTTACAAGGCGTGGTCTGAGGCAGACAAAAGTGAGATTACCAAGTACGTTTCGTGGGACTGTGTCTCAAAGCAGACGGGCATACCAGTCGAAGAAATCGCGGCCGAAGTCAAATACCTACAGAAGGAGCACCCAGATCAGGTAGGTTTGACCGTTGATAGGATGGGCAATCTGACGTACTTTAAGTTCAGGGGAAGACCAGTGATTACACCGGTGACGCGTGTTGTAGACCCAGGGTATAAAAGTGATTAGTGATCTGATCGAAAGACTGTTACACTTGAATGATTCGATGGTTGATTTCCCTCGACCCGATCTCGATCTCAGTGTGTGGAATAAGACTGATAGCCATACTAGTGACGGCATACCGGGTGCGTACACTCTTAAACCCGATGTCAAGAAGAAGATCCTGGACACTCTTAGTAAATATCCTGATGTTGATTTGTTAATCATCGCTTCTTCTGGTGGTGAACATAAAGAAGAAATACATGTAATTGGTTCCATTTGCACAAACCAATACGTTGATGATAGTGATATCGATATTCACATTGTTGTGTCCCCCGATTCCGAGGGTTTCAATGATGGAGATTTTCAGGATGCTGTCAATGATTGGTTCAAGGAAGAATCCAACAAACAATTTATTGGTAAACATCCTATCGAAGTTTATCTCCAATTCAACCCAAATCAGGAGTTGATGGCTGATGGTGTGTACCGTTTGATGACTGGTGAATGGTTAAAGGGGCCAAAAATTGTACCTGCTAACTACAACCCGTATGAAGATTTTGCCCACGTATTCGACGACTTGAGACCAATCGTGCAGGGTGTCGATGTAATGCTTGGTGAACTGAAGCGGGATGTTATCGACTATGAGACTATCAAATCTGCAATCACGAAGTTACCAAAGAAGGAACGCGGTGATTTGAAGGCTGCTCTTGAGGCCAAACTTGAAGAAATTGAGCAAGACATTCAAGGTCTATACAAGAAACGTAAGGACCTGGCTAAATCCCGCGAGTTGGCTTCCCAGCCGAAGACACCGGAGGAGGCGCTCAAGAGCGCTGAGCTTACGAAGGAATGGCGGGATAAGAATGCTGCCTTCAAGTTCGTTGCACGGTATCAGTACATGCGAGTCATTAAGGAACTGGAGAGTTTGCTTGATGATGAAAACGGTGAATTGACTGGCAGTGACGTAAAGAAGGTAAAGAAGATAGTGGGCGGGGTTGAATAATGAGCAAGATGATTCCACAGGAATCGATTGACGCCTTCCGCCAGCAAGTAGACATTACGCTGTCTATGTACGGTATCGATTGTGTTCTTTATCTTCCCACCGATGTTTCATATGCCGCTTCTGAGAAAAAAGATGTCTTTGCTATTCCGGCCGATTTGACCTTTATTAGTTATGCAGCCCAGGTTTTCATTGAGTGGGGTGTGAGTGTCTATCGGTTAAAGCAACTCGGCCTGTTCGTGGAAGACATGCTTCCAATCGTCGCCTGGTTTCCTAATCACGCGATTGCAAGGGAAGGCTCGGAAATCGGCACCGAGGTTGCCATTGATGTGATCAAACGCAGTTACTTCACGGTCAGTCCGGAGTTCATTCCAGGCAACTACGTTGGTAGTGAAGCATTTGAAGTAGTGAACCCCACTGTCAAAGGCATACACGACGCCGTTCTGGTTCAAGGGTGGTCTATTGTTCCACGGAGAATACGAAAATGAAGAGAATCACGGAAATTAGGAATCATTCAGATGCCGGTGTCCCGGTTCTTTGTTCTGACGGGTCACAGATGGTGCTTGGTCGGGGTCAGGTGCTTAGGGTTAGGCATCTAGATATTGTTAACATCGATGAAATTAAAGACCTTGTGACTGTAGTCTACGACTTGTCGGAGGTTGGCAGTGAATAGTACATTCCAAAAACTTGGTATCAAGCTGCTTGCCACGAAGCTTCTACACGACTACCGAGAATGCAAGGCTTCGGTTCCTGAGACCGAGCTTGAACACTTTTCACAGAAGTGGTTCGGTGTATGGGTTGATGCGGACGATGACTATAAGGAATCAGTATTCATGGAGTTTATGGGGGTGCTCAGTGATCGGTCTACTTGAACGACTATTGAAGATATATGAGGGATGGAAAGATGTTTACCATCAGTTCGTAGACTCCGGTAAAGTTTCAGCTGCCGTGTTTACAAAATTCCGAACTGAGGACCCTTCTGATACCAAGAAGTACCTTCAATGGATGTGCAAACAATATATTTCAAATCCCGGTCGTCAGACCCATATTGTTGATGTGGTAAAAATGTTTGATCAACAAGTTCAACGAAATCTGATAAAGGGTGATGAATCAGATATTAACAAGTATGATTTGGAGGGGGCGGACAAAGTTGCAAAGAAACAATCACAAGAAAAAACCCATGGTGAAGTAAAACGAGAACAAAAGTCCGAATCCATAATTGTTGATGAGACCGATGACTACCTGATTGTGGTTCCCGAGTCCCATTCCGCTTCCTGTTTCTATGGAGCCAATACCAAGTGGTGTACTTCGGGAAAAACAGCGGAGCATTGGGATTCGTATTGGAAAGAAAATATCAAAATCTACATTATTATAGATAAAAAGAAAAACAAGAAGTACGCCATAGCCGTAGGCCCAAACGGTGCGATGGAAGCCTTTGATGAAAAGGATCGTAAAATTTCCCTTCCATCAATCGAGAAGCAAATGGGGTTGAAGTTACCCGATATATTTAAGCCATTAACCAAACAGGCAACAACTGGTAGAAAACAGAAACAAATAGAGGAAATTTTGTCCAAATCTACCAAGAACCCCGATGGTACGTATTCTACTGATGGAGATGTTAATTTTTCTTCTATGGGTCTGAAAAAACTGCCGGTAAAATTCAAATATGTTGGTGGGGATTTCGACTGCTATGACAATGAACTTACATCCCTGAATGGTGCCCCATCGAAGGTTGGTGGTAATTTCTACTGTAATCACAATCAACTTACGTCCCTGAATGGTGCCCCATCGGAGGTTGGTGGTGATTTCGACTGTGAATACAATCAACTTGCATCTTTGGAGGGTGCCCCATCGGGGGTTGATGGTAATTTCTACTGTTATAACAATCGACTCGCATCTTTGGAGGGTGCCCCATCGGGGGTTGATGGTAATTTCTACTGTTATAACAATCGACTCGCATCTCTGGAGGGTGCCCCATCGGAGGTTGGTGGTAGTTTCAAATGCAACGACAATCAACTTACATCCCTGAATGGTGCCCCATCGGAGGTTGGTGGTAATTTCGACTGCTATGACAATGAACTTACGTCCCTGAATGGTGCCCCATCGGAGGTTGGTGGTGATTTCGACTGCAGCAACAATCAACTTACGTCCCTGAATGGTGCCCCATCGGAGGTTGGTGGTGATTTCGACTGTGAATACAATCAACTCCCTCGTGATGAACTTATGAAAACAGTCGATAGGAGTTATTTAAAGTGAGTGAAAGTATTACCAAGTTCGTTGATGACACGTTGAAGACCCTGCTATTCACAAAGTTCGGTGACCTGCTTGATATAGACGTAGGTATCGAGGCAGATGAGGATAAGATTAATAAGGGCGTTATTCAGTCGCCAAAAGAAACAGCGCTTCGTAATATTGCTGAAAAACGCGGTGAAGACTTCCTCGAATTCATCAACTTCTGGCGAATGGGTACGTCGCCTGCTTGGGACCGGCAGAGAACAGCCGTAGCTCGTCGTGGTATCTGGTTGACTGCTTTGGACGCCGATAGACTAAAGGCTATCAATATCAAAGCCCAACCTGTGGATCTGCAATACAATGCGTGGTTCTGGAGTAAGGACCTTGACAAGATTTACCAGTGTATTGAGCGATACATCTTTTGGCAGCAGGACTATCCGAAGATTGATCTGACTTATACGTTCGATTCAACCCACACGTTCAGTTGTTCCCCAGAGCTTCACTTTGGGGAAATTGTGGACGAGTCTACCGCTGAATCTCAGTACCAACAGGGTCTGATTTTTGTATACAAGATGCCGATAAAGGTCGATGCGTGGGTCCTACAGGGCTACGACTTCCATACCATTACCAAAATCGTACTGACTATTTACGACAAGGGCTTGGTCACCAATTATTCAGAGATTGTGATACCAGATTCTAACCAAGACGTTGAACTCGCGAATACGCTGAAGATGTCTACTGGGATCTTGTATGGTATCGATTCGATTATCTTGGCAAGCAACCAGGTTGTGGTGCCGAACGACAGAAGCAGTGACTTTACGGCTGGTGATCGAATCAGAATATGGGAATCGACAAGTAACGACGAGTCTTACGTAATCAACTCGGTTGCTGTGGTGGCCGGCAAAACCGTCCTCGGTCTGACCGGTGCCTTAACTGACGATACTGCAGACGGGGTTGTTTACAAGGTCAGTTAGTATATGCGGGAATTGTTGCCCATGGTACTTTTGGTGTTGAATCGTTTTATGTTGATGTATGAAGAGTCTACCGAAATATAGGAGGTAAGTATGTCGATTCACCTTTCCCCCGGCGTCTATTCCCAAGAAAAAGACCTGTCGGATATTGTTACTCGTATTGCGACGGCAAGCTCTGCCCTGGTGGGATATTCAGTCAAAGGCAGTGTCGATGAAATCAAGCTGATTACCAGTGATCAGCAGTTCATAGACGAGTACGGTGAACCCGACCCGGATTCCGGACATTTCTTTCACTATGCTGCTTTAGCCTTTTTGGGTAAGGGCAGTACGCTTTATTGTCTGCGGGTTGTGAACGGTGCTCTGTACGGTGGGGTTGATATTCAGTACAGCACGTCCGGTGATAGTAATGTTGCGTTTGCAACTGGTAAATCTAGTAGAACCTTCGCTCCTGCTTCTGGTCAGATAACGGAAACTGTTCTACAGATCGTCGGGGTCAACCCGGGTGTGTGGAATAACAAGATTGGTATTGAAATTTCCGATATTAAAGACGGTTCTGACCCAATCGTTACTGACCAGTACACGTTTAAAATTAGCGTGTTTTCCCAGGATGCGGATGGTAACTGGGTTCAGGTTGAAACGTGGAAGGTGTCCCGTAAGCGGAAGTACGATGGGTACGGTAAGCAGTTGTACATGGTCGATAAGATCAACGGTGTCAGTAAGTACATTTATGTGCTCGATAGTGCTATGACCGACACTGTATTGCCAAAGGTTCAGGTCAACCAGTTGGACTTTGCGGCTGGTTCAGATGGTAGTCCCATTTCAGCCACTCATCTGGTTACTGGGTGGGATGAGTTCATCAATCCAGACAGAATTGACGTTCGAATTTTAATCAACGGTGGCGAAACGGCAATATCTGTTCAAACGGAAATGATGACAATTGCCGAAGCCAGACGCGACTGTGTAGCCATCCTAGATATCCCGTGGTCTTCACTGTCCTCGGTCGGCGGAATGACAGCGTTCAGGAACACTATCTTTGATTCGAGCTACTGTGCGTTGTACGCTGGTTGGGGCCAGATTTACGACAAGTACAACGACATCGTGATCGACGTTCCTGCTTCTGGCCACATTGCTGCTCAGTATGCATATAACGACTACGCTGGCAAAGCGTGGACAGCCCCGGCTGGTGATAATCGTGGTGTTCTTGACCTGCTCAGCATCACCGGTCCAACTGGTAAGTTGGTCTTTACCGAGGGCGAACGTGATACACTGTACGTGGACCAAATCAACCCGCTGCAAATTTTCAGTGGTTCTTCGCCTAGAATTTGGGGCCAGAAGACGTTGCAGAAGAAAGGGTCGGCCACCGATCGTATTAACGTTCGTCGTCTGTTGATTGTCATTGAGAAGTCGATGGCCATCTCGCTCCGGCAGTTCGTCTTCGAGCCGAACGATGAGATCACCAGATTTCGAATCGAAGCCTTGCTCAACTCATACCTTGGTGACTTGTCTGCCCAGGGAGCATTTCAGACTGAGGGTGAGGATCAAGGTTTCCACGTAGTGTGCGACGGTACAAATAACACCGCAGTTGTAATAGACGACAATGAGTTGCGGGTCGACGTGTTCGTGAAGCCGTCGCGTGCTGCAGAATACATTCGCCTGCAGACTATCGTGACAGCAACCGGTGCAAGTTTTGAAGAGTTGATCGCAAGAGGCGTAGCGTTCTGATGATTGCACGGCTGTGGGGCAAGAATAAGAATGGAAACCGGTTTTGGTACGAATTTGTACCGTTGGCTTCGTAATTGCGATTTTCTACCCGGATTTCAGGTGCTGTGTTTTAATTGTAACTGTGGTAAGCAAGCAAACGGCGGATTCTGTCCGCATAAAGGGGTGTGCCATGAGTAGAATGGGAGCAGACAATCTTGGAGCCAACCTTACAAACCTAGCCAGAAAATACCTATTCGAGGTTATGTTCGCGAATCCCATTGGTGGTGGAGACGCTGAAGCTTTAATGCTTCGTGCCCAGTCAACCGCCATTCCGGGTAGTTCGTTCGGTGCCATCTTGATCCCGTTCAAGCAGAGTCCCGGCATTAAGTTCCCCGGCAAGTTGACGATGCCACACACGTGGACCACAACCTTTGTAGAGGGCACCGACAAGAAGGTATTCGATGCTATTTACGCATGGAAGCAACTTGTCGTTCACGACCGGTTGAACGTTGGTGGACCCGACATCATCATCAAGTCAGATATTTATCTGAATCTTCTTAGTCAGGCCGGTGTCACAACCAGTCGATTTAAGCTCGTTGGCTGTTATCCTGAGTTGATGGATGACACCCCGTTGAGCTACGATGAAGAGGCTGGTTTGATGTACACAGTGACGTTCTCATATGATCGATGGGAACGTATTGCTTAAGGTGAATGGAATGGAAATAGAAAACTTGAGTGTCGCGATATGGGATTTATTCCAAACTGAGGCTGCTATAGAGAAGGTTGCGGCATATGGCGGCGAGGATTGGGGTGAATGGCAGAAGATCCGCGGCCTGATGGTTGATGATCTGCTTTCTAGTGGGGTAATTGAACAGTGGTGGCCAGACGGTGACGGTCCAAGCAATAACGAAGATTTTGATGATATGGATGTCGAAGAAATTTACAATTTATGGATCAAGATTGGTGATCTAGACCGTAAGAATAACGACGTGGTTACATCACTGATTAAGAAAGAGATCAGGGATATAATGGGAACGGGTGACGCCACTAAATCCAAGGCAGATGAGTCCAAGATTCATGTAGATAAGAGTTTGACTACTGAACTTCTTGAGAAGTACGGCGGTAGATAGGGTAATGCAGCTTCTGATGATGCCGTTTACGATTGACGGAAAGGATTGATTAAGGTGAAAAGGGTAAACGAGGAACTAGATATTCATAATCCAGATGACGCTGCTTATATCATGAACGTTTTGTTCACGATATCGGAAGAGGGTTTTGACTTCTGGAGTGAAAATGAGTCTACACCAGAGGCACTGTCAAGTATTGTGAAAGCACTTAGTATTATGGGTTCCAGTAGTTCCACCAAGATGGCTGGTATTATATCTGCTGGAGAGTTCAACGACAGTGAGTTTGATTCAGTATACGGCCAGGTTATTGATGAACTGACGCCAATGATCAAACAACGTGATACAACTGAGTCAAAATTTGTTGGTCTTACTACCACTCTTCTTGAAAAGTACAACGGTCAATATAAGTAATGCAACTCCTAAAGTTTGATATTCCTGGGGTTCTTGGTAACCTGACCACGAGGACATGGGCCCTTCAAAGGTCGTACAATTGGCAATTAATGATGCCGTTTACGATCGAAGGTGTGCTTGGTGTCTTCGTGTCGCAGTATTGTCAGGATGTCAAATTCGGTGATTACAGTGTTAGTGAACTAACTTCGGTCCGGTATGGTGCGTTCCAGCGGTTTTATGCTGGAATCGATCAGATTGATACGGTTTCGTTGCAGTTCATCATGCCGGTTGATAATAGCGTATACGACTTCTTCCGATTTTGGAGGGAGCTTGTAAGAAGTCCGAAGGGCCATTATCAAGTTAAGAGGAAGTACGCCAAGAATATTTATGTCATGACGTACGATCGATCTGGTATTCAGTCTGGTCAGTATCTTTGTCATGGTTGCTTCCCTAAGACGATTCCACCGATTACTTTGTCTTATGGTGAGGACTCGGTACTCAAGTGGGGTCTTGACTTGAGCGTGGACTACATCGAAACATTCAGTCTAATTGGTAGCATTGAACAAAGTGTAGTTAAGGCAATTGGTAGCATTCCTGGGGTGGCTAAGCTTGGGCAGGGAGTCCAGGGCCTACTGGGAGGATAGTCACTTGTTCCGGAGAAAGAAATGTCAGAAATTGAGAATTTCCATGCCATATCGTTTCCGAGTCGTTGCCTTCCGTATGACGGTGTGAAACCCGAAGACATAACGGCAAGGTCGTATCTCGGAAGGGACGAGATATACCTAGCAGAGATCACACCAGACAACCTTGATCAGAAGTTTCTACAGGTCATGAAGGGTGCCATTCACGGTATTGACCCTGAGCAAATGACGCTTGGTGACCGTGAATACTTTATCTTGTGGGAGTACATTAGGTCGTATTCAGACCACCTAGGTCTTGAACTGGTATGTCTTAAATGTGGTAAACAGATTGAGATACAGGTAGACTTGCGTGAATTGAACGTAATCGAGTTGCCTGAAAATTTCAAACAGCCGTACCCAGTACCACTACCGAGCGGTATTGACGTTCAACTTCGGTTGCTTACGATTAAAGATGAAATTGATGCCAACGAATTCGCTCAGAAGAGTAACGAGGCGTTAATTTTCCGGTGTGCCAGGTCAGTGGTTGAGGCCGGCAGCATCGTTGATAAGATGGAAAGACTAAAGTCCCTCCCCGCAAGTGACGTTGCTACAATTCGAGCCTTTCATGAGCAGTTCTATCATGGGCCGAATATGAATACAAAGTTCAAATGCCCGAAGTGTGGTGCGGAGGACGACGTTGAAGTCCCCTTTCGATTTGAGTTCATTTTTCCGAGGGGTGAGGCCCTTACAAGAGCTTTTGGAAAGAGAATTCGACCTTAAGTTTCATGGTCGTTTCTCTATCGAAGAAATTCGAGCCATGGACGTACGAAAGATAGATTGGTTTCACTCAAGGCTAAGTAAACAGTTAAGCGACACGGAAGATGCGAATAAGTAAAGACACACCGAGAGCAGACGACCGTTGGTATGGTGTCAGTGTTAACAATGACACTATCCTACACCAGATTTACGCTAGTTTCAGAAATGAGTATATACCGTTTCTTACCGAACTTTCTAAGGCATACCAAGTTGGAGAAGTAGCTAGTGACATTGATGATACCGTGTTAATGGTTCATGATGTCATGAAAAAAATTGTCGAAATAATTACAATTGGAAAAGTCGGTAAAAAGGACGCGTCCATTCTGTATCAGTCTATTAATGATATAGAGGCCAATAAGTCCAGATTGATGAATAGAATAACTGAGGATGAAGAGTTTCGGTCCAAGGTTGAAGAAATATACGAAACGACTGGAATATCAGCTAAAGACCTAGGCATAACGAAAGAAATGTTAAAGGCTGGGGTCAAGCAAGTAAAGGGTAAACAGGTTGACAACGAATTTCAGTCCGGACTTGAACAAAAGCACCCGAAGTCGTCTGGTAAACTGAAGTCTGTAGTAGAAGGGATGAAAGTTGCGGGTCTTGGTCCGTTTGCTCCCGTTCTTGATACTGTTGGTGACGTTGAGAATTGGTTACGATCCAAGCTAATAAAACCAAAGGAAAA
>Ga0315273_10002298_pt1 | contig 22491 bp, 21 predicted proteins | sample YL17G02_0_MG_FD_205753 | JGI IMG/M metagenome (GOLD analysis project Ga0315273, IMG submission 205753) | Sediment microbial communities from Yellowstone Lake, YNP, Wyoming, USA - YL17G02_0 | ecosystem: Environmental > Aquatic > Freshwater > Lake > Sediment | place: USA: Wyoming | collected...
AAGGCACTCATCGTCGGCAAGGCATTCTGGCTGCGCAACAACGTGACAGGCGATCAGTTCAGCCAGAACTTCACGGCTGACGGCAGCACGATCGTGTTCCGCGTCGGGTTCAACGCCGATACGCCAAGCGCTTTCGGAAAACTCGCGCAGGACGGATACCAGGGCTTGACCGGCCGCTACGAGATCCAGGGCGGCAAGCTCGTCACTTTCGTCCAGCAGGACCCGTACGCGTTCACGTTCTACAAGCTCGGCGACACCATCTACGCCGCTCGCAGCAACGAGTTCGGCTATGCCAACTACGAGATCATTCCCGCGCCGCAGATCGCGGCGAATCCGTTGGCCGCGCTGTCGAACCAGTTCTCGACCGAGCTCGGGCTGACGGAGCAGCAGCGACGCGAGATCGTGCCGGTTCTGCAGCAGGAGATGAAGCAACTCGGCGGATTGAAGACGGACACCAAGCTCAGCGGCCTGCAGAAGCTGGAGGAACTGAGGAAGCTCAGCGTCTCTTTCGACGAGAAGATCTCGCCACTGCTCAGTCCGGATCAGCAGAAGAAATTCCAGGCCATGCGCGAACAGATGCGGCGGCGGATGCTCGAGGAGGCGGCCGGCAAGGTGAAGGCGAAAGTGGAAGCGAAGTTCACGGACCTGCACTAGCGGCGTTGATGAGCCAGCAGCCCGAGGCGCGGGCCGCGATGGAAACATGGCGGCCTGCGCTGACGCTTATGCGAGCACCATGAGACGCCTACTCCGCGAGCCGCTGGCCCACTTCCTGTTGCTGGGCGCCGCACTGTTCGCGGTCTATCACTTCATGAAGGCCCCGGACAGCGGTCCCTCGTCGAGGGAGATCCGGCTGTCTGTGGATGAAATCGGCCAGCTCATCCAGCTGTACCAGTCGCAGTGGCGCCGCCCGCCGACGCCACAGGAGCTGGACCGCATGGTCGAGAACAAGGTCCAGCAGGAAGTCCTCTATCGCGAGGCCCTCGCGATGGGCCTCGACAAGGATGACGAGATCGTCAAGCGTCGCATGGCGCAGAAGATGCAGTTCCTGGCCGAGGATCTCGCCGCCGCCCGCGAGCCGACGACGGCCGAGCTCAAGGCCTGGTTCGGGAAGAACAGTGCCAAGTTTGCGCAGCCGCCCCGGCTGAGCTTCCGGCACCTGTACTTCTCGCCGGATTCGCGCGGCGCCCGCGCGCGGGATGATGCCGAGGCGGCGTTGGCGAAACTCGCGGGCCAGCCGGTGGACTCGACGATCGCGACTTCGCTCGCCGATCCGTTCATGTTCCAGGACTACTACCGCGACCGTGCGCCGGACTATCTCGGCAAGGAGTTCGGGCCTCGGTTCGCTCTGTCCGTTGCCAGGCTTCAACCCGGCTCGTGGCAGGGACCGATCGAGTCCGGATTCGGCTGGCACCTGGTATTCGTGGACACGGTGATTCCCGGCCGCGTACCGGCTTTCGAGGAAATCGAGGCCGACGTCCGGACCGCCTGGCTCGGCGAACGGAAGGCGCTCGCCTGGGAGAAGTCGTACAAGGAGATGCGCGAAAAGTACACCGTGCTGCTGCCGGCGCCGCCCGAAGACGGGTCACCTGCGCCGGGCACACGAGCCGTGCCAGTTCCATCCAATCCGACGCCCGGTCCGGCGGACGTCGTGCCTGAGTGAAACGGCACGTACTCGCTCTCGGCCGATGGCTGGCCTGCCTGGTACTCGGCTGGCTCGTCGTCGTGCCGATCGCCCTGGCCCACGAGGCGCGCCCGGCGTACCTGGAGTTGAAGGAGACCGGCCCAGGGCAGTACAGCGTGCTCTGGCGCACACCGGTGCTGGCCGGCCGGCCGCTGCCCGTGGTGCTGGCACTTCCGGAAGGCGTGCGAAACCTGCGGCCACCCGACATCCTGGAACTCACGGACTCGCGGGTCGAGCGGCGGTGGATCGACGCCGGGCCGGGTGGACTCTCGGGCAAGCGCATCGAGTTCCCGGGCCTCCAGTTCACGATCACAGATGTCCTCGCCCGCGTGGAGCTTCAGGACGGCCGGAGCTGGACCACGATCGCGCGCCCGTCGGAGCCCTGGGTCGAGATCACGGCTGGGCAGTCGACGTGGCAGGTGGCGGGCAATTACATCGTGGAAGGCATCCGCCACATCCTTTTCGGCGCGGATCACCTGTTGTTCGTGTTTGGCCTGCTGCTGATCGTGCGCAACGGCTGGACCCTGGTGAAGACGATCACCGCGTTCACGGTCGCTCACAGCATCACGCTGGCCGCGGCAACCCTTGGGTACGCCCAGGTACCGACGCCCCCCGTCGAGGCAGCCATCGCGCTCAGCATCCTTTTCCTGGGGCCGGAAATCATCCGGCGTTGGCGGGGCGAAACGAGCTTCACCATCCGCAATCCGTGGGTGGTGGCCTTCGCGTTCGGCCTGCTGCACGGGTTTGGCTTCGCAAGTGCGCTGACGAGCGCCGGACTGCCCGCGACCGAAGTTCCGGTGGCACTGCTGTGCTTCAACATCGGAGTCGAAATCGGCCAGCTCGGGTTCGTCGGGCTCGTGCTGATCGTGGAACGCGGGTTCCAGCGGATACCGGTCGCCTGGCCCGACTGGGTCCGGGTGCTGCCGGGCTACGCGGTCGGGACGATGGGGGCTTTCTGGACGATCCAGCGCCTGGGCGTGCTCGTGCAGGCGTTGCGGTGAACGGCATCGCCGCAAGTTGGTACTGGCCGTAAGGGGAGATGCAAATGGGCGCGATGAAACGAGTGCTGGTCTTCGCCGCGATCGGTGAAGCGGCGACCGGACTGGCGCTGCTGATCGTTCCGTCGCTGGTCGGGCACCTGCTGATTGGCGCTGAAATTGCGGGCGCCGCGGTGATCGTGGCGCGCGTTGCCGGCATCGCGCTGATCGGTCTTGGGCTCGCCTGCTGGCCCGGCCCGCCGCTGGCCGGCATGCTGACCTACGGCGCGCTCGTCACACTCTATCTCGCGTACCTCGGTATTCAAGGCGAGTGGGTCGGGCCGCTTCTATGGCCCGCCGTAGTCCTGCACGCCGTCCTGACTCTGTTGCTGGTGCGGTCGGCGACTGCTCGCGGAGTCAGCTAGCATCGCAGGAAGCGCTGCGGGACGTAGCCGAAAAACGGCTGCGGCCAAGCCCACAGGAACGCGGGTACGATGCCGCAACCGGGTGCCGGATGCCCGGCGTCGGCTAGACTGATTCCCGGCGATGCAGCGCGCATTGCAGAGGAAGCGGCACACGGAGTTCGAGCATGACGATGGTTCGACCGATCACGATGTCCGAGGCATGGAATGCGCTCGAGGCGCATTGCGCAGCGATAAGGGACCTCCACCTGCGAGACCTGTTTCAACGCGATCCAGATCGCGGCGAGCGGCTGTCCGTCGATGCGGCCGGGATCTGCCTCGACTACTCGAAGAACCGTGTCACCGACGAGACCCTGCGCCTGTTGCTGCAGCTCGCCGGGCAGGCGGGGCTGCGCGGGCGAATCGACGCGATGTTCCGCGGCGAGAAGATCAACGTGACCGAGCAGCGCGCGGTGCTGCACGTCGCGCTGCGCGCCCCACGCGACGCCTCGATCGTGGTGGACGGCGCGAACGTGGTGCCGGAGGTTCATGCGGTGCTGGACCGGATGAGCGAGTTCGCGAACCGCGTCCGCGCTGGTGAGTGGCTTGGGGCTACCGGCAAGCGCATTCGCAACGTCGTCAATATCGGCATCGGTGGCTCGGACCTGGGTCCGGTGATGGCCTACGAGGCGCTGCGGCACTACAGCACCCGCGACATCGCATTTCGCTTCGTATCGAACGTCGATGGAACAGACTTCGCCGAAGCCGTGCAGGGCCTCGACGCCGCGGAGACGCTGTTCGTCGTCGCGTCCAAGACGTTCACGACGCTCGAGACGATGACCAACGCCAATACCGCGCGCGCCTGGTCGGTCGCGGGGCTCGGCGGCGACGAAAGCTCGGTCGCCAGCCATTTCGTGGCAGTGTCCACGAACGCCGAGGCGGTCGCGAAGTTCGGCATCGATACGGCCAACATGTTCGGCTTCTGGGACTGGGTTGGCGGCCGCTATTCGATGGATTCGGCGATCGGGCTGTCGACGATGCTCGCGGTCGGCCCCGGGAATTTCCGGGCGATGCTCGACGGCTTTCACGAAATGGACGAACACTTCCGCACGGCGCCGTTCGCCGGGAACCTGCCGGTGCTGATGGGGCTGCTGACCGTCTGGAACGTGAATTTCATGCACGCGCCGACGGTTGCCGTGCTGCCGTACGAGCAGTACCTGAAGCGGTTTCCCGCCTACCTGCAGCAGCTCGCGATGGAGAGCAACGGCAAGAGCGTGCGGCTGGACGGCGAGCCGGTCGGTTGCGAGACCGGGCCGGTCTACTGGGGCGAGCCCGGCACGAACGGCCAGCATTCGTTCTACCAGCTGATCCACCAGGGCACCCACCTGATCCCATGCGATTTCATCGCTTTCGGACGATCGCTGAATCCGCTCGGCCAGCACCACGACATGCTGATCGCCAACGCGCTGGCCCAGGGAGAAGCGCTCGCATTCGGCAAGACGGCGGACGATGTACGTGCCGAGGGTTGTCCCGAGTGGCTCGTGCCGCACCGGACCTTCGCGGGCAACCGTCCGTCCAACACGCTGCTGCTCGATGAGCTGACGCCGGCCGCGCTCGGCAAGCTGATCGCGCTGTATGAGCACAGTGTGTTCACGCAGGGAGCAATCTGGCAGATCAACTGCTTCGACCAGTGGGGCGTCGAGCTCGGTAAGGTGCTGGCCGGCCGCATCGTGCCGGAGCTCGGATCCGGCGAAGCCGCACTCGGCCATGACAGCTCGACCAACGCGCTGATACGGCGCTATCGAAAGATGAGGGATCGCTGATGCAGCTCGGCATGATCGGACTCGGCCGGATGGGCGCCAACATGGTCCGGCGCCTGGTCCGCGATGGCCACGATTGCGTGGTGTTCGACCGGTCGCCTGCCGCAGTGGCCGATCTCGTGGCGGAGAAAGCCACCGGTGCGTCCTCGCTCGCGGAACTGGTCCAGAAGCTCGACAGGCCCCGTGCAGTGTGGCTCATGGTCCCTGCCGCGGTCGTGGACAAGGCCATTGCCGACCTCGTGCCGCTGCTCGAGCCCGGTGACGTCGTGATCGACGGTGGCAACTCGTACTACGTGGACGACATCCGCCGCGCGCAGGAACTCGCTGCGAACGGTATCCAGTACGTTGATGTCGGCACGAGCGGCGGTGTCTGGGGCCTCGAGCGCGGGTATTGCATGATGATCGGCGGCGAGGACGCTACGGTGCGACACCTTGACCCGATCTTCGCGACGCTGGCGCCGGGTGTCGGCAGCATCGACCGCACGCCGGGCCGCGACGGGGCCGGAGGCACGTCGGAGCAGGGCTACCTGCACTGCGGAGCCAACGGTGCCGGGCATTTCGTGAAGATGGTCCACAATGGCATCGAGTACGGGATCATGGCCGCGTATGCCGAAGGCTTCGGCATCCTCGCCGCTGCGAACGTCGGCAAGCTCGGCCACGCGGCGGATGCGGAAACCACGCCGCTGCGTGACCCCGAGCACTACCGTTACGACATGAACCTGCCGGAAATCGCCGAAGTCTGGCGGCGCGGCAGCGTCATCGCCTCGTGGTTGCTCGACCTCACCGCGACCGCATTGCTCGAGGATCCGGCGCTGGCGAAGTTTGCCGGGCGCGTTTCCGATTCAGGCGAAGGGCGCTGGACCATCAAGGCTGCGATCGACGAGGCGGTGCCTGCCCCGGTGCTCACGGCTGCTCTCTACGAGCGGTTCAGCTCTCGCGGCGAGGCGGATTTCCAGAACAAGCTGCTTTCGGCGATGCGTTTCCAGTTCGGCGGCCATCACGAGAAGCCGGCGGGCAAGTGACGGTCATCGCCATTGTGATTCGCCATCGCCGGCAATGGACCGTAAATGCAGGCTGAGGTCCATTCGGACAGGCAGGCGGTGGCGGAAGCCGCGGCCGAATACATCGCGGCCGAGGCTCGCCGCTGCGTCGCGGAGCGCGGACGTTTCATCCTCGCGGTCAGCGGCGGCGACACGCCCAAGGTGATGTTGCGGGCGCTCGCGGACACGGTCGTGCCGTGGGACGGCGTACACGTGTTCCAGGTCGACGAGCGCGTGGCGCCTCTGGGTGATCCGGCGCGCAATCTCACGCAACTGCACGAATGCCTGCTCGCCCACGTGCCGCTGCGCCCCGGGCAGGTTCACGCGATGCCGGTCGAACAGCCGGATCTCGATGCAGCGGCCCGAAGCTATGCGGCCGTGCTCTGCGCTAACGCCGGGACGCCGCCCGTGCTCGATCTCGTGCACCTCGGGCTCGGCGTCGATGGTCACACGGCTTCTCTCGTCCCTGGCGACCCGTCGCTCGAGGTACTCGATGCTGAGGTCACGCACGCGGGGCCGTACCAGGGCCGTCGGCGCATGACGCTTACTTTCCCGGCCATCGATCGGGCGCGGCGCGTGCTGTGGGTAGTCACGGGTGGAAACAAGGCGGCGATGCTGAAGCGCCTGCAGGCCGGCGACCGCACGATTCCCGCCGGACGCGTGCAGCAGGGTCGCGCGATACTGCTCGTCGATCGCGCGGCCGGAATACCGGCGGATATGGAGCTGTGACCATGTTGACGCGACGACCGCTGCTGATCGTTCTCGGCCTGGTGTTGCTCGGCATCGCGTTGTGGGCCGCCGTAGCGGCGCTGCGACCGCTGCCGGGTCGGAGCTTCGCAATGGCAACCGGGCCCGAGGGCAGCGCATACGCGGCCTTTGGCGAGCGCTATCGCGCGGCGCTCGCGGTTCACGGCGTCGAGTTGCGCCTCGTGCCGTCGAGCGGGTCCTACGACAACCTGGTCAAGCTGGGTGACGCCGAATCTGGCATCAGCGCCGCGTTCGTCCAGGCCGGCACGACCTCGACCGCGGAGTCGCCGGATCTGCTCTCCCTCGGCACGATGTTCTACGAACCGCTGTGGGTCTTCTGCCGCTGCCCGGCCGAGACGCGCGACGTGTCGTTCCACGAGCGCATCGGCACGCACGTGTCCATCGGGCCCGAGGGCAGTGCGACGCGGGCGCTGGCGCTACGGCTGATGAAAATGAACAACGTGGACCTCGCGCGATTCCGCTTCGAGGCATTTGCTCCCGAGCGCGCGGCCGAAGCGCTGGTCGGCGGTCAACTCGACGCAGTCATCATCGATTCGGCATGGGAAGCCCCGGCCGTGCAGCGGCTGCTGGCCGATCCGTCGCTCGACCTGGTCAGCTTTCCGCGGGCCGACGCCTACGTCGCGCTGATGCCTCACCTCAGCAAGGTCCAGTTGCCGATGGGCGTAGCGAACCTCGCGCTGAACAGGCCTTCCCAGGACGTGACGCTGATCGCGCCGAAGGCGCAGCTGGTCGTCCGAAGCGATCTGCACCCGGCGCTGCAGTACCTGCTGATCGACGCGGCTGAGCGGATCCACGGCGGTCCGGGTGTCTTCAACGGCGCTGGCGGCTTTCCGGCGCCGGAGCAGATCGACCTGCCGCTGAGCCGCGAAGCGCAGCACATGTATCGCAACGGGCCGAATTTTCTCAGGCGCCACCTGCCGTTCTGGCTGGCCGAGCTCGTGCAACGTCTGCTGCTGCTCGCGATCCCGCTCATCGGCATTGTCTATCCGCTGACCAGCGTGGCGCCGAAAGTCTGGCGGTGGCAGATCGATCGTCGCGTGCACAGCGTGTACCGCGACCTGCTGCGGCTCGAGAAGGAAATGCGGACGACGCCCGCTGGGCGCCGGCGTGATGAGCTGCACGCGGAGCTCGACGAGCTGGAAGCGCGCGTAGCCCGTGCCCGGCTGCCGGATTCCTTCGCTGCAGCGGTTTACGAGCTGAAGCAGAACATCCGCTTCATCCAGGAGCGCTACGGAAAATAGGTGCCAGGCACCGGTTTTTCGCTAGTACATTCCGGCCGCGTGCAGGAGCTCGTCCTGCTCCTCTTCGGCCAGCTTCGGGCAATGCTTCGAGAGGTTGCACAGCAAGCCGACCAGGTGCGGCGCGTGCAGCCCCAGCAGCAGCTTGCCCGTCGTGAGCAGAGCGACCGACGTGTCGCGCTCGGGATCCGCCCACACGAAGTTGTTGGCGAAGCCGAGGTGGCCGTAGGCTTTCGACGTGTCGGGGCCGTACATCCCGAACGGGCTCGCGCCGAGCATCATGCCGGCCGAGTAGCGCAGCGGCACCATCAGCGACCGGTCGAGTTCCGGCCTGCCGACCTCGGCGATCGCGCGCCGCACGGTGAGTGCCTTGAAAACGCGCACGCCGCGGAGCTTGCCGCCATTCAACAGGCACTGGAAGAACTGCGAGCACTCGTCCGCCGTGCCGACGCCGTTGCCCGCCGGTATCACTGCCCGGTAGTAGCGCGGGTCGTTCGACAGCTTCACGGCGTGCTCGAGCGAAGTGCCGATCGCGCGCTTCAGGTACATGTCCGCCGGTGCGCTGATCTTGAAGCCGGAGACGTAATTGCGCGCCAGCCGGGCCAGTGCGTCTCCACGTGCGCCGAAATCGAGCGTCGTAAGCCCGAGCGGGCGGCTGATGTTTTCGCGGAAGAAGCCGCGGAAGCTGCGTTTCGAGACTCTCTCCACCAGGTCGGCGATGACGAAGCCCGCCGTGAGCGCGTGGTACGCGTGGTGGTGGCCGGGCTGCTCCGGGGCCGTGCGGTAGATGAGCCGCTGGATCTCCTTGTGGTCGAGCAGCAGTTCGGCGACGTCGACGCCGTTCGTCGGAATCGTCGGGATCCCGGCCTTGTGGCAGAGCAGCTGGTAGATGGTGATGTCGCGCTTGCCGTTCTGCGCGAACTCCGGGATGTAGTGGCTCACCGGATCGAGCAGGCTCAGCTGGTTGCGCTCCGAGAGCAGGTGGACCGTCATGGCGGCCATTGCCTTGCTCGCCGAGAAGATGCACACCGTGGTGTCGGGCGTCATCGGGACGAGCTTCTCGTCGACGTCGCCCGGACCGTTACCCTTCGCGTGACCGATGGCGCGCTTCAGCACGATCTGTCCGTGCCGTCGGACGACAAGAGAAATGCCGGGGTGCATGCCGGTCGCGTACATGTTCTCGACCGACCGCCAGATCGCGTCGACTCCCTCAGCGGTCATGCCGACGTGCCGGGGATCCCGTTCCTCGTCCGATGCGATCGTCGTCACGCTCGCGAGATCGCGTGGCACGTCGGCGGCGTCGACGACGAGGCGTCGCAGCGCGGCGGGAAGGTAGCGGACTGCAGTCAACATTGTGGTTTCCCCAGCGGAGAAAACAGGGGACATTCTCCTTTTTCCACGAGACATGGAAAAAGGAGAATGTCCCCTATTTTCTCCGCAACACCGCCTCGCGCACGAGCGGAAGGCGGTCGTTACCGAAATACATGTCGTCACCGACGAAGATCGTCGGTGAGCCGAAGCCGCCCCGGGCGATGACTTCGTCGGTGTTCGCCTTGAGTTGCGCCTTGACCGCGGGAGCGGCTATGCCCTCGAGGAACCGGCCCGGCTCGACGCCGATGCGTCCGCACAGGTCGGCCAGTACTTCGTCCTGCGATATGTCGCGGTCGTCGGTCCAGTAGGCGCGGAAAACTTCAGACGCGAACGGCACGAGCTTGCCCTGCGACTCCAGCAGGATGCAGCCGCGCATGGCCTTGACGCTGTTGACCGGGAACACGGTTGGCGGGAACAGGATCTCGAGGCCCGCGAGACGCGCCCAGTCGGCGAGGTCTTTTTTCAGGTACGCCTGCTTGGCCGGCACGCCCCGTTCGCGGAACTCGTAGACGCTCGGATTGACAGTATTGAAAATGCCCCCGACAAGCACCGGTCTCCAGCGGACCTCGACGTCGAGCTCGCGCGCGAGCGGCTGCAGGTTGTGGAACGCGAGCCACGTCCACGGACTCGAGCAGTCGAAGAAGAATTCGATCATGCTTGGATGCTGTCAGAACCAGCCGGAGCCGTCACTACGATGATTGACCTATACACGGCAGCGACCCCGAACGGCCACAAGGTCTCGATTGCGCTCGAGGAACTGGCGCTGCCCTATACCGTGCACGTGCTCGAGTTGGGCAAGCTCGAGCAGAAGCGGCCGGAATTCCTGAAAATCAGCCCGAATGGTCGCATTCCGGCCATCGTGGACCGGGCGATGGACGATTTTCCGGTGTTCGAGTCCGGCGCGATCCTGATCTACCTGGCCGAGAAGACTGGGCGATTGATGCCCACCGACGTCAAGGGGCGCTCGCGGGTCATCCAGTGGCTGATGTTCCAGATGGGTCACATTGGCCCGATGATGGGCCAGGCAAACGTGTTCTTCAGGTACTTTCCCGAGAAGATCCAGCCGGCCATCGATCGCTACCAAGGCGAGGTCAGGCGACTCTTCGAGGTGCTCGACGCGCGGCTCGCGGACAACGAGTACCTGGCCGGCGACTACTCGATCGCCGACATCGCCCACTGGGCCTGGGTGCGCACGCACAAGTGGTCCGGCGTGGAACTCGATGGCTTGCCGCACCTCACCCGCTGGGTCGAGCAGCTCCTCCAGCGGCCGGCTTGCCGACGTGGCATCGAGGTTCCGCCGCTGCCCATTCGCCCCAAGGACGGCACGGGAACCGAGAAGTTCATCGAGGAGGCCCGGAAGATGGTCGAGACCGGCCACAACAGGCAATAGGCGGTGGGTGGTGGGCAATAGGCTCTAGGCTCTCGGCTATCGGCACAGCCCAGAGCCCATAGCCTACCGCCCGTGGCGCCTGCGACCGCCCAGCCACGCGTCGAGCGACCACTTCCCTGGTCCGAACACGAGCACGACGAGCAGCAGCATGCCCCAGAGGTAGTGCTGGCCGAGCGCGGCCTCGAACCCATCGCTGAGCAGCACGTGCGAATACGAGACGACGGCCAGCACGTTGACCGCCGAGAGCCCGAGCGCCGCAAACCGCGTCAGCAGACCCATGACCAGCAGTGCGGGGAAAACGAGCTCGCCCGCGGATCCGGCGATCGCAGCCAGCTCCGGCGGCAGCAGCGGAACGTGGTACTCCTCCTGGAAGAGGTACAGCGTGCTGTCCCAGTCCGAGACCTTGAGCCAGCCGGACTTCAGGAACTGCCAGGCGACGTACCAGCGGAAGGCAAAGAGCAGTGGCGTCGCGAGCCAGGCCGTCGCCCGCTCCGCAATCCCGTTTGCCGAATCCACAGTCGTCGCAATGCTCATTCCATTTCTCCACCCAGAGTACTTTCATTCGTTGGGATCCGCAGCGCCGTGACCAGCCCCTCACCGAAGAGCCACGCCAGCATCCCGGGCAGCGCCGCGACGTCGAGAGCTGATGTTTCGACCGCGCTGCCTAGCGGCGCGCCACCGGCGAGGGCTGCCACGAACAGGAACTGGTCCTCGGGCAGCGAGTGAAGGACGAGCCCGGTGTCGCCGCAGGTCACGACGACATGTTGCGCACCGAGCGCCAGGTCCGCCGGTACTGCGGCGCATTCGAGCTGGCCCGCACGCCATGCGGACCACACTGGGAACGGGGAACTCACGGTGCGCAAGCAGGGCTGCAGCACGAGACCAACATCGGCCAGTGTCTCGGGCGCCACGCGCGCGAGCTCGGCTGGAGCGAGTGGCGGCAGCCGCGCGGCGACAATCGTTTCCTCGCATGCCCACTCGAGCCGTGCGAGATCGGCCAGCCATGCCTGGCCATTGGCTCCCAGCCGCGGCGCAATCCACGACGCGAATTCCTCGCCGACCCAGTGCAGATCGCCGCTGCGCGACGGGTGCTCGGCGCGATAACTCTGCGCCAGCACGGCGAATTGCTCGTCGCGGACCTGGCGCCGCAGCACGGGGTACGTACGCTCGAGCGCGCCTTCGAACATCGCCCGCGCGTTGTTGCGATACACCTGCACCCTGCGTGCCGGCTCGAGGCCGTCGTCGACGATGCAGTCCGCGAGCTGGCGGACCGCCGCATCGGACTCCGCGCCCGCCTCCCGAAGCGCCGCAGCGAAGCGGTCCTGCAGGTGGGCCAGCGTCGCGGCTTCAGGCGGCGAGTTCACGAGCTTTCTCCATGAAAGAGTCCGCCTTGCGCGCTTCCGCCACGAGCACGTCCAGGGCCGGAACGTCGGTATCCCACTCGATCAGCGTCGGCACTGGTCCGAGACGCGTGATGGCTCGCTGATAAAGAGTCCAGACTTCCGCACACACCGCGGAGCCGTGATCGTCGATCAGCAGGTCGCGAGTCCCGACGCGGTTGCGGCGGTGACCGGCGAGGTGGATTTCCTGCACCGCGTCGGCCGGCACGGAGGCGATGAACCGCTCGGCGTCGAGGCCCAGGTTGATCGAGTTGACGTAGATGTTGTTCACGTCGAGCAGCAGGCCGCAGCCGGATCGCTCGACCACCGCGGCAAGAAACTCCCACTCAGTCAGGCTCGACGCGGTGTAGGCAAAGTAGGAACTGAGGTTCTCGACCAGTATCTGGCGGCCGAGGAAATCCTGGACCTGTCGCACGCGGGCCGCGAGATGCTCGACGGCTTCCGCGGTGTACGGCAGGGGCAGCAGGTCGTTGAAATGCTCACCGCCCGCGTGACCCCAGCAGGCGTGCTCGCTCACGAGCGCCGGTTCAAAGTGCTCGATGGCGCCCTTCACACGCGCAAGGTGGACCGGATCCAGCGGTGCCACGGATCCGAGGCCAAGGCCAACGCCGTGCAGGCTGAGCGGGTAGTGTTCGCGCAGCCGCTCGAGCGCCGCGAGGTGCGGTCCGCCTTCGTGAAAGTAGTTCTCGGTGTGGACTTCGAGCCACGCGACCGCCAGGCGGCGCGCGACCAGTTCGTCCTGGTGCGCGGAACGCAGACCGATCCCGGCTCGCGCCGGAATCGGTCCACCGGGGAAACGTGCTGTGCGAACGTCTCCCATCTCCGGATTACTTGCTCGGGGCTGTGGCCGTGCCGCCGGCCTTGGCGCAGTCGTCCGCCGACATGTGCTTCCACTCGTTCGGGTCCTTGTCCTTCTTGGCCTGGCCGGCACACGAGTGGCCGTTCGAAGCGCAGTCGTTCTTGCCGGCCATGGCAACGCCATAGCACTTGTCCTTCGAGGCCGCGTCGGCCGCCACGGCGGTGCCCATCGTGCCGGCTGCCAGGAAGCTGCCAACAGCTGCCGCGATCGCCAGTTTCTTCATATTCATCGGATTGTCTCCAGTTGGGGTGTTGGTGTCTGTCTAGTCCGCGTCTTGTTGCAGCGCAACAGGCCTGAAACGCAACGCTTCGACCAGTAGACCAGTTCGGGCGGGAAATTGTTTCGGATCGCCACGATGCGGCCTCGGTTGCCGTGAAGGCCTAAAATCGGGCCATGACCAAGCGAATCGTGTTCCTGGTGCCCGGCTTCTTCGGATTCTCGACGGTCGCGGCGGTCAGCTACTACCAGGACGTCGAGGATGCTCTACGCCGAGGGCTCAGCCGGCGGCGAGTCGACGCTGAGATCGTGTGCTGCGACACGCAGCCCACTGCCTCGATCGTGCGACGCGCGGACCGCCTGCGGCGCCAGGTGATCGACCACGGCGGCCTCAAGGCGCAGGAACTGCACTTTATCGGTCACTCCACGGGCGGGCTCGATGTGCGCATGCTGCTCACGCCCGGCGTGACGATCGCGCGCGGCAGCTCCGCGGAGCGGATCGCGGAGCGCGCTCGAACCGCGATTTCAGTAGCGACGCCGCACCATGGCACGCCGCTGGCGACTCATTTCAACACCGTCCAGGGCCAGACGCTGCTGCTCATTGCGAGCGCGCTTGCCACGTCAGGGCAGGGACGCGGGGCGATTGTCGGTGCGGCGCAGGTGGTCGCCCTGGTCGCGCAACTCGACGACTGGCTGGGCCGCTCGGACACGGTGCTCGATCGCATTGCATCCGGCTTGTTGCGGAAGATCCGTTACAACCGCCGCGGCCCAATCTGGAAGTACCTCAGAGAGATCGAAATGGACCAGGGCGGGGTGCTGCAACTGACGCCCGAGGGCATGAACCTTTTCGACGCGGCGGTAGCCGATCGCGCCGGCGTCGACTACGGCTGTGTCGTGACTGGCGTGCCGAAGCCAAGGGAGGAATTCAGGCCTCGAGACCTGGTGGATCCGGAACGCATGGCGCTCAGGGCGCTGTTCAGGTTGCTGCACGCACTGACGTCGCGGCCGCACCCGCGTTATCCGTACCCGAAGGCCTCGAAGCCGACGCAACTCAAGCTCAATCGCGGTCTCGGTTTCACGGCGAATGCGAACACCAGCGACGGCGTTGTGCCGACCTTCAGTCAACTGCACGGACGCGTGCTTCACGTGGCGTGCGCCGATCACCTCGATGTGGTCGGGCACTACACGCTGGCGGCGGAGGGGACCGGGGACTGGTTGCCGTCTGGCGCAGGTTTCACGCGGGAGGGATTCGACGCGCTCTGGGACGACGTCGCCGCTGCGATCGCGAGGGGCCGCCAGCCGGCTCGCGCCGGCTGACAGTTGCGCAACCCGTCCGCCCGCTACATGCCCCCGGACTTCGGCGCATGCGGCAGGTAACGATCGCGCAACTCTGATTGCCGTGAGCGCATCGATTGCGGGCGACCCCCGATCCAGACTTGCTCGGCGACCGTCGTGACCTCGAGCGGGTCACCCGACCAGAGCACAAGATCCGCCGCGTAGCCCGGCGCGATGCGTCCGAGTTCCTTGCCGGCTCCGAACACTTCGGCCGGCGTCGCGGTGAGCGCCGTGAGGGCAGCGTCCCAGGGCAGTCCGTGTGCCACCGCCACGCCCGCTGCCTGGCGCACCTTGCGCGCATTGGCCGTCGGAGCGACGAAATGGGCGAACGTGATCGGTACTCCGGCGCGATGCAGCAGTGCGGCGTTCTCCATCGAGGCGCCCAGCTGATCAAAGGTGCCCGGCAGGTCCACCAACGGATCGAGCACGACGGGTACGTGCGCTTTCGCCAGCAGCGGCGCGACCTGCCATGCCTGCGCGCCGCCGACAATCACTGGTCGAACGCCATTGCGCTCGGACCAGGCGAGCACCTGCCGGATATCCGCGGCGCGCTCGACGCTGAACGCGATCCGGCCGCCAGCCAGGTAGCGGGCCAGAACCTCGCGTCCGGTCGGCGTGAGCAGACGCAGGTCGCCGTCGCGCGGCGGCGTGCCCGGCCGTGATTCGCGCGTCGCCTGCTCGATCAGCATGAACTGCGCCGCGCGGCTCTTCCCTGAGCTGGCAGTCGCGTTGGCACCGAGATCCACGAAGAGTGTGCGGCTCCCGGCCACGAAAGGATCCGGTTGGTCATCGAGGCGGGCAAGGGCGCCCTGGCCGGCGAACATCGTCCCATCCGGCAATGCGGTGGGCGCGACCATCGCGAACGTGATGCCTTCGACACGATTGACGCCGATCGCCACGGAGCCCGGGTTGTATGCGACCGTCACGTCGAACTCCGGTCGCGGCTCGAAGCCGCCGCCGTGCCCGCCGTCTCCGTAAACGGTCGAACGATCCACCGTCGACGGTTCCTGCTCGACTTCTTCGATGCCGAGCGCGGTGATGCCGCCGAACAGCCCGGGCGTCAGGGAACGGCCCTGCGCATCGACCACGGTCGCACCAGCGCCCGCAACGAGACCGCTGCCGACGGCCGCAATGAGGCCGTCGCGCACCAGCACGTCCGCGCGATCGAGTGTCCCGCGCTCGGACACTGTGTGGACCTTGGCGCCGCGAATCAGGACTTCGTCTGCGCGCAGGATTCCAGCGGCGCCGAGCGCGACTGCACCGGCCAGGGCGACCGCAAGAACTCTGTATTGGTGTTTCATGGCGCACCAACCGCAGGCTGGCCGAGCAGGAAGTCGGAGGCCGGCTTTGCCGGCGGCGCCTTGCGATCGTAGGCGACTGCGCCATCGATGTAGACGAGGTCGGGCAGGGCGTAGACGCTGAAAGGATCGCGGTTCCAGACGACGACGTCGGCAAGCTTTCCGGGCTCGAGCGTGCCGACGCGATCGGCGATGCCGAGCGCCCTTGCGGGGTTCGACGTGACCCAACGGATCGCGCGCTCCGGCGGGATATCCAAGCCGGCCCGCTGTCCGCGCGCCATTCCCTTCGCGGCCTCCTGGTTGAGCCGCTGGATGCCTTCCGCGGAGTCCGAGTGCACGATTGCGCATCCGTTCCGTGGTGCGTCGACGAACGCGAGGTTCTCCCAGATGCCGTCGTAGGCCTCCATCTTGAAGCCCCACCAGTCGGCCCACAGTGCTCCGCAGACGCCTTCCTGCGCGAGTCGTTCGGAAATCTTGTAAGCCTCGACGCCGTGGTGAAAGGCGGCAATCTTGAAATTGAACTCGCGCGCAAGGTCCAGCATCGTGGCCATCTCGTCCGCGCGATAGCAATGGACGTGGACCCGCACCTCGCCTTTCATCGCTGCGACCAGCGTCTCCAGCCTGAGATCGCGCTTCGGCGGGACCGGCGCCACGGCGTCCTCCACCCCGTCTTTGGCCTTGTGCTTGCCCTTTTTCCTCTCGAAGGCAGCGAGCTCGGCTGCGTATTTTTCCTGCTGCCGCTGGTAGTCCTGGGCGTCGGCGAAAGCCTGGCGGTAGCCGGCAACGTTGCCCATGCGGGTGGAGGGTGCCCGATCCTTGCTGCCGTAGACGCGCTTCGGGTTTTCGCCGCAGGCCATCTTGAGGCCCTGCGGTGCACCCGGGAATTTCATGGCCTGATAGGTTGTGGCATGCACGTTACGCAGCGTGACGCCGCGACCTCCGATCAGGTTCGCCGAGCCGGGCAGCACCTGCAACGTGGTCACGCCACCGGCGAGCGCCGTCTCGAATCCCGGGTCCTGCGGCCACACGGAATGCTCGGCCCAGACACCCGCGGTGACTGGATCCGTCGCTTCGTTGCCGTCCTGCGAGGCGTTGACGCCGGGGCTTGCGTATACGCCGAGGTGCGAGTGCACGTCGATGAGCCCGGGCGTCACCCAGCGACCCTGGGCGTCGATCGCCGTGGCGTTTGCGCCGTCGAGACCGGGGCCGACCGCGACGATCCGGCCATCGCGCATCAGCACGTCTGCGCCGTCGATACGCTTGCCGGTGCCGTCGAGCACGGTCGCGTTACGGATAATGATCGGCGATCCGGCGTGCGGCTGGTACGTGGACGGGTACGGTTCGCCGGCCGCGAGGGCGCCGCACGCAAACATGGCCCCGGCCACTCCGAAAATAGCTCTCGATGCCACGCGCGGTCCCCGGCCCGGAAAAGCGCGAGAGCTTGTCGTGGAATATCCGGGTTGTCCAGCCCTCGCGAACCATGGTCGCCACGGCCGGCGACCGCCGGAGGGACCGCCAGGTCCAGGGCGCTGAGGCGCCATAATTGCGCTACAGTTAACGGGTTGCACTGCACTTCCGGGGGAACTCATCATGTCGAAACTCACTGGTCGTGGAATCGCCCTCGCGGCGATCGGTCTCGGGGCATTCGGGATGGCTGGATGCGGCCAGAAGCAGGCACCGACTCCGGCGGCCGCCGCTCCCGCGGGCCCGCCTCCGACCCCAACGCTCGACCAGCTCAAGGGCGCCACGGTCTCCGGTGTGTTCGATCAGGCGGTGACGCTCGCCAATGGCAGGTACGACGGACCGCCGGCCGCGCCGGGCGCCGCGTCGCATCCTACGCTGATGCTCTGGGAACCCACAGTCGCTTTCGGGGACATGGACGGCACGCCCGGCAATGAAGCCGTCGCCGTGTTCAGCTCGAGCGGCGGCGGCAGTGGCGAGTTCGTCTACATCGCCGTGTTCGGCGTGCGGGACGGCCAGCTCGTGAACCTCGGCACTGCCGAAGTCGGCGACCGGGTCAAGCTGCGCACGCTCTGGCTGGAGAAGGGCAAGGCGATCATGGACGTGGTGGAGGCGGGCCCGAAGGACCCGGCGTGCTGCGCGACGCAGCTAGCCCGCAAGGCCTACGCGATGGAAGGCGGAGCGCTGAAGCAATCGAAGAGCGAGGCCATGGGCACGATCACGATCGGTACGCTGGCCTCGATCGAGTGGCAGCTGGTGTCCATCGACGGCCAGCCCACTCCGGCCGGGCTGAAGCCGCCGGTGGTGCATTTCGAAATCAACAGCGTGCGCGGCTCGGCAGGCTGCAACCGGTTCACTGCGTCTGTCAAGGAAACGGCTCCGGGCGAACTCCAAATCGGGCCGGCGGCGGCAACGAAGATGGCGTGCCCGCCGGCGGAAATGGAGCTCGAGCAGAAGTTCCTCGCCCGGTTCGAAAAGGCGACTCGCTACACGTTCGTCGCAGGGCAGCTCGCGCTGACCGGCAAGGACGGCACGGGCGCGCTGCTCTTCAGCAAGTAGGCGTCAGGCGCGCCGCAGGGCAGGGCGGCGCGCTGGCTTGCGCCTGGGGAGCTTGCGTCTTGTCGTCGCCTTCTCCAGCGCGGCGAACGCGTCCTGCGTGTACTTCGCCATGCTCTCGACCTCGGGCAATGCCGAACCATTGGCCGTGAAGCCCATGATCACCTGGTCGTCGTAGGACATGAACGTCACGTTCAATCCCACGGCGACGATCAGCGTGGACACCGGAAAGAAGGCTTCCAGCCGTGCGCCGTTCAGGTACAGCGTCTCCGCCGGCCCGCGCACGTTCGAGATCAGCACGTTGGCCGGTAGCATTCCGAACCCGAGCTTCTCCGGATGGGCGATCGCCAGCGTTTCCGACATCGCGAAGGCTATGACGGCATACGCGTACGCGGCATTCTTGCCGAGGCCCTTCAGCTGCTCCTTGGCGACGCGGGCGTTGGCCATCACCTGTTGCAGTCGCTTGTCGATCGGCGCCGAGACGGCCCCGAGCGGCGGGAAGATCGCCGAGACCTGAGTGGTCGCCTGCTTCACTTGCGGGTCGTGCAGCGAGACCGGGCAAAGCGCCACGATCGGATGCTCGGGAGCGTGGCCCGCTTCCTTGAGGTACCGGTTGATGCCGGCGTCGAGGATCGCGAGCGCGACGTCGTTCAGCGTCGCATCCCAGGCGCGCGCGACCGACTTCATGCGCTTGAGTTCGAACACCATGTGCGTGATCGAGCGCGCGTTGTAGATCGGGTCGTTCATCAGTGTGTGCGGGGCGGTGAACGCCCGCGTCTGCTTCACCGAGAAGCCGCGCAATCCATCGATGACCTGCTCGAAGGCCCTGAATGAGCCACGGCTGACCGAAAGTGTCTTCCCGGCGAGCCGGCGCGCCTCGCTCTCCAGCGCGGCGCGCAGGCCCTCGGGCGCCGGGCGGGGTCGGTGCTTCTGCGTCACGCCGACCGTGGCGCGGATGCGGCGGTCGCGCGGAGACGTCGCAAGGGACTTGCGCAGGATCGCCATGCCCGACTCGCCGTCCACCAGTGCGTGGTGCACCTTGTGGTAGATCGCGAAGCGGTTCCCTGCGAGGCCGTCGATTACGTACATCTTCCAGCCCGGCCGATGACGCTCGAACATCGGCGCGTGCAGGTCGGCGACCAGTTCGTGCAGTTGCTCGTTCGAGCCGGGCGAGGGCAGCGCCAGGTGCAGGACATGGTGGGCCGGGTCGAACGATTCGACCTCCTTCCAGACAGGCAGCCCGACCTTCCGGAACACCGGGATACGGTTGAACGGGGGCTGCGGTTTCGCGCGCCGGTAGGCATCCACGATCTGGCGCACCGTGCGGTCACCGCCGCTGCGCGGCTTCTGGAAAATGAGTACGGATCCGACGTGGCGCGGGTTGTCCTGCGTCTCCGTGAGGAAGAACATCAGGTCCAACATCGGGATCGTGTCGGCCATGGCGGCCCCCGTGGTGTCTCGAGCCTTCTGGTCAGGCGGCGAGCAGGTCCTCCGCAGTCAGTTCCGACGCGTTCCGCCCGCCCGCGTACTGGGTCAGGCCAACCTTATCGTAATGGGTGCGAATCCGGGGCGAAAAAATACCTATGTATTCGAGGTTGGGGATCAGGCGCTTGAACATGGTCTGGCGGAACAACCTGAGGAAGGGCGAGTCCGAGATCACCTTGTCCCAGGCGGCCCGCTTCATGTGGCCCGCGAACCATTCGTCGTAGATCTCGTGCGCGAGGAACCGGTCGCGCATCAGGCAGGCCACCTCGAAGGTCCAGTCCTCGCGCTCGCGCAACTCGCTGGCGGAGAGTTCGGCGAAGTGCCGTTTCAGCGCGAGCACGCCGTAGTGCACGTGGCGCGCCTCGTCCTGAATCACGTAGCGGAGCAGCTCCTTCAGCAGCGGCTCGCGCGTGGACTGGTACATCATGCTGAAGGCACCCAGCGCGAGTCCCTCGATCATGATCTGCATGCCGAGGAACTTCATGTCCCAGCGCGAGTCGCGCATCAGCGCGTCCATGATCGTGAACAGGTTATCGTTGACCTGGTAGAGCTTGCCCAGCTTGGTCTCGAGGTAACGCAGGAACACCTCGAGGTGCCGCGCCTCGTCCATCACCTGCGTGGCGCCGTAGAACTTTCCGTCCACCCAGTGCACGCTCTCGGTCACCTGTGCCGAGGCATAAAGGGCGCCCTGTTCGCCGTGCATGAACTGGCTCAGCAGCCAGCACGAGAAGTCGTGGACGAAGCGCATCTGCTCGTCACGATCGAGGCGGATGCCGTGGGCCGCAAGTCCCTCCATCGGCACGAGTTCGATCGGGAACACCGGCTTCTCGGGATTGCGCGGATCGACGTCGGTCGCCCAGTCGAGTTGCGTGTCGCCGTCCCACTGGTTCTGCACCGCGCGGCGATAGAGGTCGTACATCTCGGGGTAGTCGCCCTGGTAGCGGAAATCGAAGTAGGCGTCGTGGCTCGCGCGCATGCCGACCGGTTCGCCCCGCTTGCCTTCCTTCAGCAGGAAGCCGCGGGTCACGGACGGCGCGAGGCCGACCAGCACCTTCTTGTTCTCGACACGGGTGGCGATTTTCATGGCGTCGAAGACGTCGCGAATCCGTCGCTGGGCCGGGCTCGGCATGGAGTCGAGGGCTCGGTCGGGAAGCATGTGCATGTCCTCCATTGTCTGGCGCGCGGCCCGTGGCCGGTACGCGTGTCAGTGATTCTCGATCGTCAGGTCCGTGTCGGCATAGCTGCAGCAGGCCAGCAGGTAACCCGCCTCGCGCTCGCGGTCGCTGAGGCAGTTCGGCTCGCTCATCACGACCTTGCCGCTGGTCTTCCTCACCTTGCACGCGCCGCAGCCGCCCATGGTGCAGCTCGAGGGCAGGTCGATCCCGGCCTCGAGGCCCGCCTGCAGGATCGTCTGGCCGGGTCTTGCCGTGACGCGACGGCCGCTTGCGGAAAACGTCACGTCGGCGGAGTGGGTGGGGATGCGGGTCGTCGTGATCGATGCGTAAGCGAACCGCTCGGTACGTACCCGATCCGCAGCGACGCCGGCGCCCGCGAGCGCGCTGCATACATCGGTCATCATCGCTTCAGGGCCGCAGACGTAGTAAGCGTCGGCGTCGGTCGTGCCCAGCAGTTGCAGCGTCCGAGCTCCGTCGAGAGCGCCGGTGCTGCCGTTCCAGTCGGCTGGCGGCTGGTCGAGAGCGTGTCGTACGACGAGGCGCGACGCGAACTCGGCCTCGAGTGCGCCGAGGCGCTCGCGAAAGATGATCTCGTCCTCGCAGCGATTGCCGCAAAGGAGAACCGCGCGGCTTTGCGGTTCCTCGCGCAGAAGTGTTTCGGCGAGGCTGATGAGCGGCGTGATCCCGACGCCGCCTGCGACGAATACAATCGTGCGCTGCAGTGCTCTGCTCGTCGCAAGCGTGAACTGGCCCGACGGCTCTGTCGCGACCAGCGTGTCACCCGTCCGAACGCGTTCGTGAAGGTACCGGGAGACGAGCCCCGCGGGCATGCGCTTGACGGTTATCGCTGGCCGAAGTCCCGGGGCCGGCGAAGACGAGAACGAATAGCAGCGGCGGTGCGTCACACCCGCGATGTCGATCAGCAGCGTCAGGTGCTGTCCGGCCTCGTACACAAGAGGGCGCGCAGTCGCGGTCGGCTCGAGTACGAACGTCCGGGTGGACGGCGTCTCGTCGATGACTTCGACCACGCGAAACTCGCGCCGCACCGCGTGTGGCGCGACCTTGCCCCAGCGGGCGCTCGGCGTACGAAGCTCGAACGTCGGGGCCGGCTCGGAGAACCATGCTCGGACGAAGGCGGCAGCCCTGGACATGACCGGAACCCGGCAGAAATAAAGTGTGTATAAACACTATACAGTGCTGTCCGGCCTCCGCAACCCCCGAGCGCCTCGCGTCCTTCAGCTGCTCTCGCCGGCCTCGGCCAGGAACTGCCGGAGCCGCTTGCGATGCATGGCGCTCAGCAACCGGCCGATGATCGGGCCCGTCTGCTCGACGACCCGCGACAATTCGTCGACCGTCGCGCCGGAGTAGGCGCGCAGCGCCAGGCGGGCCTCGAGTCTCACCAGTTGCGCCATGGCCGAGTCGTACAGTTCGAACTCCGCCGGCCCGACTCCCCGGTCCGGACTGAGTCCCGCTTCCTTGAACTGCGCCCAGCACTCGAGGATCACGGCGTCGTCCTCGGA
>Ga0315273_10002299_pt1 | contig 22490 bp, 16 predicted proteins | sample YL17G02_0_MG_FD_205753 | JGI IMG/M metagenome (GOLD analysis project Ga0315273, IMG submission 205753) | Sediment microbial communities from Yellowstone Lake, YNP, Wyoming, USA - YL17G02_0 | ecosystem: Environmental > Aquatic > Freshwater > Lake > Sediment | place: USA: Wyoming | collected...
AGACCTCTACTTGCTTCTACTTCTAACCCTCCGGGTTAGGGACGCAGTTGTTGCTCTTCACTAGGCTCGAGTTCTGGGCTTCCAACTGCACATCGAGGACGTTGATCGCCCCGTTCTTGTCGATGTCGAAGATCGGGTCGGAATCCGAAGCTCCGACTACGTTGAACACCCTCTTGGCGACCCACTGAACATCGATGATGTTGGACACGCGGTCACCGTTGACGTCCGCGATCTCGACCCAGTCCTCGCAGCCGTCGCCGTCGGTGTCCTTGTTGGAGACAGCCGTGTTGTAGCCGAACGCCTCGATCTTGTCCGAGATCTCGATGGGCGCCACGCCAAGGCCCTTGCCGTTGTCGCTGTCGGGGTCGGTGATGGCGCCGCCGCTCTGGCAGAGGATCCCGTCACCGTCTGGATCCATCTCCACAAACTCGGTCCCCATGTAGCTACCGTGATCTGGAAGGGGACCAGCAAAGGAAGGCGCGAGGGCTTTTCCCGGCAGGTTGAGGTGACAGCCCCGGGCGAGTGTCTGCAAAGCAGGCGTCAGGGTGCCCGGGCACTTGGAAGTGGCGCTGGTCGGGTCACTAAGCGCAATCGACTCCCAACCGTCAACGCAGCGGTCGCCGTCGGTGTCGGCGACCAAGGGGTTGGTGAAGGGAGCGACCGACGTCTCGGCGATGTCCATCGCCCGGTCGTTGTCGTCGTCCTCGTCGCAGGCATCACCCAGCTTGTCCTGGTTGGGGTTGCTCGCCCACGTGCCCGGGAGAACGGCGCCGTTGGCGCGGCGCGCGCCGTCGTTGTTCGCCTGGTCGGGGTTGTAGACGGCCGGGCAGTTGTCGTAGGCGGTGTTGCTGTTCAGGTATGTCGGCGCCGGCGCGTCCTTGTACCCGTCACCGTCGGTGTCCGGGTTCAGCGGGTTGGTCAGCATGAACACCTCGAGGAAGTCGCTGATGCCGTCGCCGTCGGAGTCGGCCATCCTCGGGTTGGAGCCGAAGACGTACTCGTTGCCGTCGATGAGCCCGTCGCAGTCCTCGTCAGCGGACTTCGAGTACGCCACCTGGACGACGGGCGCGTTGCCCTCGTTGTAGACGATCACCGGGCACATATCTCCGCCGGCGACGTCGGTGTGGTCTACCGGCTTGCCCGGCTGGGCATACGCTGCGTCGGCGACGCAGTCGCCGTCGCTGTCAACAGCGGCCACACCGCCCAGCGCTACCAGGTCGGGGTCGGTGAGGCTCTCGGATCCGCTGATCCAGCCGTCGCCGTTCGTGTCGGGCGCGTCGTCGTCCCCGTCGTACCAGAAGCAGTCGGGCGCAGCCCAGCGCTCGACGTAGCCCGTGTCGGAGGCGATGCCCGTCGCCGGCCTAGTAGCGGCCGATCCCGACTTGCGGAGGTCGGCCTCCGACGTGGCGCTGTTGAACGACGAGTAGAGTCCCGTGTTGTCGTCGATGCCGTCGTCCGCGGCCGCCTTCGCCGCCGCGTCAGCCCAGCACGAAACGGAGAGCGATGACCAGGATACGTTGTTGACCGGTGCCGAGTCGGCCAGAGCCGTCGCCATGTCAACCGCCTTCACCGGTATCAGGTACCGGCCGGCGGTGTTACAGGTGATCGACAGGTCGGCCCTGACCATGATCATCGGGCCGTCCGGCTCGGTCATCGACACGTTAAGGGTGGGGCAGGCCATGCCGCCGCCCACAACGCAGGCATCCGTGACCGATATCGGCGTCTGGGCATCCGGGTCTGACCCGTAGACAGCAGTCGTGCTGCCGTCGACCCAGTTGACGCTGATGTCGTAGGTGCCGTTGCCGTCCATGTCCGGCGCCTCGGCGCCGAGCACGTTCAGGGCGGCTGCATCCACGCTGCCCACGTTGCGCAGCAACTCCCTGAAGTTGAGGGTGGCCGTGTCGCCGACCCGGAGCTGCAGGTGGTCGCCCGGCGGTGTTGTAGCCGTGATCGGCCGGTTGAAGCTCAAGCTCTCAGCGGCGTTAGGCCCGGTGATGCCGGTTAGCGCTGAGACCAAAGAGATGGCTTGCTTGTCCACCTCACCCGCAGTAGTGCCGCACTTCACGCGGATAGTGGATATGTAGACGTTGGACACCAGGTCGTTGTCTTTCGTCGGCGACACCGGGTAGGCGGCGGCCTTGATGGCGACGATGTAGTCGCTTGTCCCGACACAGGTCAGGGTGAGGCTACCCGCGTCCTCGTAGGTGTCGCCGGCGACGAGGGCATCCTCCACAAAGCTGATCTCGGCGACGCCGCCGCCGGTAGGCGTGACCGTGGGAGCGGCCTCGGCGGCCCAGCTCGTGCCGTTCCAGCGCCTCTCCGTAATCGTGGCGCCCCAGGTCGCCGTCACACCACTAGCCACGCCCTCGGCATGCCAGACGTCCTTGAAGGTGCCGCTGTTCGGGCCGGCGTTGAGCGCCCGCTGCGTCACCGGGATCGTCTGCGCGCCTCCCGAGGCGTCGACGATGCTCTTGTCAGGCCAGAACCCGTAGACCTGCTTGTCGGCGCAGTTACCGCCGCTGCAGGGGCTGTCCGAGTCTCCCTTTAGCGGCGGCGTGTTCGTCAACGCAATGGGTGTCGTCCAGGAGCCCATCGTGCGCGAAACGGCGCCCGTCGGGGCCGCGGGGTCGTTCTGCCCGCTGTCACTGCACAGCGTCCCCGGCTTGGCGGCAGCGCCGCCGACCCAGATCTGGCTCACGCCGCTGTTCGGCGCCCAGGGTATGTGCAGGCTGAAGATGTTGACCGGGATCATGGATGAGCCGGTCAGTCCTGAGTAAATGGCGCCAAACAGCCAGACACCGTCGATGTTCGTCCCAAAGCGGTCGGTCATCGGGAAGATACCCGCCCTGGGCGCGAGGTACGCTAGGTTCACCGACGGGTCCGCCAGGTCGGTGTTCCCCTCGTCAAAGGTGAAAGGCACCGGCGCAGAGTCAATGGGAAGATCGTCGTCAGCGTTGTTGAGGCAGTTGGCGCCGGACTCGGCAGGACCAATCGCCGGACAGCCGTCGTTGACGAGCGTGTCAGCGTCATCGTCGGTCTTGTTGTTGCACCGCGCGGCGGTCTCGGGAGCACCCGACGCCGGACAACCATCGTTGATGCCGGATATTGCCGATATGAGGTCGCCGTCGTTCAGGGTGGCGGAGTCACAGAACAGGTCGGTGATGGAATTGAAATCACCGAGAGGGACACCGTCGTCAATCGTGATGTCCGGCATTCCTGCTCCACCCCGCGACCAGCCCGCTGAGGCGGCGGAGCGCGTACCGCGATGGGCAATCGCAGCGGCGTAGGAGTCTTGGACCTGTCCGAGCTGGTTGGTGCTTTGGCCCCCCGCCATCGTTGTGTTCTGCGCGATGGGCCTGACCGGCAGCGGTATGAGGGCCTTGGTGGTGGTTACGTCCTGTAGCACTCCCACCAGCGCGAGCGCCACAGCTCCAACTACTACTCCTAGTAGACCTAGCTTACCTTTCATTGACCTCCTCCTGTTACAATCTGTTCGGATACGTTGGCTTCCAGATAGCAAAAGCCGACCCGCGGGTCGGCTTCCCTTCCGTGTAAGACCTGGATCAAGTCCTTTAATCGCTGCGCAGCCCCGCCAACTGACACAGCCTAGGTCTTGGCCCTGGCTCGGCCTTTGCTTTGAAAGCACTGTCTTATGCTAGGGGGAATTATACCACTATTGTCAACCGTAATGTAAATAGTCGGCGGCTATTTATCCGGAATTACACTTCCGGCCTTCCCTAAGCCTCCGCAGACATAAATAACCATGGTGGATATGGCCATGGGGAGGAGGTTCTTAGCCCTCCCTGTTCGGCCCGACAACCAGGGCTGCTGGACGAGTAGGCAGGCGCCCCGACCTTCTCAAGAAACGCTATCCCTATCGCTCGGCACACAGATGGGGGAGTTCAGACCTGTCCGCCGAAGGAGGAGGGGGAATCCCCCTCTGAGGGCGGGCCGGGCGGGTCCCTTCGCGGGGGAGGGGCACTCAGGCGGCGGCGCGGAGGGAGCAGAGCGCGGAAACCACGCCCCGGCACAACCCAAACGCCGCATGGCCCCTTCCCCAAGGCACTCCTGAGCAAGAAGAAATACGGCCATCGCCGAGAGATAGCCCCAGAGAAGCCCGCCATCCGACCGGCACGGCTCCAAGAGAAAGGCTTTGGCCCTCCGGCGGTTGCCCAACCCTCCCGAGGCACGATCCGGCCGCCATCCGTGGACGCTGGAGCGCCCCAACGCCTATACTGAGAGAAATCGTCCGCTCAGCGCTATCGCTCGCGCTCTCCCGACAGGAAGGACGGCCCGCCATGCGCAAGAATACCCTCAAGCAGCTCTGGCAGGAGGAGAAGCCGGCATTCGGCGCCTGGCTCGTCCTGCCCGACGCCTTCTCCGCCGAGGTCATGGCCCGCCTCGGCTTCGACTGGGTCTGCATCGACATGCAGCACGGCCTCATCGACTACCAGTTGGCTCTCTCCATGCTCCAGGCGATCTCCGCGACACCCACCGTCCCCATCGTGCGCGTCCCCTGGAACGACCCCGCTATAATAATGAAGGTTCTGGACGCGGGAGCCTATGGCGTCATCATCCCTCTCATAAACAACCGCGCCGACACGGAGCAGGCCGTAGCCGCCTGCCGCTACCCGCCGGCGGGCATCCGCAGCTACGGGCCCATGCGCGCCACCCTCTACGGCGGCGCCGACTACGCGACTGCCGCCAACGATGAGATCTGCTGCATCCCCATGATCGAGACGGCTTCGGCGCTGGAAAACCTGGATGACATCCTGAGTGTGCCGGGGGTCGATGCGGTCTACATCGGGCCGATGGACCTCAGCCTATCGCTCGGCATTCCGCCCGTGCTCGATGGGGACGCGCCGGGGTACGTGGCGGCGCGGGATCGCATCCTGGCGGCCTGCCGGCGTCACAACGTCGTCGCCGGCATCAACTCCACCAGCCAGACGGCGACCGCCCGTGCCTCCGAGGGGTTCCGCTTCGTGCTCGTAAGCACCGACATCGGCAACCTCGCCCAGGGGGCCGCGCGGGAGCTGGCCGCCGTCCGCGCCAAGTTCAGCTAGCTGCCCTTTCCCGCCATCTCCTCGATCACCAGGAACAGGGCGCTGTTATCGTCGTCCCCGTGACCGGCGGCGAGGAGAGCCTTGTAAAGCTCCGTGGCCTGCGCCGTCCCCGGCAAGGGCACACCGTACTCACGACCCGTGGCGAGTGTGATCTCCAGGTCCTTCAGATGCAGGGCGGCGCGAAAGCCGGGGATGAAGCGGTGATCGAGCATGCGCTGTCCGTGCACCTCCAGTATCCGGCTCTGCGCGAAGCCGCCGAGGAGGGCCTGGCGCACCTTCGCCGCGTCGACGCCCGCCTTCGCCGCCAGCACCAACGCCTCGCTCACCGCCTGGATCGTCTGAGCGGCGACGAGTTGGTTGCAGGCCTTGCAAATCTGGCCGGCCCCCGATTCGCCGATTCGGACGACGCTCTTGCCCAGCGCCTCGAATATGGGCAACGCCCTCTGAAATGCCGTCTCCGGCCCGCCGACCATGATCGATAGGGTGGCGTTGATCGCCCCGATGTCGCCGCCGGAGACGGGGGCATCGAGCATCATCGCCCCGCGGCGCTCCGCTTCCGCCGCCAGCCGCCGCGTCACCACCGGCGAGATCGTGCTCATGTCGATGATCAGAGCGCCCGGACGCATTCCCCCAAACACCCCGTTCTCCGCCGTCAGCACCTTCTCCACGTCCGGCGTATCGGGCAGCATCGTGATCACCACGTCAGCGGCCGCTGCGACCTCGCTCGGCGAGGACGCCGTCTTCGCGCCCTGCTTCTCGACTTCGAGGACGGGACCGGGGCTCCGGCTATGGACGACGACCGGGTATCCCGCCTTGAGCAGGTTCAGGCTCATCGGTTTGCCCATCAGTCCCAGCCCGATGAAGCCGATAGTCTCTTTCATATCAGTCTCTCCTCCTGAATCGCTTCCCTACCAGACACAACGCACGACAACAAAGACCCCACAAGAATCGAGGAGTCCTCATAAGAGATCGCTAAGGGGAAGATACCGATTCTTTAGAGGGCGGGCAAGCTCGCCATCATCTCTTCCAGCGAGCCCTCCCTTGGATCGAGATCGAGGTGGCGGACGAGGGCGGCGACGGCAGCGTCGGTGGCCTCATCGCAGCTCACATGACGCCCCAGCATCCGGCTGATCGAGGTCACACCGGCATCGGCGATGCCGCAGGAGACGATGTGCTGGAAGTAGTTCAGATCCGTGTCCACGTTGAGAGCGAACCCATGAGTGGTGATGCCGTGCGCTATGTGCAGCCCGATGGCCGCCAGTTTCTCGTCGCCCGCCCAAACGCCGGGCCGGCCCTCCACCACCTCGCTCTTCACCCCCAGAGCAGCGAGCGCATCGATCAGCGCCGCCTCCAGCGCCTGGACGTACCAGCGGGCGCCGCGGTCCCAGCGCTTCAGGTCGAGCACGGTGTAGCCGATGAGCTGCCCGGGCCCGTGATAGGTCACGTCGCCACCGCGGTCCACCCAGTAGACCTTGGCCCCTGCATCGTCCAACTGCTCCGGCGTCAGGCTCAGGTTATCGGCGTTTCCGGCGCGGCCGAAGGTGTAGGTGTGCGGGTGCTCCAAGAAGAGCAGCCATCCCTCCGAGCGTCCCTCCCTGACCTCGTCAGCGAGACGCTTCTGGAGGTCCCAAGCCTCCATGTAGTCGACCTGGCCGAGGCGGGCGATGTTGCAGGGAACACTCATGGACGGGCTCTCTCCTTATATTAAGCTCGTGAGCATACTCGCAGTGGCTACTTCTTGATAATAACGGATGGAAATAGCTTTAGGCTAGGGGATAGGGGCAACTGATTTCCAGAATTGGGGATAAGCTCTTCCCCGTCGGCGCCTAGGAGATGACCCGCAGCCGCTCGCCGATGATCTCGAACGACGCCGGCAGCGTACCGATCGGCTCCCCCTCGACCTCGACGGGCACCGGCTTCTCGCTCGTCGCCTCGATCCGCCGGGCCGTGCGGTAGACGACGTCCGGCGTGTCAGCGAAGGCGCCGCTGCGCAACTTCGACATCCCGAGCAGCTTCTTTATCATGTTTGAGCCGCCGACCTGCACGACGTCGAGGAGCCCGTCATCGAGGCGCGCCCGCGGCCCGGAGCGGATGCCGCCACCGGAGTACTGGCCGTTCGCCAGCCAGATATTGTTGATGATTACCCGCTCCGCGGGCGCGCCGTCCAGTGACAGCATGACCTCCTGGTTCGGGTAGCGCAGCATCGTTACCAGGATCGCCCGCAGGAAAGAGATGCGGCCGCCCCACCGCTTCGAGCTGCGATTCACCTCCTCGCACACGGCGGCGCCCATCCCGATCTCGCCTTCATTTATAAAGTAGCGTATCCCCTCACTGCCGTCGGGCCGCCGGTAGACCACCTTCCCCACGTCGACCTCCCGCGCCGTCCCCGTCGCCAGCCGTTCGGCGGCGCCCTCCAGGTCGCGCGGTATCCCCAGCGTGCGCACGAAGTCGCCCCCCGTGCCGTAGGGGATGACGCCTAGCGCAACGTCGGCTCGGACAGGCCGGTCATCGGCGATGAGCCCGTTCACCACCTCGTTGAGAGTGCCGTCACCGCCCACAAGCGCGATCCGGTCATAGCGCGCCGTCCCCTCGCGGGCGATCTCGGTGGCATGACCCTGGCGCTCAGTGAAAGCAACGTCGAACTCAGGGAGGCGCGACCGCAGCCGCCGCTCGATCTCCGCCCAGTAGCGTCCGGCGTTCCCGTTGGCAGAGCGCGGGTTGACGATGATGAGCGTATCCGCCATGCTATCCTCCAGCCGAGAAGTCAGTCATGCTGGCTACCGCTTTCTTGTATCGCTCGATCTGCCGCCGCCGCTCCCGCCCGTCCCAGCCGAGGATGCTGCCCAGCAGACGGGCCGCCTCGTCAGCGGCATCGAGCCCGTGCTTCTCGTCGAAGAGCATCAGTTCCGTGCGCCGGAGCATGAAGTCCTCCAGAGTGAGCGCCATCTCTTCCTCCGCGGCGAACAGCGCTTCCGCCCGCAACACCGGGCAGCCGTCGGCGAGGGGGCGCAGCAGATCCGCGTCGCGCCGCGCATATGCCAGCACCCTCACGTGCTCGCTGCCGTAAGCTCTCAGAAGCCGGTAGGCGATAGCGGCGGAAATGCCCCAATCCTCCACTAAGGCAGCGACAGTCCCCTCGGCGTAGCGCTCAAAGCCACCGATGTTGCCGCCGATCAGGGGCAGCGTGCGGGTGCGGCAGGGCTTGGCCTGCCAGCCGAAGCGCTCTCCCTCCTGTTCCACAACGCGGTCGACCAGGGACTCCGCCATCGCCCGGCAGGTAGTGAGCTTGCCGCCGGCGATGGAGTACATCCCTTCCGGCCCCACGTCGATCACATAGTCTCGGGATACGTCAGAGGCGGTGGGAGCCCCTTCCTCCGCCACCAGCGGCCGCACCCCCGCCCACGACGATATGACGTCCGCCGCGGAGACGCGCACCCCCTCGAACTGCTGATTGACCGCCTCCACGAGATACGCCACGTCGGCGGCGTCGGTCACAGCGTCTCCTGGATCGCCGCTGTAGTCGGTGTCCGTCGTCCCCACGTAGGCACATTCGCCGTAAGGCACGGCAAAGACCGTGCGTCCGCCGTAGACGATCACCGTCGTGGTCGTGAGCCCGAAGCGGGAGCGTGGGAAGACGACGTGAACGCCCTTGGTGGGACGCAGTACCGCGTTCAGGCCACCCATCGCGCGCAGGCGGTCGTTCCAGGGCCCGGTGGCGTTGACCACCACCCGCGCCCGCACAGCGCCCTCCCGTCCGGCCACGCCGTCGCGGAAGCGGACACCGGCCACGCGCTCGCCCTCTCGCTCCAAGCCGATAGCCTCCACATAGTTGACCGCGATAGCTCCCTTCTTCGCCGCCGTGCGCACCGTCGCCAGAGTCAGCCGGGCATCGTTCGTCAGGCAGTCATAGAAGCGGAAGCCGCCCGTCAGCCCTTCGCGGCGGAGCAGCGGCTCCTCGGCCAGTATCTTCTTCTGCGACAGCGCCGTGTGTCGGGAGATCCCCAGGGTGCCCGCTAGCATGTCGTACGCCGTCAGCCCCATCTTCAGTTTCAGCCGTCCATCGGGCGCTCCCTGATAGACCGGCATGAGGAAGGGCACCGGCTGCACGAGATGGGGAGCGAGCCGCAGCAGGATGCCCCGCTCGTGCAGGGACTCCCGCACCAGGCGGACGTGACGGCCTTTGAGATAGCGCAGGCCACCGTGCACCATCTTAGAGGAACGGCTGCTCGTACCGAACGCGAAATCGCCTCTCTCCAGCAGCGCCACCGACAGGCCGCGCAGGACAGCGTCGCGCGCTATCGCCGCTCCCGTGATCCCGCCGCCCACTACGACAAGATCGAACGTTTCCTTCTGCAGGCGGTCAAGGTGGTCGGAACGGATGTGGGCGGAGAACCCGCCGGAGGATGCGATGCGTTTGGACCTAAACATTCGCCCCCTCTTCGCTATCAGGTGCCAGCTTGCCCGGGTTCATAATGCCCTGCGGGTCGAAAGCCTTCTTCAGCGCCGCCAGCGCCCGGACGCCGCCGGAGCCTAGATAAGCGCCTATCCAGGGGCGGTGGTCGACGCCGATGCCGTGATGGTGGCTGAGCGCGCCGCCGTTGTCGATGATCGCCTGCGTGGCGGCGGTCTTCACGCGCTGCCACTGCTCGATCTCACGGCCTTCCTCCTGCTTGGCAAGGAACGTGTAATAGATAGACGCGCCGTCGGAATAGGCATGCGATAGGTGGGCCATCACTACTCCCCGGCCGCCCATCGCCGTTTCCATCGCCTGCCGAACCGCGCGGTAGAGCCCCAGATAGCGCTCCCAGGTCGTCGCCGTCTCCAGCGTATCGACCATCACGCCGTGGTCGAGCAGGGTATCCCGTAGATAGGGTAGTTCGAAGCGCGAGCGCTCCCATGCCTCGCCGAGGCCTGACCCCAGCGATTGCGCCGCGTGCCGGCTGAGGATGCGCTCCCCCTGCTCCCAGCGAAATCGCAGCTCGTCCTCATCACCATCGAAGCCGAAGATAAGCAGCGACGCGTTCAATCCCACCGCTCCCATCTGCATGATGGCCATCGACTCCGTCTCCGGCTCGTCGGAGAGACGGAGCACCGCCGGGTGCACCCCCGACTGCATGACCTCTCGCGCCACTTCGACTCCATCGGCGAAAGTGGGGAGAAGGAAGCCCCGATAGTCGGAGCGCGCCGGCAGCGGCGAGAGGCGGACCGTGGCCCGCGTGATCACCCCCAGAACGCCTTCGGTGCCGGTGATCGTCTGCGTCAGGTCAGGGCCGGCCGCCGCGGCGGGAACGAGAGGAGTGGTGACGCTGCCACCGGGGAAGAGCAGGCGCACGCTCCGCACCCGCTCCTCGATCTTGCCGTAGCCGGTCGACTTCTGGCCTGCCGAACGAGTGGCGATCCACCCCCCGAGCGATGAATACTCAAATGACTGCGGGAAGTGACCCAGGGTGAAGCCGGCGGCGTTGAGCTGGGCCTCCAGCGCCGGCCCCAGTATCCCCGCCTCAACCGTCGCCGTACCTGACACCGGCTCAATCTCGACGATCCGTTCCAGGCGCCCCAGATCGAGGGTGATCGTCGGCTTCTCTCCTACCGGCTCGACGCCGCCCACAACCGTCGTTCCGCCGCCGAAGGGGACAACGGATATCCCCCGCTCCGACGCCGCCGCCAGGATCGCCGCGACCTGCTCTTCCGTCTCCGGGTAAACAACGGCGGCGGTGGGGTTAGGCACCTCCCCCCGGCGGATGCGCACCAGGTCACGGTAGCCCTTACCCAGACTATGTACGGCTCGCTCGCCGCTGTCCGTGGTGACCAGCGCATTCCCCACCGCTCTGCCAAGGGCAGCGAGGGCATCCGCTCCCAGGCGCGAGGGGGGAAGGACAACTTGATCAAGGGATTGCAGGCGCGGGCGGGCGCTCACCTCGCCCAGCCGCTCACGCAGGAAGGACCAGAACCGTTCCGGGTCAGACAGGGAGAAGCTCTTCTGCTCTTCCCCCCAACCCCACCACTTCATTGCCATCAGCGGTTTTCTCGCGGAGGGAATGCGGCCCGTAGCCAGCGCGGGCCGTTGCTCGCCTTGGCGGGGATTATACCACCTTTCGCGGGGTCAGGAGAGATACTGCAGGAATCGCCCGCTAAGGGATTCTAGTGTACAATCCTCAACACCAACGAGCGAGTCGTCAGGAAGGAGCGCAGAGGGATGCCAACCAGCATCATCAATGGCGTTCGACTCTACTACGAGCGTCACGGCGATTCCGGCGAGCCGCTCGTCTTCGTTCACGGCTACACCGGCGACATCACCGACTGGAAGTTCCCGCTGGCCGAGTTCTCCTCGGACCACTGTATCCTCGTCGTGGACCTACGCGGCCACGGCCGCTCGGAAGCTCCCAGCGACCGCTCCGCCTACTCCATCGTCCAGATGGCAGAGGATGTGGAAGCACTGGTCAATGAGATCGGTTTCCAGCGCTATCACCTCGTCGGCCACTCGATGGGTGGGGCAATCGTTCAGGAGATCGCCCTGCGCAGCCCTCAGAGTCTGCTCTCCCTAACGCTGGAAGACACCGCGTCGAAGTTCGGCGTTGACACCGGCAACGACGAGATGACGGAGTGGCGCAAGAAACGCTATGCCTTAGCCATGAGCGAGGGCTTGGCCGCCGCCGCCGCTCTACCGATGCCTAACCCGCCACCGCACATGCCGGCTGAGCGCCTGAAGGAGGTCGAGCGCCGCCTCGCCCGCCTGTCCCTCGACGCCTTCGTCGGCGCCATGGTCGGGCTGCTAGAGTGGGAAGGGACGGAAGCCCGCGCCGCCGCCATCTCCACGCCGACACTGATAATCTACGGCGATATCGACTCGCCCAGCATCATCGAGCCGTCGCGGCGGCTGGCCACGTTGATACCGAACGCCACCGTCGCGGTGATCCCGGAGTCCGGGCACTCACCCCAATGGGAGCGGCCGGATCTCTTCAACAAAGCATTACGCCGGCATCTGGAAGCTCACCGGGCCACAGGTTGATACTGCGGAAATATTTTTCATGATTCCTTTTAAGACAGTCCGTTGTAAACTGTGTTGCGCTGCTCTAGAAGTAGCCTTCACTGTTATACCAGCAGCGAAGAAGACAACTTAGAAACGGAGGTCAACAGGTATGGCTGAAGACGTGGGAATCCCTGGAGCGGTAAGGGACATTGTCAAGGGAAGCGTACAGGGCATCCTGGACTTCATCGAGAGCGAGGTCATCCCTCTCGAGGAGAAGTTCAAGGACATCATTCACGACGAGCGCAGGCTATTCGGTGAGGACGGGCTGCTGACCCCTGTCATCCGGGAGGCCCGCGACGGCCTCAGGATGAAGTCGGCCGAGGCCGGCTACTACACGATGTTCGCGCCGGAAGCTGTCGGCGGCGGCGGCTTGCCCTGGGTTGTCTCCCCATTTGTGCTGGAGGCGCAATACCGGAAGTACGGCCCCGGCCGCATCTTTATCGGTTGGGCCAACGGTTTCCTAAGTTCCCCGCTGTTGGCCAGCTTCGTCGACGGGCCCTCTCACCTGCTGCTGGGTGCCGGCCCGGTCATTCGCGAGAAGATCCTGCCTAGCCTAATTACCGGCGAGAAGACGGTCTGCTTCGGCGTCACCGAGCCCGGCGCCGGCTCCGACCTGTGGGGATTGAAGACCAAGGCCCGCCGCGACGGCGACGACTGGGTGGTCAACGGCTCCAAACAGTGGATCACCAACGCCCCCTACGCCCACTATCCCATCATCTTCGCCATCACTGACGAGGATGCGTTCGCGGCCCACAAGGGGGGCCTCACAGCCTTCATGCTCGACGCCGACTGGCCCGGCTTCACGAAAGACAAGCCCGAGCGCATTTTCGGTCACTACGGCAGCGACTGCGGCGGGTTCACCATGGACGATGTCCGCGTTAGCAAGGACTACATGATCGGCGCCGAGAACGGAGCCTTCCAGATCGCCATGTTCGGCATCTCCGAAGGCCGGATGGGCATGGCCGGTGCCTGCCTCGGCCTCGCCGAGTACGCCCTCGACCGCTCGCTCGAGTACGCGGCCGAGCGCAAGACCTTCGGCGTGCCTCTCGCCGACCACCAGGCGATCCAGTTCATGATCGCCGACATGGCGATGGAGATCATGGCGACGAAGTACACCATCATCCAGACCGCGCAGATGCTCGACGCGGGCAAGGTACCGGTCAAGGAGATCTGCATCTCCAAGGCACTGTCGATAGAGATGTGCCAGCGGGCATACGACAAGGCGATCCAGATCCACGGCGGTATGGGGCTTTCCAGCGAGTTGTCGCTCGAAGAGGGCTTCCGCATCGCCCGGACGGCGCGCATCCCCGACGGGACGTCGGAGATCCAGCGGCGCACCATCTTCCGCCAGCTCCAAAGGGGCGACACGCAGTTCTAAACGAGGCGCGATTCACCCCTCCAAACTGAAATACGAAGAGCGGGGGCCAAAATCGGTCCCCGCTCTTCCTGTGCTCCACCACCCATATCCCGCCGGTCATCCGCTCGCCCCGGTGGGCAGCCGCTATGAGCCCGCGTATAATAGAGCCGTAGACGGCGGTTCATCGACAGGTGCAAGATGGCTTCAGACCCCTCGTCACCGGGGACAGTCACCCTCATGGGCTCAGGCGAGTTGACGGCGTCCATGAGCAAGGTGCACCAATCGATCATAGCGAGGATCGAAGGGCCGGTACGGGCCGTCTTCCTCGACACGCCGGCCGGCTTCGAGTTGAACTCCGACAACCTCACCCAGAGAGCCGTCGAGTACGTAAAACGCTACGTGGGAGTGCCCTGCGCCGTCGCCTCCTTCAGGTCGGCTTCCCAGGCCGGCGAGCGGGAGACGAGAGATGCCCTGCGCAAGCTGGAACAGGCGAACTACATCTTCGCCGGCCCCGGCAGCCCAACCTACACCGTACGCAACTGGCGCGGCACTCCCGTCTTCGATCTCATGGTCCGGCGGCTCAGCGAGGGGGCGCACATAGTGCTGGCAAGCGCCGCCGCCATCGCCATCGGGCGCTACTGCCTACCCGTGTACGAGATCTACAAGGTCGGAGAGGAGCCCCATTGGTCAGACGGCTTGGACCTTCTCTCTCCCTACGGACTCGAACCGGCGATCGTCACCCACTGGAACAACACCGAAGGCGGGACCTACGATACGCGGCGCTGCTTCATGGGCGAAAGCCGCTTCCAGGTGCTGGAGAGTCTCCTGCCCGAATCTACAGTCGTGCTCGGGGTGGACGAATACACCGCCTGCGTTATCGACCTCGCGGCCAACGAATGCCGAGTCATGGCCTCGAGTGGCGTCACCCTCCGCCTGAACGGCGAAGATACGGTATTCCCCTCCGGCAGTTCCTTCAGCCTAGACCTGCTGAAGAAGCGGGTAGCGCCAAAAGGAGAGTCCAAGTCGGCGGCCCCTCGCCGTGAGCGGGCAGCCCCACCGGCCGGCGACACCCTGCTGCAACACTTGGACACGGTCGAGAGGATGCTGGCCCGCGGCGACGGATACGCCGGCCTCGCTGACCTGGCGAGCGATCTCTACGATCTGGCCCGTGAAATCGACGAGGCGGAGGCGGCCAACACCAGCGAGGATATTATCTTGCGAGGGCGTCGCGTTTTGAGACAACTGCTGGCGAGTGGAACCAGCCGGGTCGATCCATCATCAGCTAACCCAGTCGCCGGAATCGGCCCGTTCGTGGAACTCCTAATCGACCTGCGCTCGCGGCTGCGCGCCGCCGAGGAGTGGGCGCTGGCAGACGAGGTCCGCGACCGGCTCGCCGCCCTCGGTATCACCCTCGAAGACGGACCGGCGAGAACCGCCTGGAAGAGCGGCAGCCCCTCCTAGCTTCGCGCAGAGACGACTCGACTACTTCTCGACCTCCGGCCCTCCGGCGCCGTCGCGGAACCACGTCACCGGCCGGAACTCCCGTGGCACAATGCCCGATTGCTTGAACTTCGGGTAGCCCAGGACGATTGAACTGTAGACCTCCCAGGGGGGCTCGATCCCCAGCTTCTCCCTGATCACCGGGTTCATCGTGGCGGCGCTGACAAAGCCCACCCAGCACGCGCCCAGGCCCAGGGAGTTGGCGACCAAAGTCATGTTCTGGCCACAAATACCTATGTTCATCTCAGGAGTGCCGATACTGCGCACATCCGCCAGCAGCAGGATCACTGCCGGGGCGGCGAGAAGACCGGGGCCATACCTCTTGGCGATACTCCCCATCCCGCCGATAGCGATGCGCGGGTCGTAGAGTCCAGGCGTCGGGTTCGCCTCGTAGCCGGTGGCCAACCCCTTCACAATCTCATCATTGTTATACATGGCGTTCAGCATGTTTATCGTCGCCCAGATCGCCTCATCCATCTCATGGATCAGCGCCTTGTCGGTGATGACGATGAACTTCCAGGGCTGGCAGTTCCCCGCGCTGGGAGCGAAGCGGCCTGCCTCGAGCACCCGCCTGATAAGGGGTTCCGGCACCGGCTTGTCGACGTTGAAGTTGCGGACGCTGCGCCGGTTAAGGACGGTACGCTCGACGGTATTCCACTCATCGGGGTTGCCGTTCGCATCCAGTGGCTCCAGAGGCATCTTGGCCGGCAGCGGATAGGGTTCCGACTTGAAGAAGCCTTCATCCACATGGTAGGGATCGACGATGGAAATGGCGCCTCGCGGGCAAGCGACCAGGCAGTTGTAGCAACTGAAGCACTGGTAATCCGGCTTCATGGTGGGCGCTTCCCTGTCGCCGAGGAACTCCCATGCTCGGAACGGGCAGTTGTCCCAACACAGTTGACAGCTAGAGCCGCGAGGCCGCGTGCACTTCTCGGGGTCGGATTTCATGACCCCCTGATGGACGCCCTCTGGACGGAATATCTGCTTCAAGTCTTCCCAGGGCATGGTTCCCCTCCTGTTCGCGCGAAATCGTTGGCCTACTCGGCGTTTCCTCTATCTATTCTAGTGCATTAGGAGCATTCTAGGCCAAGCTTGCTTTGATGCAAAGCACCCGCCCCTGGGAAACATCAGGAAAGTCACATCAAGAGGGAATTGGCAAGGCTTCAAGCAGGGGGTAGAATGAAAAAAGGAGGGTATCGACCGCTTCTCGGTGATACCCCCATATGATCAGGGCCTAGCTCACCGCATCGGCGCTGGCCCGGGACAGGGAGAGAAGAGAGAAGGAGGCCTAACCTTGCCATACGAAGCGAAGAACTACGAGAGCCTGATCGGAATGCAGGGATTCAGCGAGACCCTGCTTAAGAATCACTTCACCCTCTACCAGGGATACGTCACCAACACCAACAAGCTCATCGAGCTCCTCGCCCAGATGGGCAAGGACGGCAAGCTCGCGACGCCCGAATATGCCGAACTGAAGCGGCGGATGGGATTCGAGTGGGACGGCATGCGCCTCCACGAGTACTACTTCGATAACCTCGGCGGCAAAGGAGACCTCGCTCAGTCAGCCAAGTTCCGCGACAAAGTGGCGGCCGCCTTCGGCAGCTATGAGGCCTGGGAGGCCGACTTCAAGGCCACCGGCGCCATGCGCGGCATCGGCTGGGCCGTCCTCTACCAAGACGCCGCGACGGGAATGCTGTTCAACCAGTGGATCAACGAACACCAGAACAATCACCTGGCGGGCTGCATCCCCATCTTAGTGATGGATGTCTTCGAGCACGCCTTCATGCTCGACTACGGCCTGAAGCGCGCCGACTACATCGCGGCATTCTTCCAGAACATCAACCGGGACGCTGTCGAGAGCCGCCTGAAGTAGCAGCGGACACGCCAACCGCAGGGGTGCGCCGACGCCACAGCCCGTTGTCGCTCCTATGACTCCACTTAGCAGGAGGATCGGGTACGGCCAAAGTGTTTCTTCGCCGGGACACCGGCGCTGACTGCGACCGGGTGGGCCACACCGATAGCGAGGAGGAGATGCTCCAGTAGAGGAGCCGATGCCGGAGGCAGAAGATGCCGTCCGTCAGCTAATCCGTGAGGAGCAAGCGAGAAACAAATCACAGAAGGCCGAGGTTTCTTCCTCAGCCCTCCGGAGGAGAGGTACTTGGGGGCAATCAGCCTAGCGGGATGGACGGCCTCTGTTCGACGGCCTATCGGCGTGCTTACGCGCCCTTCGCACCGCCTTGGCGACGGCCAATCGACGCAACTCCGACCGGGAAACGAAGTGACGCCTTCTCTTCGCCTCCCTCAGGATGCCGGTCCGCTGCATGGTTTGTCGAAACCGGCTGAGCAGGTGCTCTTGGCTCTCGCCGTCTCTGAGTTCTACGAACAAGCAAACTCCCTTCTTCGATCCTGAAGCACACCCGCTTTCCGCAGCGGGCACTCACCGAAGGACACAGAACGCCTGCTCCGAACACCTCAGCAGGCGATCTGCACCGATACTATACTATATGAATGTTAGCTTCTAGAACCGCTAACTGGTGGACGACCGCTTGGAGAAGCAGTCCAGGCAATACACAGGCCGGTCACCCCGTGGTTCGAACGGTACCTCGGTATTCTGGCCGCACTCGGCGCAAACAGCCGGGTACATCTGCCGGCGAGACTCCCCATATCCACCACCACCCCGGTAGCCACCGCCACGCTCCGCCTTGCGCGCCTGCCGGCAGCTAGGACAGCGCTTCGGCTCATTCGTGAACCCGCGGCTGGCGTGGTATTCCTGATCCTCAGCCGAGAACGTGAATTCGGCGCTACAGTCTACACAAGTTAGAGTTTTGTCGGTGTAAGGCACCCGACGACCTCCTTATTGACTGAACTTCCTTGTCATCGAGTGCGAGGCGAATCAGGAGTTGCTTCGCGGCGACTGAAGACTTGGAATTCCGACTTATTCGCTGAAATTATATCACATAAGTCAATACCCCGACAACTTATGGTAGCCTGCGGTGTCGTCAACGCCCGCAAAGATCGCGCCGCTCACAGTAGTCGCACGATGAACCCTCAGCCGGCGTGAGGACATCGCTCCCCAACGCCACCGCGAAGGCAATCGTCTTGTTCGGCCGCAGAAGGTCCGACTCCTGCACATCCACCCCTATCTCAGCGGCCGGCGTCAACTCGGCGATGACCCGCTGGCCGGACATAGGCCAGTGGCTCGTCCCCGGATTGAGGGGAATGCTTGCCTTCACGCCACGCTCCCCGGCCATCTCTTCGATCAGATGGTAGCCGACCTCGCCCACCTGGTTCACCGCCACCGACCCAACAACGTCGAGGGTGAACCTCGCTGGATAGTCGTTTGCCTTGTCGTACTCAGCCACCCGCGCTTCGAGCTGTGGCCCGATGGTGAAGACCATCAGGACCACCTCCAGCGCCTGCCCGAAGAGAGAAGCCACTACCGGACTCTCCAAGGCCTTGCCACCATCCACAATGAGCCTCGATTCCTCGACGCCCGTGACACGGTGAACGGCATAAGCGATTGCCGGATGGATCAGCGTCAAGGCCTCAGCTTCCGCGTCCTCAATCGCCTGCTGCCACTTCTCAGCGCGGCCCCCCATCAAGCGGTCGAACACCGCTTTCGTGTCCAGCTTGATCTCGAAGTCTCTTACGACCGGCATGGAGCCCTCCTGTGTTGGACTGTCTGATCCCATTCTACGGTTGTCACACGGAAGCGGCAATCAAGGAACGATACGCCCTTCGCCGTTCCCTCGCGTCCCACCCCAGCGAGAGGCGGCCCATCTTGAACTCTCCATTGTGTTACAGCTAGACTGGCTATAGGAAGCTGACACGAGTGGTTACCGCGAGATGATGAGACGTCTGAGGATACCCCCTGATATCAGTTCCTTGTAGTCGCGTAACCGGTGCCTAGAGACAGGAAGAATAGCGATGACATCAGACCCGACCGTCAAGCGTCAACCGGATTTCGATAACCTGCGCCGCACGCTGCTCCGCCAGGGCCCACCCGGCCCCGTGCCCTTCCTCGAGCTCTTCGCCGACCCCGGCACGATGGAGGTGGTGCTGGGCGAGAAGTTCCCCGTGGACCTACGCAAGCTGGTTTTGGGCGCGTCTCATTTCGAAACGACGACGGACTTCGTCCTCAAGGCCAAACAGGTCATGGACATGATCCTCCGCTTCTGCTACGAGACCGGCTACGACTACGTGTACATATACCCCGGCCTCAGCTTCCCCCGCAGCAACGTCATGGCAGCGGGCGATACCGCCGACAACGCAAACACCAGCGACGGACAGCGGTACTGGCAGGACGAGAACACCGGCCCCATTCAGAACTGGGCCGACTTCGAGCACTACCCCTGGCCCAAGGCGGAGGATGTCAGCTACGCCGCAGTCGAATACCTCAACGCCGTCATCCCCGACGGAATGAAGATCAGCGTCAACCTCCCGGGGGTGCTGGAGAACGCCTCCTGGCTGATGGGCTTCCAGTCCTTCTCCTACGCCCTCTTCGACGAGCCGGACCTCATCAAAGCCATCGTCGAAAAGGTCGGAGAGGTCACGGTAGCCACCGCCCGCCACGCTGCCAGCATCGACAATGTGGGCATGCTCTTCCTCGGCGACGACATGGGCTACAGCGGCGGTACGCTCGTATCGCCGGCCGTGTTGCGCAAGTACATCTTCCCTTACCACAAGCGCCTAGCCGAAGCCGCCCACGCCGCTGGCAAGATCATGACTCTTCACTCCTGCGGCAACCTGGAAAAGATCATGGATGAGGTCATCGACAACGGCTTCGACGCCAAGCAGTCCTTCGAGGACAAGATCATACCGATAGAGGATGCATACCGCCGCTGGGGAGACCGCATCGCCGTAGCCGGCGGCCTCGATATGGATCTCCTGGCGAGAGGGACGGAAGAGCAGGTGCGCCGGCGCACACGCGATGTCCTAGCGGCGTGCGCTTCCCAGGGCACCGGCTACTGCCTGGGTACCGGCAACACTGTCGCCAACTACATACCAAGGCAGAACTACCTCGCAATGCTGGATGAGGGACATCGCTGGAACCATGAGCGCTTCGGCACCCCGCTCTGACAAAGGAGTCACGGTCGGAGTAGATGAGAAGGTCAGATCGATAACCGAGGAGCCCAAGTACGCCGCCGCCATCAAGAATTGGGAGGCGCTCTGGGCCCTGGAGGACATCGGACGGCCGCTCTGGCTGTTTCCTACATCAGCTTCTATCATGGCGCTGGGGACAAGTATCGCCTCCCTGCCTCAGCTAGTGCAGGACAAGGTCGTCCAGCTCCAATTCGAACTCGCCGTCCTCAACTGGCGCGACTCGATCGGCATCGATGACGACTACGTTCCCCAATTGCAGCCTTACGGCGGCGTCACTGTCTTCGCCTCCGCCTTCGGCTGCGAGGTCGAATACTTCGGCCACACTCTCCCTTGGGCCCATCCCGTCATTAGGCCCGAAGACCCGCCGGAAAAGGTCTACGAACTAGAACCACCGGCCGTCAGCGACGGCCAGCTCGGCCAGATGCTTGAGTTCACCGATTACTTTGTCAACGAGACAAAGGGACGCTATCCCATATCCGTGACCGACATGCAGGGTCCGCTCGACACGGCCTACTTGGTCTGGGAATCCAGCGCCTTCATGCTGGCGATGTACACCAACCCCAAGGAAGTGCATCACCTCATGCGGATGGTCACCGACCTGATCGTCAGATACGTCAAGGAGCAGCGTGCCCGCTCGCGCCAGTTCAATCCCTGCCACTACCCTCCCTTCTGGCTACCCGCTGGACGCGGTGTCTCCATAAGCGACGACGGCCTTGCGGTGATCAGCGCCAAACTCTACGAGGAGTTTTGCCTCCCCTATGTCAATGAACTCTCCGAGGAGTTCGGAGGGATAATCATCCACTCTTGCGGCAACTTCGTCCACCAATTCGACAACCTAGGGAAGGTACATAACCTGCGAGGAATCAACTTCGGAGCGTCGGAAACACCGTTCGAGGCCGTTTGGGAGCGTTTCAACGGGAAGACGGCGATCATTCCTCATCTGGGACTGAACAACCAGAGCGGGGACATCCATTTCAAGAACAACCGGGAGTATATGGAGCACATCCTCCAGGTCAAGACCCATAACCGGGGGCTCGGTCTCATCTCTATTCCAGGACCGAAGGATTTTGCCGATCCCAGCGCGCTGACAAAGTTCGTGGAGCGAAGTAAGGCGACTCTGGCGAAGTACTCTTCAACGCCAGCGCCGGTACCGCCGGGCGCCGGAGCGACGCGACGGCCAGCGCCGTAATCAAGGACATACTGAGACTCGACAGCGGGAAGGAATGCTAGTGAACGATAGGGTTACGTCCATAACTGAAGAGCCCAAGTACGCCCAGAACATCCAGAACTGGGAGGCTCTCTGGTCACTCGAAGACATCGGGCGGCCGCTCTGGGTTTTCCCCATGGCCGGCACCATCCTGGCGGTGCTGACGCGGACGGTGACCTTGTCGCAGTTGATGAAGGACAAGGTCACTCAGCTTCAGGCTGAGCTCGCCACCCTCGACTGGCGGGACACGGTCGAGATCGGCGATGACTTCGTTCCCTACCTGCAGCCTCAGGGAGGCGTGACCGTCGTCGCCTCTGCCTTCGGCTGTGAGGTCGAGTATTTCGACCACACCCTTCCTTGGGCGCACCCCCTCATCAAGGCCGATGATCCGCCGGAGAAGGTCTACGAAATCAAACCGCCGGCCGTCACCGACGGCCAGCTCGGACAGATGCTTGAATTCACCGACTACTACGTCGCCGAAACCAAAGGGCGTTACCCCATAGCTCTAACCGATCCGCAGGGTCCGCTTGACACCGCCTACCGGGTCTGGGACTCCAGCGCCTTCATGGTGGCGATGTACACCAACCCCAAGGAGGTGCATCACCTGATGCGCCTCGTCACCGACCTGACAATCGCCTACGTGAAAGAACAGCGGGCCCACTCGCCCCAGTTCCTTCCCTGCAGCTACCCGCCCCTCTGGCTGCCTGACGGACGCGGCGTCTCCATGTGCGACGACGGCCTCGCCGTGATCAGCGCCAAGCTCTACGAGGAGTTCTGTCTCCCCTATGTAAACGAGCTCTCCGAGGAGTTCGGGGGAGTGATGATCCACTCCTGCGGCAACTTCGTCCACCAGTTCGGCAACCTAGAGAAGGTACACAATCTACGGGGGATCAACTTCGGGGCAACGGAAACAGCGTTTGAGGCCGTGTGGGAGCGCTTCAACGGCAAGACGGCGATCATCCCCCACCTGGGACTCAACAACGAGGTTCACTTCAACACTTGCCGGGAATACATGGAGCACGTTTTGAGGACGAAGACCCACAACCGCGGCCTCTGTGTCATCGCCCAACCAGAGCTGGCCGAGATCAGACCCTCGGACCCCGACTTCATCAACAAGTTCCTGGAGACCGCTAGGGTGACTGTGAAGGAGTTTAGCTAGAGAAGCCCGACCTGTTGCCCTAAACTAGCGGCAGCCCGCCTCCATAAATGCCTCACAGATGGCGTGGTGTT